>Ga0208644_1000821_pt1 | contig 27679 bp, 32 predicted proteins | sample VirMetDEL_Nov_18_FD_184517 | JGI IMG/M metagenome (GOLD analysis project Ga0208644, IMG submission 184517) | Aqueous microbial communities from the Delaware River and Bay under freshwater to marine salinity gradient to study organic matter... | ecosystem: Environmental > Aquatic > Marine >...
CTATAGGCAGGCACTTCGTGATATAACAGCACAACAGGGGTTTCCTCATAGCGTCGAGTGGCCCGTTAAACCGGAGTAACACATGCTTGGATTCGCCCCATTAGCTGCTGTCGCCCTAGCGGATGACATCGCCAGCGTAGAGGTGGCGGTTTCCGTTACTGGCCTTTCGGCAACAGGCTCTGTTGGAACGGCAACGGTTGCAGCTGACGCCAACGTGTCTGTCACTGGCCTTTCGGCAACAGGCTCTGTTGGAACGGCAACGGTTGCAGCTGACGCCAACGTGTCTGTCACTGGCCTTTCGGCAACAGGCTCTGTCGGCACGGCGACGGTCACGGCGGATGTTAACGTCCCGCAGACGGGCCTATCTGCCAGCGGCTCTGTCGGATCTGTGGCCGTCTCGGCGGATGCAAATGCGTCGGTCACTGGCTCGTCCGCTACAGGGGCGGTGAATGGTGTCACCGTTGACCTTGGCACCGTTGTTGATATCACGGGTGTGGGGGGAACAGGGCAGATTGGCCTGGCAGCGGTCGCAGCTGACGCCAACGCGTCGGTCACTGGCCTTTCGGCAACAGGCGCTGTTGGGACTGTAGCCATCACGGCATCCGCCGAGGCGCAAACAAATGGCGTGTCTTCCACCGGCTCTGTCGGCGGCGTGACGGTAGAAGAAGGTTCCGGAGTTTCCGCCGCTGTTACCGGGGTGTCTGCGGCAGGATCGGTTTCGTCTGTCTCTGTCACAGGTGACGCTAACGTCCCACAAACGGGGCTTTCTGCGACAGGCCTGGTAGGCAGCGTCGTCGTCTCAATAGATCGGGTTGTGCAAACAGGGTCGTTGTCTGCATCCGCCGCTGTTGGCCAGGTCTCGATTGTCGAAGGGTCGGGCGTTGATGTCAACGTGACGGGGGTCTCTGCGGCTGCTGCTGTTTCCGAGGTCCAAGCTTCTGGGACCGCGAACATCTCCCCTGTGGGCCTCGCCGCGACAGGCGCCGTTGGCACCACAACGGTCAATGCCGACGCCAACGTCCCACAAACGGGGCTCTCTGCGACAGGGTCGACGGGGTCGGTAACCGTAACGGCCTCTGCTGATGTGGTGGCTGGGGGCCTCTCTGCGGCAGGTCAAGTTGGCGACGTTATTATACCGCAGACTATCAGTGTTCTTGTTACTGGGGTTGCGGCGACAGGGGTTGTTGGGTCTGCGAGCGCAGAGGCAGGAGCAGACGTTTCGGTTAGCGGCCTCTCGGTTGCGGGTTTTGTGGGCAGCGTAACGACATCCGGTACCGCGAGCATCCCTGTTACTGGGGTTGCGGCGACAGGGGTTGTTGGCCCCGTGCTTGTGTGGGGCAGAATTACCCCGAACCAAAACCCTGGGTATTCCCCGGAGAACCCAGTGCAATCTTCTGGGTGGACCGAGGAGCTACCATCCCAAGGCCCCAACTGGATGTGCACGGCGGCATAAGCGGGGTCAACAGGAGCGTTGTCTCTAAGCCGCGAACAAGTTATATTGAGGAGAACCCGTCATCTGGGAGGGTTTTGACGGAAACCGCAACGTAGGACACCCAAATGGCAAGCACTTTTAGCAACGTCGGCCTTGAGCTAATTGCTACCGGCGAGCAGTCCGGAACGTGGGGCGGCACCACGAACGTAAACCTTGAGATTGTTGACCGTCTCACGAATGGCGTCGGTGCGATCGCTCTTTCTGGAACAACACACACTCTGACGACTACCGTTAGCGGAAGTGCGACTCTTTCCGACGGTCAGTACTCTGTCCTGGTTTTTGGTGGTAGTCCGAGCGGCACAAACACCGTCATCATTTCTCCCAACACCGTGCAGCACGTTTATATCGTGAAGAACAACTCTGGCCAGAGCGTCGTCCTTACGCAGGGGTCGGGTGGAAACGTCACGGTGGCGGATGGCAACAGCGTGATTGTATATGCGGATGGCGCTGGTGCGGGGGCCGCTGTTGTTGATGTGACCAGCACTTTCAACTTCCAGCCTCTGACAGCAACGCTGACGGCGATCGGTGCGTTGGGTGTTGCAGACGGCAACATCATCGTGGGCAACGGCTCAACGTGGGTGGTGGAGAACGGGTCAACTGCGCGTACATCCTTGGGCCTTGGCACCATGGCTACGCAGGCCGCGAGCAATGTCGCGATTACCGGCGGCTCCATCACTGGCATCACGGATTTAACGGTCTCCGATGGGGGCACTGGTGCGTCGTCCTTTACAGCGAACAATGTACTGCTCGGCAATGGCACTTCTGCATTTCAAGTTGTCGCTCCCGGCAGTAATGGGAATGTTCTCACCTCTAATGGAACTACTTGGACAAGTGCCGCAGGACCGGCAGCACAAGTATACCCTGGGGCGGGAATCGCTGTAAGCACGGGCACTGCGTGGAGTACTTCTCTCACGGCCCCCTCCGGATCTGTTGTTGGAACGAGCGACACTCAGACGCTGACAAACAAGCGCGTCAATCCTCGCGTCGTTGCAGCATCCGCAACCACGGGGAGTATCACCCCAAATGGGGATACCACTGATGTCTATAAGGTAGAGGGTCTTACGGGGGATATCACCATTGCTCAACCAAGCGGGACTCCGGCTGATGGGCAAAAACTTGTGATTCGAATTGAGGATAATGGCACTGCTCGCGCGATCACTTGGACTACGTCATCCGGTGCGTTCCGCGAAATGGGCATCACGCTTCCGACAACAACGGTTGCCACGAAAGTCACTTACGTGGGTTGCATATATAACGCCACGGATAGTTATTGGGACGCTGTTGCCACCGTAACGCAAGCGTGACTGCCATGACTGTCGATATAGTTTTTAAGTCGGAGACCTGACATGGCAGACCGTTACTGGGTCGGAACAAACACGATCGGTGTCTTTGGGGTCGGCGCGCAAGAAACTCAACCCGAGGGCCTGTTTTTTAAACCAGACGGCACCAAGATGTATGTCGTGGGTAATTTTGGAGACGACGTAAACGAATACGACCTGAGTACTGCTTGGGATATTTCGACGGCGTCTTACGTGCAGAATGTCAGTGTGTCGCAAGATTCATTCCCCCAAGACGTATTCTTCAAGTCTGACGGCACCAAGATGTATGTCGTAGGATCTCAACTTGACAGGGTGTACGAGTACGGCCTGAGTACTGCGTGGGATGTTTCGACAGCCACGGTCTCCACCTACAAGGATATCTCCACGCAAGAGTCCGCCCCCACTGGACTGTACTTCAGGTCCGACGGCATCAAGATGTACGTCGTGGGGTCTAATGGCGACGAGGTTAATGAATACGACCTGAGTACTGCGTGGGATATTTCGACGGTGTCCTATCTGCAAAACTTTTCTATAGTTGGGCAGGGTGGTGCCCCGTCGGGGATATTTTTTAAGTCTGACGGCACCAAGATGTACGTGTCTGAGGATGTCTATAACCGCGTAAATGAATACGGCTTGAGCACTGCGTGGGATATTTCGACGGCGTCTTATTCGACATACTACTCCGTGACTCCAGAAGACACGAACCCAAGGGGTGTCTTCTTCAAGTCTGACGGTACCGTAATGTATTTCGTGGGATATTTAACGGATAGTGTTTATTCCTACCCGGTATCTTCTGCTTGGGACATCTCGTCTATAGCACCTGATGTTTGGAACGGCACCGCAGGCAACAAATGGTCCGCCACATCCGGAGGTTCCGGTGGGGCATCGGTCCCCACAACATCGGACGCTGTGTTTTTTGACGCCAACTCTGGCTCATCTGGCACCCTGGTCCCGGTTGCGTCTGGCAATACCGGCGCAGGATCCTTGAACTTCACCGGTTTCCCTGGCGTTTTTGGAGGGACCGCGAACATCACCGTAGCCGGTAGCGTGACGGCTAATTCTACAATGGGCTATATTCACACCGGGACTATGACAATCACCGGAACGGGCACAATTACTAGCGCGGGCCAGACGTTTTCTCCGCTAAACGTTAACAGTGCTGGTATCACCGTTACCCTTGGAGATGCGCTAACTCTAGTTGGCGGTGGGAACCTTTCGATAGCTGCCGGAACCTTCAACTCTGCAAACTACGACATAGTCTGTAATGCGTTTGTTTCAAACAGCACAAGCACCAGAACCATATCGCTTGGTTCCAGTACCATTACCGTGACAACTAGCGTCAATGCCGTAAACGTTAACGCTACGAATCTGACGTTTAATGTTGGGACGTCTCAGTTTAATCTCACTAATCAAAATGCTGAGTTCCACGGAGGCAACGTAGCCTACTACAATGTCGCCTTTACCAGCGCCTCTGGGGGCACACGACAGATCAGTGGAGGCACCAGTCAGAACTTTAACCAACTGACTTCCGTTGGTGCCGACTCCCACAGCATCCTGTTTCTGACCGATCTAGGCACCATCAATACATGGGGCATCAAGGGCTCCGCCGGTAAAGTCGCTTATGTCCTCGGTAGCCCTACGGGTACCAGGCGCAACTTTAGCCTGACCAACTCTACCGCCGAGGTAGATTACCTGGGGGTCCAAGACATCGGTGTGAACCAGGCAGACAAGTTTTACGTCGGTGACAACTCAGTCGATGGCGGGAACAACTTAAATGTGATATTTTCGTCTCCGCCGAGTTCTGCCTCGAGCAACTTCCTAATGCTGTTCTTGTAAGGTCCGCTCATGCCCCTGGCAAAATTTCAGTTAAAACCCGGGATTAACCGCGACATCACCAACTACTCAAACGAGGGTGGGTGGTTCGACGGTGACAAAATCCGTTTCCGGTTTGGCTTTCCGGAAAAAATCGGCGGCTGGGAAAAGCGTTCTTCAAAATCGTTCTTGGGCACTTGCCGCAGTCTCATCCCATGGGTCACGTTGGATACCGAACGCCTTCTCGGCGTAGGGACCAGTGTGAAGTACTACGTTGACCAGGGCGGCGGTTTTAACGACATCACGCCGATCCGCACGTCTAACCTGCTAAACCGCAATACCACCTTCAATATCTTGGGGACGTCCTGCACAGGGGCCGTGGGCCAAGTGACAAAGGATGAGAATCAGGTTTATCCGGACGGCACCTCTGGGACGGGGACGGTCGGGGTCGTATACGTCAGCACTGGGACGGCGTCGACGGACGGAGTTGTGGTGATTGTTGGGGCGGACGTGGGAGCATGGGTTGAGGTCGCGCCCTCTGGCATTGCTGCCGGGGGCGGCGTTGGGGACGTCACCGTGGAGGAGACACCATAATGCCATTGCCATATGCTCAAGGTTTTGTTGGGGAAGTCACTCTTGGAGGCGACGTTTACGCCTCGGTCTTGGCTTCTGTCACAGGGGTCTCGGCTTCTACAAGCGTAAATTCCGTGGCATCCTCACAGGAGACCGTGACATTTACGGACGATATATCATTGTCCGCTACGAACGGGTCGTCCACCATAACAGCAACGGTGAACGAGGCGCACGGTGCGGTTGCTGGTGATTTCTTTACGTTGCGTGGAGCAGTTGGGCTCGGCGGCAACATGACCGCAGACGTGCTGAACCAAGAATACCCCATCGACAGCGTTCCGACCCCGACGACGTTTACGTTTACGGCGCGTGCTGCAAATACATCGATCTCAAGTATCACGGTCGATGGGCAGCTAGACCCTATTCCAGTCTTCGCCAACGCCTCTGATACCGGGGATGGCGGCGGTGCCATCGAGGCCGACTATCAAATCAGCGTCGGTCTTGACGCCGCGGTTGGCGGGGCCGGGTGGGGTGCTGGTTCCTGGTCCAGAGGGACTTGGGGTTCTTCCTCAAATGCGCCGATTGTAACCAACCAGTTACGTCTGTGGTCGAACGACAACTTTGGCGAGGATCTGCTGATCAATGTCCGAGATGGCGGGATCTACTATTGGGATTCGTTTGTCACTCCAGGACAGTTGAGCCCATCCTTCGGCCAACGGGCTGTTGCCCTTGATCAACTTTCTGGGGCCAGCGGTGCACCCACCATTGCAAAGCAAATCCTAGTCTCTGATCGTGACCGGCATGTCATCGCTTTCGGGTGCGACCCTGTTGACAGCATCGGGACGCAGGACCCCATGCTTATCCGGTTCTCGGACCAAGAGAGTGTGACCGACTGGACTCCGACGGCGACCAACACCGCAGGGGACTTGCGCCTCGGATCTGGGTCCGAGATTGTCAGGGCCGTCGAAACCCGTCAGCAAATCCTAGTCTTCACGGATACGACGCTCTATGCGATGCAGTATCTTGGCGCTCCTTATACCTTTGGGGTCGGTGCCATTTCGGAGAACATCAGCATCCTGAGTCCAAACGCTGTCGTGGCTATCGATGACGCGGTGTTTTGGATGGGGAACGCAGAGTTCTATTCCTACACGGGTCAGGTAGAACGTCTTCCCTGCACCGTTCGTGATTTCGTCTATGAAAACTTTAACACATCTCAAGGTCTCAAGGTTTGCGCTGCACTCAACAGCGAGAACTCTGAGATATGGTGGTTCTACCCGTCGGCCAGTAGCGAGAACAACGACCGCTACGTGGTGTACAACTACATAGAGAATGCTTGGTACTACGGGACGATGGCGCGCACAGCGTGGACTGACCATGGGGTTCTCGGCAACCCGATTGCAGCCTCCCCGGATCACTACCTCTATACCCAGGAGCTTGGTTTTGACGATGGCAGCACGTCTCCCCCGTCGGCCATAAATGCGTATATCTCGTCAAGCCCAATCGACATGGCCGAAGGGCAGCAGTTCAGCTTTATCCGGCGTTTGCTTCCGGACGTAAGTTTCCGAAACTCGGCGGAGTCCGCACCGACCGTTGACATCACAACGCGGGTTCGCAACTCCACTAACGCAGGTTTTTTGGCGACGACTACAAGCACCATCGGAACGGCAACGGAGCAAGTGCACCTACGGTTGCGTGGGCGACAGTTCAGTATTCAGGTTGAGTCAGATCAAACAGGCGTCACATGGCGGCTGGGCAGCCTGCGCTACGACGTGCAACCTGACGGGAGTCGCTGATGTCAAGAAACCTAGTCCGGCCCTATTTCCCGGTTCCTCCCCAAAATTACGACCAAAAGTATTTTGCCGAAGTCGTCCGTTCTTTCTCCATCTACCTGGAGCAGGTTCAAAACCCAGGCGAGGGTCGGAACACTTTTTTGGTTCTGACTAATTTACAAACAGATGACGTCGGGCTTGAAACAGGAACATTGTTTCAACAAGACGGGTTTGTTAAGATCACCCTAACCAACACGCCACATGTCAGGGGTTTAGGCTCCATCGGACAAGTTGGCTCTGCCACAGTGAGTACGCTATGACCATTATCACAACACCAAACGGCTCACGCTGGAAACCTTCAACGTCTTCTGATACAGTGCATTGTGTTAGCTGCGATAACGCAGTTGACACGCCAGAAGAGATTGCTACCTACCCGGACGGCAACTGCCCACAGTGCATGAATCCGTGGACTGGAGCAGAGCGGCGCAGCACCAGCATCATAGTTACTGCACCTGAAGCGGTGCGTGGAGAAGCGTAATGTCCCTACTCTCTTCTATTGGCGGCCTCATCGGCCTTGCAGTTGGCGGTCCTCTTGGCGCGGCCCTTGGTTCTGGGATCGGAACTCTCGCATCTGGTGGCGACATCGGAGACGCACTGAAGTCCGGGATCATGGGTTTCGGCATTGGCTCGATTCCTGGTGTTGCAGGCTTCGCCTCTCAGGCAACGGGGGCTATGGGTCTCCAAGGCCTCTCTGGTCAGCTGGCGGGACAGGCGGCAAAGCCCTCCATTCTCGGCGGTCTGTTTGGGGCCGGTGGCGCTGGAGCACAGGGCGCAGGTCCCTTGGCGCAGATGGGATCGAACCTCAAAGCACTGGCTACTCCGGATGCCACGGGCATCGGATCTGGGATCATGGGTTTCGCTCAGCAGAACCCACTCGTCATGGCGGCTCTGCTTCAAGCAGGGGAGCCGAGCAAGGACGTGCTTAGCCCGGAACAAAAGCGCCAGCTTGCGACAGGCGAGCGGCTTCCTGACTACCAGGGGACGGCTGCACCGGACTATCGCTATATGGCGCAGGGTGGCTACATCCGGGGACCAGGGACCGGGACCAGCGATTCCATCCCCGCGGCTATCTACCAAAATGGCGGACGAGTTCAGGAAGCTCGGCTCTCGGACGGAGAATTTGTCATGACGGCGGATGCGGTCCGCGGCATGGGTAGCGGTGATCGTAATAGAGGGGCAGCTCGCATGTATGAGATGATGAGCCGTCTTGAGCGGAGGGCATAATGGCCACCACTAGCCTAGAGCAGACACAGCAGATCCTGCCTGAGTACCAAGAACGGTTCCTCAAAGACCTCCTGAGAAACCTCTACTACACAGACCCGGATACCGGCCAGGTTTCGGGTATTGCTGCTACGTCTCCGCTGTATGGTCAGCCTCAGTATGACGAGCAGGGCAACCTTCTGTACCGCACCTCCACTGGCGGGACCACGACCGATCCGACGCAGGCGATGCTTGATCAACGCGGCCAGCCGATCGAAATGGTTGTAGGCGGCATTCCTCGCGCAGACATCATGCAGTTCACCCCCGCTCAGCAACGGGCGGTGGAGCTTATGACCGGCAGGTACAACCCCGCCACAGGGCAGTACGAAGGTGGCGGCATTGGCCTCTACGAGCCCATGATGGAACAGTCGGAGCGGACCTACGGTCTGGGTCTTGGCTCGTATCTCAGCGGCGCAGGAGCACTGGCGGGTACAACTGGGGCCTATGATCCCTCCTCCTACAGAAGCTACTACGACCCCTTTGTGGAAGACGTGATCCGCTCGACTGAAGCGGACATTCAACGTCAGACAGACATCGAACGCCAGCGCCTCAGTGGCGAGGCTGTTCGGTCTGGGGCTTTCGGCGGCTCTCGCCAGGCGATAGCGGAACAAGAGCTCCAGCGAAACGCCGCTCGTCAGATGGCGGACACCGGAGCCAAGCTTCGTTCCGCTGCCTACACGGGCGCTCAAACGCAGGCTATGCAGGCCTTCGAGGATCAGATGAAGCGTGGCCAGACGGCAGGGCAGATCTTCGGTACGCTGGGACAAGGTCTCGGTACCCTCGGCACCTCGCAGGCCGCACTCGGTGAGGCCGCTCAGACTGCTGCCGCTCGTGACGTCAACGCTCTGTTTAATGTCGGCGCTCTGCAGCAAAAACAGCAGCAGGCGGAGTACGATGTGCAGCGGTACGGTGCCGTGGAAGCAGCATACGAGCCATTCCAACGGTTCGCGTATATGTCTGACATCTTCCGCGGGGTTCCGTCCACGCAGCAGACTCTCTCTTCGGCTAGCGCCCCGTCTCCGAACCCGGTCCTGGATATTTTCGGCAGCGCGATGGCTCTAGGATCTGGTGGTATCGGTTCATATTACAAACCAAGCGGAGTATAAGATGCAGGACGACGTCTACAACCGCGCGCTCTTCCGCCGTAAATCCGAAGCTGCTCGAAATAAACTCCGCGAAATGGGCGGAGTTTCACAGCAGCCGCGCGGGATCATGGCGTCGTCCGCTGAACTCATGCAGGCGGCAATGCCCGCCATGCAGATGCGGCAGACTGGTGCTCCTACGACCATGGCTCCTCAGATGCAGCCTCTGCCCTCCCCGGCTGCACCGCAGCCGCTCCCAACGATTGTTCCGGGTGTTCTACCCGCACTTGGAACGCCACAGCCGCAACGTGCAAACATTCAAGCGCAGCCGCAGCCGATGAACGCCCAGCCGCAACCGCGGCCCATAGGCTTTGGAAATGGCGGATCCACGGATCTCATCGGGGGGAGGGGAGGGGAGCTCCCAGACGTCACGGCAAAAGATGGTGATCCATCCCTTTACGATGAGTATCTGAACGCCTTGTCTAAGTCCTACGGCGGCGTGATGACAGATGGGGGGGTGGACATCATGGAGACTCCGGTTGCTGCCGGTCCGCGGACCACGGAGCCTATTACTCCAGCCTCTGTCATGGCGGAACTCCGCAACAATCCCGCTGTTCAAGAAAACCCCCAGCTGCAACAGGCTGCCGGCCAGCTCAATGCAGCCGTCACCAGCGACAAGGTTTCGCCCGCGGAAAAGGCCGACCTTGTGGCAGGGGCCGTGACGAACACCAGTTCTCGGGAGGGCCGCGCCGAGGCTCTCGCAGAGATGACCGGGCAGAAGCCGTCGGATGACATGAGCCTAGACCAGATCAACCAGGCGATCGCGCAGGCTGTTCTCGGTGGCGCGATCGGCGGTCCTGGGTCCGTGGCCGAGCGTATCGCGGACGCCATGGTCAAGGGTCTGTCTGTCAAGCGTGAGACGGCGACCAAGCGCGAGGACCAGGCGTTCGAGCTCCGCGTTGCTCAGGCAAAGGCAGAAAAGCCCGCCAAGGAATGGCTTGACACAGCGCAGGGCCAAGCCGCGACGAAGATGTTTCAGGACTTGGTAGCCGGGAACTACACCGTTGAGGCCGCCCTAGATAAGATGAATGAACTAACTCCTGGTCTTGGCACTACGTTTAGCTCTGCTATGGGTTATGGGACAGAGGCTGCCGCTCCTGCCGCTCCTGCCGCTCCTGCCGCGCAGGGGCAGGGCGCTCCACGCCTCTCCAACTTCCAGCGGAATGCTGAGGGAGTCGTGATCGGATGGAACGGACAACAGTGGGTGAACGCGCAGACCGGTCAGCCATACGCTCAGTAACAGGAGGCACACATGGCTGACGAAAAGATTCCCGCGCCGCCCCCTGGTTTCCAACCCATCCAAGCACAAAGCTCTATCCCCGCTCCGCCTCCCGGGTTTAGCCCTGTAGAGGCACAGCCTGCTCCGCCTCCCGGGTTTTCGCCCGTTGCGGAGGAAGAGCAGACGTGGCTGGGTTGGGCGGCTGACAAAGCTCTCGGCGCGGCAGATGTGGCCACCGACATCGGTGAGGGTATCATCGCCGCCCCGATTACTCTGATCCAAGGCATTGCGGAACTCCCTGCCATCGGCTTCGACATGGCATTCGGCACCAATACCGCCAAGGGTGTGTCCAGCTTCTTTAAGCCTATCCACGACTACGTCGCTCCAGAGGGGGCGGCGGGCAAGGTGGTCGAGGACATGATGGCATTCGGTCTTGGCTTTGTGCCGTTTGTCGGGTGGCTTGGCCGTGCCGGACAGGTGGCACGAGGAGTGCGGAACGTGGGCCAAGTAGCCAAAGGCACGGGCCTGACCAGCGCGTTCATGCGTAGTGCGGATGAGTTCGGCGCGTCGTCTGTTGGCAAGGCTCTCCTGTCCAGCCGCAAAGGCCGTATCGGTACGATGGCCGCTGGCGCTGGGACGTACGAAGCGATTGTCACTCCTGACGGTCGTGGCACTGCGTCCGACAACTTCGACATCATGCCTGATATCCTCAAGACTGACCAAACGGCTGGTTTGACAGGCCGTGAGGAGGCATGGCGTCGTATCCGTAACCGTGGCGCTGCTGGTTTGGAGGCTGCCTCGCTCAGCGGTGCGTTCGATACCGCCCTGCTTGGTGCTGGGGCCATAACCCGGGAAGTGGCTAAGGTTCCGCAGGTTGCTGCCGCAGCGAACGCGTTTAGCGACGGCCTGTCTGCCGCAAGCAGCTCTCTTGCAAAGCGGTTCCCGAAGGCCACGCAGCTGGCCACCGAGTATCTCACCCCTACGGGTGGAGCAAACCGTATACTCTTTGAGGAATCGGAAGACGCCAAGTCCAGGATCAACCTGGCCAGGAAGCAGGCCACTGACGCGGCGAACGAATACGACGCCACCCTCAAGTCCGTGATCAAGGACGCTGGCATCGAAGGAAAGTACTCTGCCAAACTCCTGCAGGACGAGATTGGGCAGTACCTTGAAGGATTGCGCCAGGATCTTCCGAGCCTCGGCGAAGCTGCGATGCAGAAGCGGGTCATGGACAAGCTCGATCGCATGATCGACATCAGCAACAAGCACGTTGACGACATGATGACGGTCATGGAGCGGGTGTCCCGTGAGGCTATCCGGGCTGAACACCCACAGGCTAAAGCCGCCGAGGAAGCATACAAGGTGCTGAAGCAAACGCGCGAGGCACAGGGCATGCACCTGCGCCGCACGTTCGAGCAGTACAAGAACCCCGTCAAGTTCTATAAGAACCTGGACCTCAAGTCTCCGGTGGCGAAGGCCGCTGTTCGGGACGTGGCTGAGAACATCGCTTCGATGGAGGGCCGAGTAGCGACGGACCCCGAAGTTATGGCTCGTGCCAAGGACGTCGTACTTCGAACCTTGGACCTCGGTACTCTGGCTACCACGAAAGGCATGTCTGACGAGCAGCTCATCAAGCTGCGCTTGGGTGCAGCGCGCGAGGCCACCCAAGGCAAGGGCCGTCTCGGCTCTCTTGTCGCCAAGGAACGCCCGGAGTTTGTGACGGACAAAACCCTGTTCACCAAACAGGAAGAGATCGTGAGCCGGTCGCCTGCTCTGCGGGAACTCAAGGGTGAGGTCACCGACCCCATCCGCCGGTATCTCGACACCATCGAGGACACCGTCCGTTCGACCGTGGCGGATCAATTCTACCGCGCCCTCCCTGACCTTGGTCTGGAGAAGTCTCTCTATCAAGCCGTGGAAGAGATCAATGCAGGGGGCCGTCCTGCGGTAGTCTCTGTTCCAGATTTCAAGTCTATGACGGACGAGCAGTACCAGACGGCAATGCAGCCCTTCAGCGCTGCGGCCCGGGATGTGAACATCTCGCAGGCCCGTGTCTTACCAGGCCTGGATGCTCCGACACGTCCATCCGTTGACATGTTAACACGGGACGATCTGGTCGAGCAGTACAAGAACCGCCTCCGGCAAGAGGGCTATGTCCAACTTGGTGAGGCCTCGGCTGACGACGTATTCGGTGGGATCTACGGTGCAGCCTCTGGCAAGTTTGTGTCTCCCGAGACCTATCGCGCCATCACTCAGCCGCTGCGCCTGAGCCAGAGCTGGGCTGGCGAAATGCTTGGTGCGCTGTCTACCTTCCGCAACATCACCCAAAAGATGACGATCGTCCCGAACCCAGCAGCTCAGGTTCGCAACGTGCTTGGTAGCATCGGCTTCCTGGCAGGCAACGCCAACCTGCCCAATGGCGGTGATCTGAGCGATCTGTTCTACACGTTCGTCAAGAGCATGGACGAGATCGATGACGCCGGACTAGAACGTCTGGCGCGAAAGGTCCAACAGGCTGGCATTGCAGACATGAACCTTGTTACTCGGGCCCTGAAAGAATACAGGGACGCGGCTACGGACCTCGCCGGCATAGGCGGCAAGCTCACCCGCGCGCTAGATAGATACGAAGGGTTCCTTCCCTTCATGCGTCAGTTTGAGAACCTGTACAGCAACTCCGATACCTTCTTCAAAGCCGCAGCTCTGCTTGCTGAAGAGGGCAAGATGCAAAGCGCGCTTGCCAAGGCAGGAGTGGACGAACTCGATCCCCTGTTCCTGGAGTCCCTGGTGGACAACGGTCTCCTGACACGCCCGACTAGCGCCATGGCTAAAGAGCTCACGCCTATGGAGTTGATGGCGGCGGAAGTGGTGAAGGACACTATGCCCACCTACTCTCGGGTGGTGAAAGCCGTCAAGCTCACAGACGCTGTTCCGATCATCGGTAACTTTACGTCGTTCGCTGCAGAGAACATTCGCAACTCTGTTGGCACTGTCATGCGCGGTGTTAAGGAGATGGCGTACGAGGCAAGTCCCGCCCTTCGGGCGAAGATAGGGGACGCCAAGGCGAACCTCTTGGAGCAGCAGATCCGAGCAATGGGCCTGCAGCGCACCATGGCCTATACGTCAATGGCGTACATCCTGCCCAAGACCATGGTTAAGATGTCCATGGAGGCCACAGGCACGACGCCGGATCACATGGCGGCGCTCTACGAGATGAACCCGGATTACCTGAACGGGCATGACCTAGTCGTTCTCGAAAACAACCGGGAGAAGGGCGTCATTGACTACATCGACCTGAGCTACGTCATGCCGTACGCCTTCATGACGGATCCGGCCAGGGCTGCAATCCGCCAGTTCCAGGAAAGCGGTCGTGCTGACAAGAGCACCGTGGCCGCCACGGCTAACGCAATCTACGACGGCTTCGCTGTCTTCGCTGACCCCTTCGCCTCGGAGACCATGTTCTACGAGCGTCTGCGGGACGTCATGCCCACGTCTATGTACGTTGGCCGTGGCGGGAAAACGGCGACAGGGGCGACGATCTACGGTCCGAACGAGGACCCGATGAGCAAGGCCAGCAAGATCTTCAACCACCTAGTCATGGGCTTTGCTCCCAACTACGTCGGCCTGGTCACAGAAGAACGCGCTGGGCAAATGCAGTACGGGCGCTTGGTCCGTGCCGCTGCGGGTGTGCCGGATCGCCAGGGCGAGCTCACCAACCCCGCCAAAGAGATTGCGCGTCTGGTCACAGGCTTCACCCCGATGCGCCTGAACATGGTAACCGACGCACGGTACAAGGGTTCCGAGTACATCCCGCTTCGTTCTGATTCGCGTAGCCGTGCAAACGCCGCGATCAAGGATGCTACTATCACGTCTCATGGCGTGACCAACGCGTGGGGCCAGTACCTCGACGAGCTGTATCGCGCGCAGAGCAAGCTCTACCGCGACGTCGAGGCTATGCGTACACTGGGCATGAACGATGATCAGATCCGTTACTCCCTGATCAACCAGGCAGGGCTTGGTCGATCCGAGGCTAACGGTATCATCGACGGTCGGTTCTCTCCGTCTCTCGCCTCATCTGAGCTGGCAGACGATATCCGCGCACAGCTCAACAGTGATGGTCGTACCCGCCTGCTCGACGAGATTAACTTCGGCGAGCTGCAGGACATGACCAAGGCTCGGAACAACGAACCGTTGCGCTCGGCCCCAGAAAAGCGTCCTGGCCGAAGTGTGTCCCAGACCCCTTCGCCACCTCCCCCACCTCCGCCAGGGTTTAGCCCCATACAGGGGACTGTTGCTCCTCCGCCACCCCCGCCACCTGGGTTCCGCCCCGTCGGCGAGCAGCAAGGCTCGTTGCTGCCACCTGTGGGCCCGTCCATCCTTGCACCGGCAGCACCGGTTCTCGGTCCGCGGACCGCGGCCCTGTCTCCAAGCTTGCTTGGAGGTACGCTGGCGGAGCAATCCGCCAACGCGGAGATCGCTCAGCGCATGGGCTGAGCGTCGACCTCGATCGTCAGACGGACACCGTTTCCGCCGAACAGCTTGACCAGCTCGTCGGCGTATTCTGTGACGTCGTCGATAATCTCGGAGTCCTCGGTCAACGTCGCTAGGTTCACGGCCATCGCCACGAACTCCATGAGCGTCTTGACCTGCAGGTCGTGCATGTCTTTGAACCCGAGGCTTTTGAAATTCTTATCGATCATTCGACCTCTCCCCAATTATTCGGCAGGTTACGGAGCGCGGGGATGTCATCGTCCACCCTCGTCGGCACCTTGAGCACGTCGTTAAGACCGGTCTCCATGATCTCTTTGATCCTCGCCGCTTGTGCTTCGCTCTCTACAGAGAAGCATAACTCATCATGAACCGTGAGCATAGGGATCAAACCCTCACCAAAGCAGTCGGCCATAGCTTTTTTGGTTTGGTCAGCTGCCGATCCTTGGATCAGTTTGTTTAAGGCCTTGTAAGTAAAGGCTCTTCTGATCCCCGGACCGTATTCTTTTTGCGCCTCGTCGTGCGGCAGCGCCTTGCTATTTGCGTCCCATGTCCGTGGTTCCCAAAGATGGAAGCGGCACTTCCGACCAAGCAGGGTGCGGATCTGCCCGAACTTGACAGCCTGCTGCGTTGCGATCTCGGCCAGCCCCTTAACGAAGGGAACCTTGGTCTCGTGCGTGTCCAGAAGATCCGCAGCCTCCTTGACCGAGATGTCGAGCTGGTTGGCAAGCTTGGCTTTGCCCATGCCGTACATAATCCCAAGGTTGATCACCTTGGCCTGCTTACGACTAATGCCTGCAAAGTCTGCCACCATCTGGTGCAGGTCGACGTCCCCGTTGTGGTACTCGTCCACAATCTGGTCGACCATGGGGTGCCGCATGCCGTCAGGGAGGGATGCAGCAAAGTGCACGAGCAGGCGCGGCTCCTGCGAGGAGTAGTCAAACGACCCCCACATCTGGCCATCCTCGGGCACGAACAACCCGCGGATGAGCTTCTTGATATCCGGGTCGCGCGCAGGGATCTGCTGGAGGTTGGGGTTCGAGGAAGAGAAGCGCCCCGTCACCGTGCCACCCTCGTCGCTCCGCAGCTGGTGGAACTCGCAGTGGATGCGGCCCTTGTGCTGGTGCTCAAGGATGGTGTTGATGAATGTTCCGTCCGCCTTGTCGAACTCGCGAAGCCGCACCAGCAGCTGGCAAACTTCGTGCGGGTGCGCCTGCAGGAACTGCTTGGTAAAGGACGGAGCCCCCGCTTCCGTCTTCGGGTACTCGAGGTTCAACGATTGGAACATCTTCTCCACAGAGGCCGCGGCCCACGGATCGACGTCCACGCCTGTCTTCCGTTTAATCTCTGCCCGTAGGCTTTTAACCTTTTCCCGCAGGTCGCCGCCTGCGCGTTCCGCCCGAGCGACATCAACCGGAACACCGCGCGTCTTCATGTCGAGCATGAGCGGGATCAGGCTCGTCTCTAGCTGGAAGATAGCCGACAGGTTCTCCCGCTCAATCTGGGCTTCGAAGTGGTTCCAGAGCTTGAGCGTAACCATGGCGTCCCGCTCTGCGTACGCTCCCACAGCTGCGGGTGGCAAGCGCCACATGTCAGCCTTTGGGTCCACGCCAAAGTCCTGTGCCCACGCGCGCAGGGTGCGCTCGTCCTTCCGCATTCCGGTGTAGTGCTTGGCCAGAGGATCGAGAGCATAGCTGAAACGGTTCTCGTCAATCAGAGGCGCGGCAATCATGGTATCGACAATCCGACCGTGGACCTCAATCCCTTCCGCCCGCAGCCAACCCAGATCGTAGGTGGCGTTGTGGAAAACCTTGGTAACGTCCCGCGTCTCCATCTGCTTCTTGAACCAGCGGAGCGTCATCTTCGGGTCGAGGTTGTGTCCGTTCTCGTGGCGGATAGGAAAGTACCAGCTCTCCTCCCCGCCTGCGACAGCGATGCCAACCACGTAGCCGTCGTTCCGCGCCCACCCAGGCCCCTTGGTTTTGATGTTCGGATCCCGCGTCTCCAAGTCCACCGCCAGCGTCTTATACCGCGACAGGTCCGGATATTCCGTGGGCGTGTTCCACATGTTCTCCAACGAGCCAAACTCTGTGCGGCTGATGAACTCGACGGTCTTCTTATCGTTGCGGTCTCTCGCCATTAGAAGCTTCCTCCGAGTGCTGAGTACCCACATTTATCAACCCACGAATCAACGTGGCTCGGCGTCTCCAGAAGGCGGCAGGTCTTAACCCAATCCATCATCAGAGCGACGTGCTGCGCGGTCAACTCCCCGCCGCTGCTGTTGACGATGATGTTCCAGCCATTGGCAATACGATCGAAATTTGCGAACGCGTCACCGTAGTCCGCGGCCCGCTGGCCCGAGATCAAAAGCTTCGCTGTGTCGAGAATGTCTTCACGGTTCATATCGTGTACCTGTATTTCTTGTCCGATTCCAAAAAGTATAGGTTCTGCTTGGTGCGGGTGATCGCAACATACAGAGCCCTCAGCTCATCATCCCAGTGCTTCGTCTCCATGCAAGCCTTTGTTGACCCGAGGTACACGATGCAGTTGTCGTCCTGCCCACCCTTCATGGCGTGGAACGTGCTGACCTTGATCCTCGGTTCTTGGCTCAGATCCTCGCCCCGTTTCTCCAGCGCACGGATGTAGCGCCACATGTCGTCGCTCACTCGCAGAAGGTCACGGGGCCGCGTGTGCGACGGCGCAATCCACCCGAATGCCTCTTGCAACTCGATGAGGTCCAGCTGCGCGTCCGGTGCCGCAGCATCGAGAAGCTTGCTCGCACCCCGCACAACCGCTGCCGCTTCGCCCGTCTTCGGAACCGCCTTGTACAGATCCTCGATGAGCCCCTTCTCCACGGCCTCTCCATTACACAGCCGCACCCATGTGTTGATGTTCTGGATTATATCCTCTGGCACAGACTTCCGATCCTTGATCCGGTAGTACAGGCCCATGTTCTCCAACGCGTCCCCGATATCCCACATGAAGCTGTTGACCCGCGTCATGATGGTCCACGAACCTTGGTCCAGTGGCGCATCCTCCAGCCGCATGATCGAACGAACGCTCCCCTCCTCGTCACGGGGATAGAACTCCTTCTTCAACCGGTTGCGGATCTGGCTGCTGATCCTGACGGCCACTGCGTGAACAGCGCGCGGCAGACGGTATGATTGCTGCAAGACCTCGATGTTCGTGGAGCAGTTGAGGAACAGCCGAACCTCCACTCCCGTCCATGCATGGATGGCCTGATCGTCGTCCCCAGCAATCACCAGCTCGTTGGCAAACTCTGCCATCCGGCGGACCATGGCCCACTGTAGCGGCGTCAGATCCTGCCCCTCGTCTACGATGAGGAGATCGAGGTAGGGAGGCATTGCCTGATCAATGTAGTGGTCGATCATATCCACGAAGTCTACCTTCTGGAACGCCGACTTGTACTTCTCCAGCTGCTCCTCCACCTGCCGCATCTTGTTGTAGAACAGGTTGTGGTCGGCCATGTGGTTGAACTCGTCAGCCAGCGAGACCTGCCGGTAGCGCGCCCGCATGATACCCTGCATGTACTTAGCGCCGCTGCCGCCGATCGCAGGGATCAGGATGCCGTCATCCGCCGAGGTCCGGTCTGCACCGTCGAAGTCCAGCCGGAGCATCTCGCCAAGAACCTTGTAGTCCTTGCCGCCCATGACGTCCTCACGTTGCAGGCCCAGCCCGTGGTAGCCTGTGGCGTGAAGCGTACGGAAGTGCGGGAAGTCCTTGGGCGTCAGGTTGAACTCAGCGCAGGCACGATCCAGAGCCTCACGGATGGCCTTGGTCGTGAACGAAACAAAGCCAATACGAGACGGATGCACCCCCAGAGACAAGGCGTCACGGACAAGGTTGATAAGCGTGTGCGTCTTCCCGCAACCCGGAGGCCCGAGGATCAGCTTACTGTTCGCTATGGGTTTCATCACGGCGTTCTTCAATCCACTTCTGGATGGTTGTCTCTTCCCATCTTGCGGCCACTCTCGCGCGGTCCCGCTCGCCGATCTTGATCGGCGGCGGGAAGCGGCCCTCCTCGATCCACTTGTAGATCGTGGAGCGAGCAACCCCCAACCATTCCGCCACCTCGGCGATCTTCAAAAGTTTAGAACGGGATGTCATTGTTGATCTCCTCAACATTCAGTTTGTGTTCGACGGTCTCGAACTCAGGGACCCACCACACGCGGATCGTGGATCGCTCACCGTCTTTGTAAATGGCCTTGTGTCCGTGGCATGCTCCGCCATTGTTCAGCTTCTTCAGCTGCTCTTGGATCTCGGCTCTCTTGTAGTGCGTGAAGTGGCGCTGCCGCAGGAACTCCTGCAAACCAGAGAGCTTGAACATCGTCTGTCCGTTCTCGGTCCACGGTTTGCCCAGTTCGATCTCCGCGGCTTCCATAGCACGGATCCGGCTGGTGCAGTACTGCTTAAGCAGTTCCTTGAACTCCCCGCTGATGGTCAGTTCTTCCGGTGCCTCAAGCTTGGTAGCCTTGCTTAGGAGCTCCGAGACCATGGCCTGCCAGCGGTTTGGCTTCACGATCGGCGGCATGATGAGCGCCTGCTCCATGCAGGCCCGCTGCCACATGAGTTGGTTCTGCAACTGCTCAGTCGTGAGTTGCAGCGTCGTGCCTCCAACAACCATGAAGTACAGCCTCGGCTCAGAGAGCAGGATGGTCAGCCCTCCGATCTGTGGCATGGGCGTCTCACCGCTTCCGACACCATACGGCAGGCTCATGCACTTCTGCTTGTCGCAGTAGCTTTTGAACGGTTCCTGTTCGCAGGTGTAGAAGTAGTCCTTCTTCTCGAGCGACTTCTGGAGGTTGAGAACCTCCTTGGCGTCGAGCGGGTCAGTGAAGAGCGTACGGTTCATGTTCTCGAACTGAGCAACCCAATCGTCGGGATGCTTCATCCGGCAGTACACCCCACAGTTAAACAGGGTCTTGTTCCTATTCTCGCTCACCGGCCCCTCCGAGAAGATGTGTTGCAGGCAGGGCGGACCGTCAGAAAAGTACCTACGTTTTTGGCCCAGCTGGATGGCTTCCAGATCAGCGAGCGAGACGGCGCTCGTCTCCACCAGATCCAGAAACTCCGAGAGCTCCATAGCCTCGCCCTTGGTGTTGAAGGCGTAGCGCATGGTCTCGTCGGCTTTGAAGTACGGCATGTTGATGAAGTTGCCTACATCGCCCCGCTCCGTCAGGATCTTGTCCTGCTTCGGGAAGATCTCGCAGCCGCTGAAGCCCAGCGCCACAGAGTATTCGATCAGGTACTCCCGCACCACCGCCGCGTCTTCGTACTCCTTCAAGAACAGATAGAGATGCGCGCCGCCTGACTTTGTTCGGCAGTGCACAAACGGAAGCTTCATCTTGATTAATTTGTTTTGCAGTGCCTTGTGATCGAGGTCGTACACGTCGATGTCGAGTGCGCCCCACTTGCACTTGTTGTCCTCGTTGATCGGAATTGCACCGACTCCCTGATTGCCATCGAGATGAGCCTGTACTTTCTCCACGGTCAGCGGCTCTCGGACAATCCGGCTGTCGGCCTCGGCCTTGCCGTTCCGTCCAACGCGCCCGACAGTCGTCGTTCCGTGGGCCACTTTCGAACCAACGAAAGCAGCCAGCATTCTTTTTGCATCGGACATGCTTGGCTCCTAGTGAGAGTTGACGGAGGGCGACGACCTGAGCAGATTATCGCCGCCCTCCTAAGGCTGCTAGAACGGGATCTCATCATCCCGGACTGGGGCAGTGGATGCCGTCGCAGGCATCATGTCCTCAGCCGCAGCCTTAACCTCACCAGCCGCGATCGAGTCGCGGAAAGACTTAGCTTCCAACAGAAGGTCGCGGTTCGTGACCAGACCAACCTTCTCAACTTGGTAGTTGTTCCACGAACCTTGGTCATTGGACTCCTCGGTCGTGGTCAGCTTCCACATGGTCGCAAACACAGCAGGCGTAACAAGCGCCCCCGTCTTCGGGTTCTTGATCTTCTGCATTGCGATCTGCGTCTTCCAGCGGCGCGACACCTTCAGCTGCGTGGATTTCATGTCGATCACAGCGGGCTGGTAGCTGCCGTCCTCATTCACCACGAGGCAGAAGTGCTGATCAGACTTCACCAGTTCGTTGCCGTTTGGCAGGATCTCCTTAGCCCCAGAGCGGGTGGTGCGCTGCAGAGCAGGATCATTCGCGGCAAGCTCGCCCTTGAACCCGCCGCCCAGATCACGCGGCACAAACTCCAGATACTTCGTGGTCTGGAAGCAGGGGATCACAGTGATGCCTTCCTCGCCCGCCCATGACTGACCCGTCACGGTGTTGAACAGGTCGCCCTGCGCTGCATCTTCGATGTACTCCGGCTTCTTCTTGTTCAGCTGCGGAGACAGAGCCTGCAACACCCGAATGAACGGGATCTGCATCTCACTGCTGTCAAAGGCAGCGCCTTCTCCAGCGGTGTCGAAGATGTCGTCGAGGACATCGGTGGAAACTTCTACGCCCTTGGCGGTTGCTACTGCGGTGCTCATTGCATCGTCTCCTGTGCTTCTTCAGCGTCCGCCATAAGAATGTTTGTAAGCGTCTTAATGTGGACTTGAATCTGCTCCTCTGTGATGGCGAGGACTAAATCCCGTTTGATCGGAGTAAGTTCCTCTAACTGCAGGATGTCCCGAGCAGTGATGGACGACAGGTCGACATCAAAAATCGAGAGCATGTCCACAAACTCGTCCTGTGTAAAAGTGATCTTTTTCATTTCGCTTTCCTCTTGATCTCTGCCGCATTGGCGATGAAGGCCCCGAACATATCGAGGTCAATGGGTTTGCCGTCCGTCACACGTTCCTTCACAAAGGCCTTCAGTGTAGACGGATGGATGTGGGTCTTGGTGTCAGGGTCGAAGCCACGATCACGCAGCATCCCGACTACATCACCAGCGATGTTGTCTTCGCCCTTACCAAAGGACAAGACCACGTCGTTCTTGATGATGTCATCTAGGCCCTCGGACCTAAGCCAAGCATAGGCTTCGTCCCGACGCTCGACGGGGATGGAGGCATGCACCATCATCTTCCGCATCACTGTCACGCCGTCCACATCCAGACGCTCCACGCCCATCTCGTCCATCAGGGCGGGGATGTTCTCTACGGAGATCTTGTGCTTCTGCGCCTTCAGGATTGTAAGATGCTTTTCTGCGTCGGCGATCTGATCCTCGACGTTCCGCAGCTTTCGGACAAGGTCGCTAAGCTGCCGCCCTGTCCCTGTGTCGACGCTAGCCAGAGCATGGCTCTCGTCGAACATGTCTTCAAAGATGTCGTTCATAAGTTTGTCCTCTTCAGGGGTTGACGAAACGCACGGGATTGTGCGATCCATATGTGGACCTTAGTGGAGATATGTGATGACTGTCAACTACAAATTTAAGCTCCCTCCTTTCGAGCACCAGCGGACCGCACTGAGCGTCGGCGCAAACAAGAAGGAGTTTGGCTACTTCATGGAGATGGGGACAGGTAAATCCAAGGTCCTGATCGACAATATCGGCATGCTGTACCAAGCAGGTGAGATCGACTTCGCCTTGGTGATTGCTCCCAAGGGGGTGTACCGAAACTGGGTGGCTAAAGAAATCCCCGAGCACATGTCCGACGACGTGTATCACCGCGTGATACGTTGGGTATCCGGTGGGACAAAAAAGCAGAAGGACGAAGTCCGATCCGTACAAACGCCGTACAAGGGCCTGACAATCTTTGTCATGAACGTCGAAGCTTTCTCCTCGCTCAAGGGGCAGCAGGCAGGGCAGTGGCTGGCGAATAAGTTCGGGCGGCGTGGGTTGATCGCCATCGACGAATCGACCACGATCAAGAACCACAAGGCCAAGCGGACCAAGGCCCTCATGAAGATAGCGTCCGGCTTTGCCTATCGCCGGCTGCTGACAGGCTCGCCCGTGACCAAATCCCCTCTCGACCTCTATGCTCAGAGCGAGTTCCTTCGCCCTGGGCTCCTGGGCTTCGAGAGCTACTGGGGTTTCCAAGCTCGTTACGCCGTGACCCACAAGAAGAAGATGGGATCGAAGGCCTTTACCCAGATCGTCGGATACAAAAACATAGACGAACTGACCGCTCGTATAGAGATGTTCTCCTATCGGGTGTTGAAGAAGGACTGTTTGGATCTACCCGAGAAGACCTACACTGCTCGTTACGTCACGCTGACGGAGGAGCAGTACCAGATGTACCAGAACATCAAAGAGATGGCGCTGCACATGTTTGACGGCGGCGAGATGGTGACGGCCCCTGCCGTGATCACGCAGCTGCTCCGCCTGCAACAGGTGATGTCCGGCCACTTGAAGACCGACAGCGGCGAGATCCTGACGTTCCCATCCCGTCGCATGGACGCTTTGTCCGAGATCCTCGACGAGCATGACGGCAAGGCGATAATCTGGTCGCGCTTCCGCTACGACATCCAAGGGATCACCAACATGCTGAACAAGCGGTACGGTGAAGGTAGTTCAGCGGCCTACTTCGGGGACACCTCAGACGATCGTCGTAACGAGATCGTCAAGAACTTCCAGAACCCGAACCACCCTCTCCGCTTCTTCGTCGGCAACCCTGCCACCGCAGGCTACGGTCTGACGCTGACAGAAGCGAACCTTGTGGTATACTATGCAAATGACTTCAACCTCGAAACTCGGATCCAATCCGAGGATCGCGCCCATCGTATTGGGCAACGCAACCCCGTGACCTACGTTGACTTGATCAGCGAGGGCACCATCGATGAGAAGATCGTCGACGCTCTGCGTTTCAAGATCGACATCGGTGCCAAAGTTCTAGGAGAAGAGGCCCGCAAATGGCTAAGTCTAACCCCCCTGAAGCTGTGAGCACATACAGCCCCGAGGCTATAGAGGTGATCGTGGATCACATCCGCGGACTGCGGAGCCTCGACGGCGCAGCGAAGGAACTATACAGACTAACAGGGCTTCTGCCGGATTACGGCAAGGCCCTGCTCAAGGCTATGAAGAATGGATCGGCACGGACGAACGCAACTGTAGTCCGTGGCTACTCCAAGGAGCCAGAGCGGACGCGCCTCGGTAAGATCGGCAAGCCCAACGAAACCCGACTGCGATAAAAAAGGGCCCCTTGCGGGGCCCGTAGTCAGCGGTGAGGTCAGTCGGTGTCACCAATAGACAGGTCGAAGTCGTTGATGTCAATCCCCCACACCCTAATTGACGCCCGTTTCTGGACCGGATCGCTGTAGACCTCGGCCATGGCAATGCGCTTCTCCGAAAAGAGACCAGTGAGAAGAGTCGATACCTCGTCCACTGTAAGATTGAGGTGCCTTGCAATCGTCGCCGTCCGCAGGGGCCCGTAGTCCTCGATCAGATCAACGATAAGTTTGCCCTTGTCGATGGGGGTCGCGGGCGTAGGCTCAGGCCCCTTCTCCATGTTAACCCGAACCGCGCGCCACGGGATCTGCTCCCGCTTGTCCGGATAATTCGGGAGAAGTTCCATGCTGACAACCATGTCGGTCTCAAGCCCGAGGCGGTCGACGATCCGGTTGCTGATGAAGACCTGCTCCCCAGCAGCCGTCACACCAAACGCACTGCGCGCATAGCTGATGTTCTCAATGAGGACGTTCTTTACCAAAATATTTTCGGTGAGATCAGAAGTTTGGCTCATAGGTGACTCCTTTGCTGGCCTGATGTTTGTAGTACTCCAACTCCCGACGATACGTTCGTTAGTCTTGGATCCATTTCTCCTCCTTGATAGTGGAACTGCGTCCCGCACGAAATCTCAGATGTTCACGCCCTCTCGACGACGCGCCAATACAAACTGGCGGAGGTCTTCCCGTGCGTAGAACAGGCGCTCCTGAGCCCTCGGATCTGCGTCCCTGCGGAACACCTCGTCTTGCAGCCTATCGACCTGCGCCTTGAGAAACCGATACTCCCCCTGATGGGCTGGCGTCATCATGGATTGGCGGGCAACGTCACTCATCACTTCTCTCCTTTCGCCGCTGCTACGTCAGCGCGCATCTCTTCAATCGCCTCTCGGAACGCGGCTTCATCGCCGCGATCCCACTCCTCAAGCACGGTCTCCGCGCCAGCGATCAGGTTCGCCAGCTTGGTTTCCAGATCGTCACTCATCCCTGATCCTCCACCCAAAACAGTTCCCGCCGCCACATGCCAAGCATGTCGCCAGCATGCCGTCGCAGCTTTTCATCGTCAGGTGCGCGACGAGATATTTCTGCTCGCAATGCATCATCAAAATCGGCGCGACCTTCCGCTCTGGTAAGGTCATAATTTGCAGGGTCCACGGCAGCCTTTATGTCTGCCACGATATTGCCAGATCGTTTCATTGCCCGCCCCCATGTGCAGTCCATTGATTTGCCATTGCATCAGCAATTCCTTGGTATGTGATGCTGCGGAGTTTCCATCGGTCGGAGGATGGCGGCAGGTAATGCAACCTTTCACGTTTATTCTTCGGCAGCTTCATCATTTCGGCGTAGACGTTGTTTGTCTCGACCAATTTCGGCAGACCGTGCAAAAACAATCCGGTCTTCTTTTGTTCCATGTGTCCGAATTGATAGGGCTGCACGAACTGCGGCGCTGGCATACCACCAAGACGCCGCAGAACACCAACTGGGTTTTCCAAGCAGACGCGCGGTGATACCGACTTGGCCTTTTCCCACAGCGCTACTGTCCACTCCACAGCAGCAAGTCTCTCTGCGTATTTTGGTTGGCCTTCCCCGTAGGTGCTATTCCCTGCCACAGTCAAAGCTGTGCATGGGGGGTGCATGACGATTAAATCCCACGGTTGATTAAGCATATCAAGCACATCGCCCTGATAGTGCGGTCCTTCTGCGTCAGTCGGCAGCAGATCGCACGAAATTGCGTCATGCCCTCTGTCGATAAAGGCGTCACGAACACGACCAGAATACTCGCAGGCAACTAGGATTTTCATTTTCGTATCAATCCCCATCTCTCTCCTCCTCATATGTATCCACGATAATAGATGCGATGAACTCAGCCACCGTCGCACCCGCCGGCGTATTGTTGAACAACCACTCCGCCTGATCGATGTTCAGGCAGTCGATGACTTGGCTCATCGATCCATGCAGCTTCCCGTGCTCGTATGTCAGACGTCGAACCTTGGACCACGCTTCTTTCCGACGCTTGGCCTTGCGCTCCGCCGCCTTGGGCAGCAGGCCGTGACGCACGAGGTGAGAAACGCGCTGCGTTGCGACATTGACTGTGATATCCAGACGCTCCGCAATCTCACGAGCCGTCAGACCCTGCATCGCCAAGGCGTGGACCTGCTGCCATAGTTCGAGGGACTCTGGGTTCCGAGGCCAGTGCAGAAGGCAGAACTTTACTTCCATGGCCGCGCCTTCGGACGAACCGTGTACCCAGACGCTATGTCTGTGCGCTCACACGAAACCATGCTGTTACGGTACACCCCATAGAGCACCCCGTACAACGGATTCGCAGCCCGCAGCGCAACCTCACACGTCTCCTCGTCCTTGAACAGGATCGGCGTCCTCAACTCCTCACCCTCGTACACATAGGTGAAGACCAGCAGCGTAAACCACTTCATGCCTCTTCCTCCTGACAAGCTTGGCACACGATCCCATGCATTGTGTCCCACAAACTCATGTCCTCGCCACACGCAGGGCAGGGCTTGATCACCTCTCCTCGGCCCTCGCACAATTCGCAGTCGCCCCATTCCGTGTCGATGTAGCCCTCGTTGAAGCCACCGGCATGCGGCTTCGGGACGTCATACTCCAACTGCCCCGCACCTCGGCACTGAGGGCATTCCTCCATCTGGTAGGTCTCTTGCAGATAGATAATGTGGTTGGTCATTTTCATTCTGTTATCTCCTTGGCTACTCTGCGGATCTGCGCTCGTATATTGAGAAGTGCCCGCCTGTCTTTCGACTGTCTCACATTCTTGCCTTTTGGGCTAATCGCAATCAGTCTCCCGCCTAGATATATCTTAACGTGCTTGCTGCCGTCCTTGATCTCATACGGCACTCCACAGGCCTTTAGTTCCTCCTCTATTAACGATGGGACCTTGATCATGACGTCTCCTCCTTGAACACCGCCGCAAAGGCCTCGTCCAAGATCTCATCCATCGGGCGCATGTGATCCTGCGTGAATGGACGCTTCGCCTTGGGCCAGCCATCGTCGTCCGTCCAGTGAGGCTCCGACGCATCCATGACCTTCGTCAGCGCCCAGCAATAAACCTCCGGCTTGCTCTTCAGATGATCAATGGCCTCCTGCGCCTCAGCAGCGGTATCAAACAGAACAAAGCGGTCGATGTAACGATCGATCACACGGTTCTTGTCTGTATAAACTACGATGTACATCTTAGTCTCCTTGGTTGATTGACTACACTGAAAGTGTATCGGACTTATGTAGACAAAGCAAGCGCTTTTGTGCAGGGGGAGTAGTTGCGGGGAACGAGCAGCGCGGACAGCTGGAACGAGCAGCGCGGACCTCGGACCTTGGTCCAAGGGGCTTTTTCTGTATAGGAAGTATTTCTACAGAAAAAATAAAAGTTGCCCTGCGTTTTTAAAAAAAGTGTAAACAGCG
>Ga0208644_1000823_pt1 | contig 27637 bp, 46 predicted proteins | sample VirMetDEL_Nov_18_FD_184517 | JGI IMG/M metagenome (GOLD analysis project Ga0208644, IMG submission 184517) | Aqueous microbial communities from the Delaware River and Bay under freshwater to marine salinity gradient to study organic matter... | ecosystem: Environmental > Aquatic > Marine >...
CGTTACGCTTCTTGCTCTCTTGAACATACGGAACTAGCTCACCATTAAGCAGTTCTGCCTCGCGGGTTTCCAGCGTCTTGGCCCCGTCTAGGTAGTCCTTAATCACCTCAGTCCATCCGTCAATCGGCGTAAACGTCACCAACATCTTAGCGTTGCGGGTAGCGAGACGGAACCTCAGCGTGCCAATTAACTCGTCACCAAGCAGATATTCGTCCAGCCACACACCTACGTTGTGCCATTGGGGTTCCTTGCAGCCCAACTCAGCACCCTCAAGGATGGTCGGGTTGTTCTGATACTGCGAGTAGGTCTTAAAGATAACCTGGCTCCCATTAGGGAGAATGAAGGATGAATCGGTAAAGCCGTTTTTGCGGGTGAAGCTAATGTAGGTGTTCGTTCCGGTCTGTTTCTTGCGGTATTCTGGTGGCAACCACTTCCAGACCTCGGACTGCTGTTGTCTGACGCTCACCTCGCTGGTCTGGGCAAAGCACATGATGGTGCTATTGGGGTTCTCTACTGCTGCCTTAACCACGAAGTATGCACCCAAGTTGGTCTTGGATGCCCGGTTCCCACCAAGGCACAGAATCTCGTCCTTGCCAGCGGTCATCTGCTCCTCGCACTTCTTCCACTGTTCCAGCTTGTAGCCGAAGCGGTAGGGGTCGTCAATGGAGTCACGTATGGCTTGCTCCCGCGCCTGATGCAAGGCGAGCACTTCATCCGGCTCCATCTCTGCAATCTCCTCGTCTGAGGGAATTTCGAGGATTGGATGTTTAGTCCACTCTAGCATCGTTGAATATCTCAATGACCTCGGCCAACATATCTTTTGTTACCCAATCCTTTTCGGCCAAGTGAGACAGAAGCGCAAGAGGGTGGTCTGAGCGTGAGTCGATTACGTGGCCTTGCTTGCTAAGGAGCGGCGAGTGCAGGATGATGTGGTGTCCATCCATTAAAACGTCCTCGCTATAATGGTGGAGCGGCCCGATGTCCTGAGCTTTGATAAGTGTTGTGTCTTTTTTCATAGTTACGCATCCTTGCTCTCCACAACCTCTGCGTCAATAGCGTTTTCTGCCTTTTTCGCCAGCACCCGCGCTTTAGCCTCACGAATCATCTCCGCCGCCTCCTCAATGCTCTTGCCGCTTCGATGCTCAACCACAGTGTTGGCTTGCCCACTCAGCGTCAACGCCTTGTCCTGCAAGATACCAGCCGTCATAGCCAGCTTGTCGGGGCTGATCTTCTTGAGCATATCGGGGTCTTGCGCTGCATACTCAGACCACTCAAATATGCGATCCATGTATTCCTGCGCCCCCATCGCATACCTCACAGCAGCCACCTTCTGCTGTTGGTCAAACGTGGTTTTGTGATCTGTCATCAGGCGGCGGCACGTCTCATGCCCCACCTGCGTCACGCGGTTGACCTCGCGCAAGGAATGACCCTCCGCCAGCATCCATAGTGCTTTAGCCGCTACGTGCGGCCTAGTGTTCTCCAAACAGTTCGGAGCAAGCTCCTTCCCGCGCTCCTTGATGTCAGCAAGAAACTTGGACATAGCCTCTTTATTGGCTAGTTCTTCCTTGGGCTCGTCCATGTTGTCAATCTATCTGCCAACCGCGATAGGTCAAGCCTATTTCGCTTTACGCAGCATCTCTATCTTGCGTAGGTCGTGGCCGTTAATCAGCCCCTTCTGGCGGTAAGTGTTCAGCACCGCGTCTGGGTTCTCGCTGCGCTGCATACGATCCCAAATCCACCTCGCCCGTGTGCCATCTCTGGAATTGAGGCCGCGGATCATTTTCTCTCTAGTGCTGATGTTCAGCAGTTCGTCACGCTTCTGCTGCTTATGATGCTCAACCAGAGACTTGGCTAGTTGCGGGTCTTGACTACTGATTTCATAAACCTGCTTGATGAATGACTTCTCCCCATCATTCATCATCTCAAGGTATTTCTCGCCAACGTTAATGCGTGGGTCTTTGGGTAGACCTTGAAGCACGCCATCGTAGGCGTTAAGAGCTTTCTCGCCACCCACCCCACTGTCGCGCAGCTTTTGTAGAATCTCATCCTCAGTCAGCCCCAGCACCTTCATATTGGCCGTATGCTTGATAAGTGCCTGAAAGTTCTGCTGGAAGTCCTGGTCGGCCTTGGCAAACTCTTGGTCGTATTGCCCCTTGTCAATCTCCCCCTTCTCCAGCCTCGCCCTAGCGCGAGCCACTGAGCGTGATGACTGATCCCAACGTTCTTTGATCGGGCGCACCCTAAAGCCGTATGCCTCATCCAGCTCGGACTCGTATGTTCTAATGCCTGCCATGCGTCTGATTGAGTCGGCGGGGTCTGCGGTTTTTTGACGCTCCATCTCACGGATAAAGCCTGGTTCCGCAACCCTGTCCCAGAACGCCCTTCCAAATGACTCCATATATTGAACCGCGCTGCCCGACTCGGACGCGCTAATCAGATCACCAGTGTCTAGGTTTCTGTTGGACACGCCCTCAATCACGGCTTGCAAGGCAAATGAACCTTCTGGCTTGAGGTTCTTGAATACAGTCCCAGCAAATTCCTTCATGGATTCGCTTTTGCTGCCACCGTTTATGGCGGCTAGGAACGGGGCCACCACTTGAACCTGTGGAATGATGTAGCTGGAGTCAGCATATTTCACTTTGCCGTTCTCCTTGTCGAACACATACCCAACGGTAGAGCCGGAAACATACTCTGGCAGGCCACTCTCCTTGATGGCCTGATCCTCGCGCTCATTTGCTGTTTTGCGGTTGAAGTATGTCAGTCCACCAGCGGCAGATCCAAGCACAGTTGTCATGGCTGCGGCACGGAGCACACCCTCTTTCCTCAAAGCAGAGGCACTGACCTCAACGCCGAACTCGTCTGCAAGTTCTTGGGCGAGTTCACCACTCAGCATTTTCTTGGTGATAACGCCTTGGTTCCATTGGTTGCGAAACACCTCAAGATAGAATGACGCAAACTGCGGGATAGCACCAAGCCTCGATGCTTTCCGCAAGTCTTTGTTGAGGAAGTCGTAGTTCTGGTATGTATCGTTGGTCATCCTTGCGGCAACGTCAGCAATCTTGTCGTCCAGTTCGGCGGCTGCTGGGCCAATCGCCTTGCGGAGAATGTGCATGTGGTTTTCCCACACAACGTAGCGTCCAGTAATATCGGCAGCACTAAACGCCTTGCCAACTGGCGACACCGCTTTTTGGAAAAGACCACCTATCGGGCCCTGCTTGGTTCCTGCCTCAATGTCAGAGAACACCACGCCTGGCGGGAGGATGCCGCGCTCCTTGGCTTTTTTCATCATGGTCAGGTCATCACCCCCCATGGCGTGCGCCCACTTTTTAATCAGCGGCAGCTTGCCAATCCTAGAATCAGCGAACTGAGAGACGGCCATTTTCAATCCACCCTTCAATCCACGGAACGGATTGTGCGCCATGCCAGCCATGTTGGCCACGTTACCCCACACCTGCGGCGCATAGGACACCGGGTTGAACACCACCTTGGATGCCTTACCAGCCGACACGAATGTGTTCCACATGTCCTCTGCCGAGCTGTAAGCGGAACCATCTGTGTCCATTCCATAGATGGTGTTGATGTGTTCTTGCAGTTCCTTACTGCCGTAGAGCTCCTTGCCCTCTACCGAAGCAATGCCGCGCCGTAGTTTGATCGGCACATCACCTGCCTCGGCCACCTCCTTGAGCAGTCCACTGTCCAACATGCTCTTGGCTGTGACGGCATCGCCAGTGTCGTAGGCTACAAGGCGGGACAGCTTGGACATAGTTGCCGCCATCTTCTCACCTGGCTCCAGATACTCGCCTAGATATGCCCGAAGCTCTGGAAGAAGGTCTTGCTTCTCCTTGAGGATGCCGCTGTTGGATGACGTAATGTATTCATAAGCCTCATCAGGACTTCCAGCTTTCCTTGACTCCAGTTCAGCCAAGTAGTTCTTGGCCTTCTTTTCGGTCATGCCGCCGTTCTTCATCAAGGCCTTGATAGCCCTGGCCCTTACTACCTTGTCCGGCTTGTAGTGGGCATCCTCGAAAAATCTATATGAAGTTGTCAGGTAGTCACCCGTGTTGGCCTGAGATTCAATCTCCTTCAGCAAGCCCTCCGACAAAACTCGCTGTCCAGTTTCGTGGTTGTGCAGCAACTCTTTTTGATAGTCCCTGACCCACTTTTTGTAGGCAGACACGTTGTCTTCAAGACCCTTAAACTCAACGGGCAAGTCCTTCCGGTTCCCGCTCAGATAATCGAACAAGCCCTCGCTTGCAACTTCTGGATTCTTAGACTTTTTGATTGCCGTCTGAACCTGCGAGCCGATTAGCGCACCAGTTTCCTTACCAGCACTAGCGCGATCACTTGCACCTCGCATCGCCCAGAACGCTTTCTCGCCCACGCCCCTTCGTGGCAACCCTCTCCCCACCGCGCTGTATAGCTCAAAGGAGTTATTGTCCAACACGCTGCCTGCCATGTTGGCGAGAGCAACCGCATCTGGGTCGCCGTCAATAATCATGCGGTCAATCTCTGCCGCGTTCTTGTCTTTGATTCTGCGAAACACTCTGGCAATCTGTTTGTTCCCGTAGCCCATCATCGCGCCCAAACCAAGACCGCCAGCAGCAGCCATCTTGAGCTGGTCAGAATCTGGAAGCTCGCCTGTGTCCACATAGTTTTCAATAGCCACTGCGGTTGGGGCCATTGCTCCACCCATCACAGCGGTAGACACCACCGGGCTTTGAGCTGCCTTTTCGCTCAGATCCGTAAGAGCCTTCGGCCCTCGCTTGACCTTGGTTCCTGGCACAAAGTTAAGAAGCGTGTCAGCAATCATCCTTCCGATGGACAACTTCTTCTTGCCTTCGATCTTCTGGGACGCGTAGGAACCCATGATCCCCCCAGCAATCGCACCAGTCGAATATGTCGCTGCTGCCGCCCACGGGTTTTTGACCTTGGTTGCCAGTCGGGTTCCGAGAGCTTTGACACCTTCAGCGGTTGCTGCCTCTGTCACCATACCCGCAATGACCCTAGCTACTGCTGTGTTTGCTGAGTCTCCACCTTCGGCCTCAATCTGCTCGTCCGTCTTGACCTTCTCGGTTGCATAATCCAATGAAAGTCCGAAAGACTGTTGAGCTGATTCACCGATGGGCGTTGCCGCCAGCCCCTTTACCGCGCCTCCAGTTACCGGATTTTCCAGCAACCCCCTGACACCACCCACCAATCTAGACATGGCCTTCCCTGTATCCGCTGCCTCCTGAGAGGGTGGCAGGTTTGGGAAGGGCCGCTTCTGTGGCCCGATGTAATTCTGCAATATGGTCGTTGGGTCGGCCCCATCATCTAGCGCAGACCTAATGCTTTTGATGCTCTTGCCAAGCTCGGCAGCAATCCTTTCGTGCGGAACCCCAGACCGATGAAGCTCAACAACCTTCTCTGGTTTCAGCCTCATATTTTATTGATTGTATAGACTTGGCCGATCACGCGGCGGCAGCACCATACCAGCTGGCGCACTAGGGTTTCCAGGCTGCGGTAATGTGATTTCGTCTGGATTCGGAAACATGTTTTTCAAATCTTCCATGGTTGAAACCTTGAACAGTAGACCACCCACATTGAGGGCATTGAGCTTGGCAAGTGCCTCCTCGTCCCTGCCCTGAATCCTGAGTTTTGCAATCTCCTTGAATGCTTTCTCCTTGGTTTCAAGGTTTTTCTCAAAAGATGTGTCACCGTCTAATTCTTTTCCGAATGAAGGACTGCCATCACCATCTTTACCATCAAACAGACTCTTGAGGGATTCGGTTAAGTTCTTGAACAAGCTGTCGGACTTCTTGTCCATCTTCGGTTTTCCAATCTTCTCGCCAGTGAACGGGTCGTAGGTGTTGCCCTCATAGTCCGTGAAGTTGCCCGTGGACTTGTCAAAAACACCTGGCACTTCCTTGCCGTCCACAACGATGCTAGACTTCTGCAAATCCTTGGGGCGAAGCTCTGGGTTTTGTAGGGCGGCAATCTGAGCGGCCATCATTTCTGCCTTCATGTCTAGTTCTCGCTCGCTCAGATCAAGCCTTCTGTCTTGTCTGCGGCCAGCCATTCCGGTCAGACCAATGTTCAGCCTCTCTGTGATGGACTCGGCTACTGCAAGCCTGTCACGGCGAGAGAGGTCTGGGCTGGCGAGTGCTGCCAACGCCTCGTCTGCTTGAGGCTTCAGTTCTGGAATCAACTCACCAATAGACTTGGCTACCTGCTCGGACTTCTTGATGAACTTTTCCTCCTCTCCACGCTGCTTGATAACGTCACCAATCTGTGCGCCCATGTTGGCAAGTGCCTGACCCTGAATCATGCCAGCATTAGCAAAGCCACTGTAATCCGCTTGCATCAAGCGGGGGTCGATGCTTTCTCCTAGTCGTCCTCCTTTTCCGTATGGCATGGTATTAAAGTTTTGAGTAATCAACAGCAAGGTAGCCGCTTTCTGTTTGCACCACGGCATTTGGCTGGATGCGCTCAACATCCTGCGCCATCACGCCGCGATACTTCTGTTTGTCGCCGTGGTAGCGGTATGTGTAAATCGGGATGCCGGTCTTGGTGGTTTCACCAGTTGGTGCAATGTCGGTTTTCAGTGATATGTCAGACATAGCGATCCCCTTACCAATAGAACCAAGCGCACCAAAAATGCCAGAAGCCCAACCTGATTGCGCCTGCGCTCCTGCTGCGGCTGCATTGGTTTGTTGTGCGCGTTGAGCCATGCCCACGTTCACACCAACATCCGGGTTAATCATCTGCGGGGTAGCCGAGCCAATCGCACCCAGACCCATGCCGAGTTGCTGTTGGCCTGCCTGATAAGATAGGGGTGCGCTACCCAACGCCATCAAACCGGGCTGGGTGTAGAACTCCTGAGCCTGACCAAATGCTCTGTTGCGTGCTTGTGCTGCCTCGGCGCGTTTTTGCCCCAGGATGCCTTCTCGGTTGAGAATCTCGCTGGCTACAGCCTCGTTGCCCATCAACCTACCACGGGACGCGTATGCTTCACGTGCGGTCTGTTCTGCCATGCGCTGCTCTTGCGGGGTAAGCTGGCGAGCCGCTTGGGTTGCCCGAGCCGCCTCTGCTGCCGAAGCCTCGACTTGGGCCTGCGCCTCTGGCGACAATGTTTGTGCAAACCCACGGAACTGCGGGGCCATGCCCATCATGGATGCCAAGTCAGCCTCGCGTGCAGCTGCAAGGTTCCGTGATGTCTCTTGCTGTGACAGACGACCCAAGCCAAACAAACCCATCTGGTCATCCGTGCCGCGCAGGAATGTGCTTACGTCACCAAGGTTGAGGCCCAAGAACTGAGGACGATACTCGCGCTCGGACGAGATCACATCAGGCAGAACCTTCTGGTAGCCACTAACGTATTGCCGTATGTCTTTCTCAATGTCCACCTTCGGGACACTGGGGGTTTTAGGTTTGGAGAATAAGCTGCCCATTACAGTTGATAGTATAGTTTTTCTGTCGGAATTACGCGAACACGCTCATCCCTACGAAACTCACGGGCATAAGCGGTGTGGTCAACAAGCTCAACAAGCTGCTCAAGCGCGGCAACAGGGTCGCCAACGCAAAGAACCACAAAGATGCAATCTGCATCCTCATACGCCACTGGCGTAGTCGGTTCCTGTGTCTTGCTAAAGTAGCCCATTAAGAATGTGTTTGGTAGTGAGATGACTGCTCCGTTTTCCTGCATCCATGTTACGGCTGCATCGAAGTTGTCGCCTTGTTGTTTTTGTTCGTGTAGATTTGTGTAAAGCCGCTTGGCCTCAGTGTAGGGTGTATTGTGCATTACCCGACACGCTGGATTTCAAGCTCTGCATATACCTCGGTGGTGATGCTGCCAGCCTTTCCGAACACGCCAGTGGTATTGGTATAGTGCTGCAACTCAATAGCCGATGATGTGCCAATGGTAAACCTGCCGATCAGCAGCGCGTGGTGGGTCATCGCATCTAGCGGCGTTTCGTGGCTCGCGCCAATAATCAGCGTTGTTGAGCCAGTGGTGTCGCGAAGTCTAAGTTGGTGTTTTGCTACGCTGGTGCCGTTACCCTTGCCGTATGGTGCGTGGGCATACACTTGGTATGTTCCAGCGGGTAGCGTCACTTGGTTGCTGCTAAGGCTCGCGCCAGAAATCGTGTTGGTGGACTCGGTGTTTAGCACGCGGGTTCTCCACGCACCGCTGGTAAATGTGCCTCCACCTGTGCCGCTGGTTTGCTCCTCTCGCACATGGACGTAGCCGTTGCCGATAAATCGGTCAACGTATGCCTTAATGGACTGCTGGGTGGCCAGAGATGTGGCAGAATCTGAGGACATGGTGTCCTCGTCCAAAATCGAAACCTCTGCGGGAACCGTGGCACCGCCGCTGACATTACCAATCACGGTCATGTCGCTGAGATACTGAATCTTGGCAAAGGTCACGCCATCGGAAGCACCAGTAGAACTGGCAATCTTGGCTGTGGTCACGGCACTTGCCCCGATCTTGCCCGTGGTAATACCGCTATCCTTGACCTGCAAGCGGCCAGAGCCGTTTACCTCAAGTGTGCTGTTGTCGGTAGTGCCAGAAGCACCCGCCACAAAAGTCGCAGCATCAACCAAGTTATTGAGCTTGGTGTGCGTTACATCATCGCCGTCAGCGAATGTTTGTCCCTTAGAGAGAACTGCCATTTTAGTATTGAGTCAGAGTTTGCCTGTTGGTGGTATCGGCATCCATCTTGACAGATGTGATTTTAGGTCTGCCAAGTGAAACCAATCCTACTTGTTTGTTCTTAATTGTCAACGTGCCGTAGATGCCACGTGGGTTTCCAAGCCTGAACCTAAAGTTGCCAGTCTCGTCAGCATCGAGCTGACCAGGTAGGCCGATGGACGTATCCAGCAAGGTTTCAACGTCAGTCACCTTGTAGTCCGTGGTGTCGGGATCTTCTGAAGCAAAGCGGAAATCTACGTTGCTGGCGTTGTCCCTAGACGAGCGCATCTGCACTTGACCAGTCTTGAACTTCTTGCGGTCTAGGTTATTAAAGCCATATCCGCGAGTGGTGAGCTGATAATCAATGCCTGTTTGCGAGGACTCGCCAGTAACACTCAAAGAATAAATGTCACGCGCCTCATCAGTATCATCGCACAGATGCAAGCCGCCTTCGGAGTTGATGATATACAGGTTGTTGCGCTCCTCGTCTTGAGCGATAATAAAGTTGTCCACAAAGAAGTCCCCCGAACCGTAGGTGTCGATGCTCTCCCATCCTTGGTTGAGCATATTGTAGATCAGAACAGTGTTGTTGCCCTTGGCATCATTAGCACCAACAGAAGAATCCAGTGGTATCGCAATGTAGTAGCGGTTATTGAAATATGTCGCCACTGAATCCTGAGCTCGCGCCTTGTTGATTCTGTCAATATACGGCTGAATTTTCTCGCTAAGTGGACGCTCAACGCCACGAAGGTTGTATTCATCTTGGAACGCCAAGCCGTATACACCATTATCGGAAAGGAAAAAGATATTGTTACCTTGTGAAACAATGCTTTTGCGTGCCAAACACCCGACCTCGCGGGTAAGTTCTCGCACAGTTGTATCGCTCAACGAGCCTTGTGTTCCCTTAATCAAGTGCAAGCTGTTGCGGTTGAACACAACCATGTTGTCATCATAGAACGGGTGCATACCAACCAAGTAGTCAGCAGTCCCAGCCGTAATGCGGAACTGAGCCGAGATAGAATCAAACGTGTTTCCGTCCAGAATGTCGCTCGCACAAATCTCGTCACGAATTTGTTTGTCGGTGTATGTCGGGCTGGTTCCCGTGCCGCCTGGCGTGTAGTAGTATGGACACCACAACCTGCGCTGGAAGTAAACAGCCCAAGGCGGGGCTGGCATATGGAGAAAGCCGCCATTTACGCTGACATTGCCGCTGAACTCAATATCCTCGCTGGCTGAGCCAGTTCCGTAGGTAATGTCGGCGACAGGGGCGTAGAAATAAATATCGGTGGTAGTGGCTTCGACCACAGCGTATCTACCACCAACAAGCGGCTGTAGTTCAGTGACGTTGGTAAAATCAACCGTAATGTAATCGCCTGCCTTAATGGTGTTGTTGCCAGACACATTGAACCGAACCAAGTTTGCGCTGACTCCGTAGTGCGCCCCGGTGATGCGAAACGCCTGCGGCTGAGTGTATGTGCCAGCAGCCACCAACGAGAAGCCAGCAGATGTGGCCTTGCCAGTATAGGATGTGTAGGTTTCATCGCCGCCACCAGCAGCAATTACATATTGAAAATTGTTCTCATCAACAATCGTGGTGACTGTGTGCGTGCCGTTTGGATCGGTCGTGGCAAAAGTAATATCTTCCGTAGTCACGGTGTCACCAGCCGTAAATCCATGATCCTTCAGGGTGATCTCTACGATACCGCTTGCGCTGGTGTAGTCTGCTGCCTCTACGTTGCGACCATTGGGAATAAACTCCCATGCACGGCTTCCGTTTCTGAATAGGTAGACGCGGTCAAATGCCTGAATCAAATCAACGCTACCACTCAAAGAGCCGGTAGTAGGATATGGAATGCTCGTAATTGAGTAATCCGAAAGAGCAACCTTCTTGCAGTCACCGTTGGTAGCCAAGAATACGCTCTCCTCAGAATTGTTGGCTGGGTCGCTGAACACACAGCTCCCGTTGATCTGGCTTACCGCACCGCTGTCAATGGTCGTGGCAACAATGCCATACGTGCCATCAGGGGTCAGGCTCTCGTCCACACCAGTATGTGCAAACGTCAACGTATCCGCGTCAACGTAAGTCATCTCATAGGAACCAGCAACCACATCGTCAGTCCCTGCAAGCGGAACCGTGGCATTGTCTGGATCACCAAGCGTAATGTGACCGACAAACCCAGCATCAAGGTTATGCCCAGATGCCAAGTTGATCGTCACCACATTGCTCGACCGACTCGCCGTGCTAATGGCAATGGGTGTAGAAATAACCCCGAAGTTCACCTCAAGCGGAAGGTCGCTTGTGGACAACGCTCCGCTTTTTAAGGTAATGCCCCTGCGCGGTTGCCAATACCCGTCAATGCGACCATTCTGGCTCAGGACAACCTCACCAGGCTTTAACTGGTTGGGTTGCTCTCGCTGGTTAATCCCGATGAAACCAGTGTCTCCGTCAACAAGGGGCCGGTCGTCAAGACTACCGTATGAACGGTATTTTGACATCGGGCTTATTTGTAGGCAATAACCACACCGCTCGCCACGTGAATCGTGGTAAACTCACCAAACAAGGTGGTTCCAGCAAGGTGGGTAATACCCTCTAGGTTGGCGATGGTGCTGATCGGGCCGTTGTTTCCAGTAACCAAGTCGGTGAAAACAGCATCGTTCACAATCTGGATGACGCGCCACTTACCAGTGGTCGAACCTTCCGTTGATGTGAGTGCGTCTCCTCCCGCCTGGCCTTGAAGCTGATATGAGTCTCCTCTAGACATGGCAGACAATTAACACGCATCGCACCCTAATGTCAACCCGTCCACTAAGGATTAGAGATTCCACCCTTCATACCGGCCCCGTCCGTTGGGCGGGGAAGCCTCGTTAAGGCACTCCAGAAACCCGCTGTCCAACAAGGCCCACGCCCCGGCGTTCAAATCCAAGGCGCATTCACCGCACACAAAGTCGTGCAAATCGCAGTCGTATAGTGCCTCACGAAGAAAGAGCTTGTCGCGGCAACAGTCGCAGCGAACCACACTCCCCTTCTGCTCGGGCATCTTCATTATTAACTTCTACTCCGATTCCATCACAGCGTCAACCAGTTCACGGAACTTGTCGTCCCTCTCGTAAAGCTCCTTGGCCTTGCGTAAGCCATGCACAACCGTGCCATGACAATCACGGTGAACTATCTTCGCTATGTCGCACAGGCTCAACCAAGGCATCATCTCGTCCAAGCAAAGCATCAATGCCCACCTAGCCCTCACAACGCTAGGAGTCCTTCTGGGACTCTTAATAACATCCCAAGGAATACCAGTGTAACCACCGACCCTAGACTTCAGATTGTCTATCGTCCTCGCAGCACTCCCGCCGAGACTCCCTACGCTCCCTGCGCCTTGCGCTTCGCTTGATCCTGCTGGCCTTGCCAGCCCTGTATCTATGGTATTTACGTGCATAAAAGCAATCTTGTTCGTCTGCGTTCCTCGCTGGTCGCTTCATGTAGCCGTATTGTGCTACAAACAGCTATGAGCAGCAAACCCTACGGGTTGCTGTCTGATCGGTTCTGCTTAATGAATGCCACCCAATGCGTATTCATGCGCTTCCCCGATTGGTGGCCAAAGAGCGGTTTCTCTGGTGTGAGTTCCAAGATGTCCTTCAACGGGAATTGAACACTCGACCACTTGAAAATGAACGTGCCGCCAGGTTTCAGCACTCGGAAGCACTCAGCAAACCCGCCCCTCAGCATTTCCCGCCAATCTCCGTTCAGACACCCATACCGCTTCGTGATATTCCCTCTAGGTTCCTTGCGTTGAACGTGAGGCGGGTCCATCACAACCAGATTGAACGAATCATCCGGGAACGGAATGGCGGTGAACTCCGCCACAATGTCAGGGTCGATTACAACCGTCTGATTCCGTGTTGGCAGTATCTCAGTAACCGTCTCTCTCCTGCGGTCTAGGTAGATTGCCCGTGGGTCTTTCCTGTCGAACCACATAGCCCGACTTCCACAGCAAACATCCAAAACCATTTGGTCATCACTTGGCACAATATATGATGCGCAATCGTCTTTGTTCTTCATTTTGATTAGCAATTTTATTTGTTCTTCAAATTGCCCGCCATGTGATTAACAACGGCAGAACAATTCACGGCAGGGCAACGGCTACGCCGTGCCTGCGCTATCATCTCTTGCGCTCCTCCTTCTCGGCTCGCACACGTATCTCGTATGCAGCACACAACGTCTTATACGCCTCGCTAAGATCACGAGCCTTGGCAGGCATCGTCCTAGCACACGCCCTAATCTCCTCCAGCAACAATGCCGCCAATGCGTTCTCCTGGCTGTTCATAACTCGTCCTCCTCGCTAACCCAAGGAACCACAGTGTCCTCAATAGAATCACTCACATCAACCAAAACATCACAATCAAACTCACGCTCCCAAGGCAATGGATCAACATCCCTACCACACTCGTAAGCATCACCATTCACACGCTCATTACGATTCATCACCGCAACCTCACGCGCCTCAACCAACAAAATCTCCAAGGCCGCACGCCTAGCCTCACTAGACGCACACAACTCCTCAGCACTCGCAACCCGGCTCTCCAAGCCCTCAATGTAGGAACGAGAATACAACAACTCATCGTCTGGATTCATAACCCACTTCTATACCAACCACAGCAAGTGTCAACAACTATTTGGACTGCGGGGGAATCGAACCCCCATCCAGGTCAAACAACCTGTCGAAACCAAGAGCAGCCCTCACTTCAATATCCTAATACCCTCAACCAACCCACGCGCTATCACCCACACCGTCTCGTCATCCTCACATCCCATACCACTCCAACCACACACCAAGATACGATCATCATAAAAACCACGACACTCACCATATACACAACACCTCAATAACTGACTACCTCCCTCACAGTGATCCCAAAACACAACCCGAACCACATCACCAATACGAGGCTTTCTCATGCCAGAATCATACCACACCTGCATAGCCCCCATTGCTCATTTTTTGAAGGGCTGGTTGACCGATAGTATTCAGCGCGGCTGGCGAGTTCTGATCCCCTCCCCCCCTTGTGGTTACAATGCCAAGCACAACTTGTTACAACGGCTCTAATGCTGAGTCGGGCAACCCATAACTCGTTGAGTATCAGTGCCTGGCTTTCCGGGCCGTGCTGGCCGTGCAATGCGCCTTGCCAGCCACTAGATCTAGCGTGTTCAACCGACCAGGCCGGCGTTCAATCGAACACTCACGCGGTGAACGAATTTTTTCGCGGAAATGAACGGGTATTGGCAGTGATTCGCTTTGCTTTGCTTTCCTCTGCTCAATCCATCCACAATTAAACTTTGGCTGATTGCGTCCCGTGTCAGTCTAGCGTTGCACCTACGATGCGCTTGGCTCGGCTGGTAAACCGATTGGGATTGGGCTTGCGTAGTCCCTTGCTTGAGATTGTCCCGAAACCGCATGCGGACTTAATCGGCATTGGCGCGTCTAGGTGAGTGATGCGCTTGCCCTTGGTAATTGCTTTGAGTTGTTCCTTGAACTTGGGCAAGTTCTTTTTAGCCCATTTGACGTAGTTCTTAGGTAGGTCAGCGAATAGCTTTCCCTTGTGCTTTCCAATGGTGAGTTCTCCGTTCTCTGTGAAGTATTGCATGGCTAGTGTGTTGCTTGGGTTCTGCACCGTTCGATTGATCGCTCGCTCAGCTCGCTATCTCACTGGAAGGCGTGCGCTATCGCGCTATGGCATGAATGCAACTTTTTATACTAGCGAATGAATTTCGCAGTATTGATGTCTGAGCGACTGGAAGGAACCAACCTTTTGGTTGACCTTTGTTGCTTGTTTGGGTGATTGACAAGTTGCCAGTCAATCCAAGCTATCCAGACTGAGGCACAGCCCCTTTGTCTCCGTGGCTTACTCTGGGGTAAGTGATGATGGGTTAAAAGAAAAACCCGGCAAGATGGGTTGAGCTGCATCATTGCCGGGTTAAAGCCATTGCGGCTGAAATGGTCAGACTGGGCTCAACCTGTCTTGGAAGATAGTAAATCATGCTTTGGGCATGGTGTCAACAGGCCTGGAGCAAAGTTTTTTGCTTTTGTTTCTCATTCACTTTGAATGAGTTATAACTTAAATGAAAAGAAAGTTAAATTTAGTTCTTGCGTGTAGCGTGTCATTGGTTACCTTGTGGGCGTTATGAGTAACCAAACCAACAACGAAACAATGAAAACAGACACCAAGCAAAAACTGACCAAAGCGGAATTCATTGCAATGTGCGCGGAGTATTATATCTACCACCCGATAGCTCTGGAAAATGATGCTGTCGTTGAGGCATTGCGAAATGCTGACCGTGATGCGCTTCGTGATGCGCTGGAGAATGAGTTTTAACTAGTCGAAACGGGCAATGCCCGTCCGTGTGGGATGGCTTCCACGCGCTGATGAGACAAGCCATAATACAAACCAATAGAAAACAAAACAATGAAAACAATGAACACAACCGACAAAATCACCCGTCTTGAGCAACTCCAAAGCGTAACCGTTCACGCAAAAGAATGGTTCGACCGTGCCAATGGCAATTCCTACTTTTCATGCCGAGTCATCTTGAATGACGGCTTGCCGGATGCCGAGACCATCAAGCTGCCATTCCAGTATGGCTATGGCAACTCAAGCGAATACGCTGCCATGCAAGCCATTGCTGCCAGGTTCCCACGTACCAAGTGGGACAATCGCCCATTGTGGCAACTCCGCGACCGAAAAATCCCTTTCTCTTACTTCAAGCAAGAGCAATGCACCCGCAAGGAGTGTGAGAAATTCGCAAGCTAAAACCTAAAAAATAGAAAGACAAAACAATGAACTGGGAAAACATCGACCTATCAAGCGGCTATGAACGGAGCCGAAACGTATTGGATGCCATCAACTCGGATGAAATTCTCCTGTGCCTAGAGCACAATGTCCGAGAATTGACAGAGAAAACCATCCAAGCTGAATTTGATGAAATGCTCTCTCGTGCCGTCAGTTCGGCCCGGGACGTGTTCCGTGCAAATCGTGCCAACTACCTCAAGTCGGCCTTGTCGAGCCGTTCCGAAAATGAAGTATCAGCCTGATACTCGCCTTGTGCCGCCAAACTACGGTCTGGCGGTCATGGGCGGGAATTAGCCCGCGCAAACCATTAGAAAACAATGAAAACACTTGAACAATCCACAAAGGAAACGGCACAAGCCTTGTCAGACATGATCCACAAGGCGGGGCGCGTCTCTATCGAAACGCTCGACCATAGCGCGATCAATGCGGCTGAATATCGCTTGGATAAGCACTACCGCAACGGCACAATCACGCTGGCGCAATATCGCAAGCTGTCGGACACCGTTTTTGGTCTTCAATGCATGGTAAGCCGTGCAATTGATGATGAAAACGGCTGGCAACCTCAAACCGTCTGAAAGCATGAACCGAAAACGAAAACATCCCTTGGAAGCACAATCGGACAATGACTGGGCATGTGGCCTTTTCATCATCCTGGCTTGCTTGCTCTGCGCTTTTCTTATCAGCTTGCCTACCATGTCTCGCGCACGTTTTAACGCGCCGCATGAGCTTGAACGGGAGCCGGTCAAAAATAATCAATCCCGCTTGGATCTTGCGGGAGAATACTAAACGGAACAAAAACTAAAAAAAGGCTTTCCCTGTGAATCAGGGGAGGCTAAAAAGCATTAACTCAACGAACCATAAAACCATGAATGACACACAATGGCCAGAAGAAGAGGCCGAATTAACCGCTTCAAACTATTATCAGACTCTGGAATGGTATCCAGATACGCCTAAAGAAAACCTTGAAGAGTTACGCAGAGCAGTCGCAAGAATGCGTGCAGTCTTTACCAGGGTAGCGGGTGGGGATCACCTAAAAGCTGCGCTTGACTTTGAACGCTATGAGTCCGCGCTTTTGGGGAAACTTCCAAACATCCACAAAGAGGATATAATATGAAGCACAAAACAAGAATGGCGGAGCGGATAATGTCCGATCTGAAAATGCTAGAACATGAAATTGGGAAACTGCCGGTTCACAGCGAAAAGTGGGCATTTCTAAAGGGTTGCGCTTTAGAGAAGTGGATGTGTGCCATTATGATTGAGCGAGATTTTCGCAATGAGCCTATGTTTGCAATTTTGAGATACTGGGAAGGAATTGCAGAGCATGATTGTGGAAATGACATATATTCGGAAAAATGTCTTAAGTGCGACTTGCGAGAAATTTTGGGAATGGAGAATGAGAGAAGACAGCGCAACTAAAGCTGCGACAGAACACCCACCACAATCATGAACTCAACAAACCAATGAAACCAAGCCACAACATCCAAACCAAAAAAGAAACTAGCTAAAAAACATGAATACTGAAAACGCATTTGAAACACTACTCGACATCGTGTGCGGTTGGTATCCCGTAGACCGAGACGACATCACCAATAGGCAACGCAGAACGCATGACGTGACCACGGCCCGAAACATTGCAGCAGCTTGCTGGGCCAATGCCAACAGCTTGAGCGACACGGCCAGGCGTTTCGGCTGGAAAACAGCAGCAAGCACAATCCGAGCAAAGGAACGGGCAAACGCTTTGGCCGACATGCCAAGCCATGCCTATCGCATCGAGCAGATAGTCCATGAATTGCAAGATAAACTCCCTTGGCTTTGCCTTGGCATGGAAGGAGGCGACCATGAGTAGCTCCGAAACAATGACTTTGTGGCGGGAACTTGTCACAAGCAAACAATCGACCGAGGAAATCGCCTTGCGTATGTCTGACCTATGCAGACGGCTGGAATATGAGCGGGACGAAGCACGCATTGAGGCGAGGCGATACCGTGCCTTGTATTATGCAGGCGACCGGGAGCCACCATTTGCATGGGAGGGTAAGGAATGAGAGCTAGCAAAAAGACTCAAGAGCTAATCTGGTGGAATTATCGGCACAATGTCGCACAAGCACGCACCAAGGGGCTGAAAAAGTTTGCCGAGGAGCAGCTTGCCCAATATGAACGGGAGCTGGCTAAAAAGTGGGAGCCTAAAAAGGGCAATCCCTTTACACGCTTTGAACAAGCACTAGAACCATGACAACCGACACTCAACTGCTGATTTACCAGCACGAAAACACGCACCCGGTTGCTACCAGCAGCCTGGTCTACCAAGAGCTAGCCAAACGGGCCAACGAGCTTGAACGGGAGCTGGCTAAAAAGGATGAACTCATCGCCCAAATGGAACAGGGCTTTATCATCGAATCACGAACCCACGAACACTGACCATGTATCACGAAATTACAGCCCTATTTTATGACGATATTGACCACCGCCACCTGATCGCATCGGGACGCTACTACCCGGAGGAGAATGGAGGATGGCTGGACGGGAAAAGGAGCGAACCATACGAACCACCGCGCATCGAACTGGTTGACATTACAGACGAGGACGGCGGAGAGGTCGAATGGGGGCCAGTAGAGCATGAGGCCCGAAAAGCCTTGTGGGAGGAGGCCGAACCATACACCGTTGAGGACTGGTGAAAATAATTAAATAAAACCTTGAACCGAGAGAGCGAAAATACTAAAACGCAAACACTATGAGTGACGAACCGACACAAGCAGCCAGTGAACTGGCACGAATCCAACGGGAGCTGAAGGCTCCCAAAAATCTCCACAACAAGTTTGGTGGCTATCAGTATAGGAATTGCGAGTCAATCCTAGAGGGTCTTAAAAAGGTCAAAGGCGATTGCAGCGTTGTGATCCATGACGACCTGGTTATGGTGGGAGATAGATACTACGTCAAGGCCACCGCAGTCCTGCTTGCGCCTGATGGCAGCAGCGTCAAGTCCACGGCATTTGCGCGTGAAGCAGCAGATAAGAAGGGCATGGACGTGGCGATGGTTACGGGGGCAACAAGCTCATATGCTCGAAAATATGCGCTCAATGCATTATTCGCCATTGACGATACAGCCGACAATGACCACGAATCAGTGGGAGAGGACACCGTGGAAACCATCGACAAGGAACTGGCCGAGAAGATTGAAAAGGATCTAATCGAGTTGGACGCGGACATTGCAGCCTTTGAGAAATACATGGGTTGCAAGATTGCCGAGATCACCAGCGCAACTCTGCCCAAGGCTAACGCAGCAATCGCAGCCAAGCGCAAGAAGGCATCGAAGGAGCCTGTCAAGCAAGCCACCGACAAGCTGGCCGAGATGATTGAGCAAGCCGAGGACTGATATGAAAACAACAACCAATGAACACTTCCCTAGCTGCACCTTTTACGAGGTGGAGCAACGATCACCAGCCTGGTATGACCTGCGTAAAGGATGCTTAACCGCATCACAAGCTGGGGAATGGCTCGCAGAGCAACCTGAGTGCCGCATGACCGTGGCTGAAATCAAGGAGGCTTTGGACGAGGAGGGCATCGAATACAAGGGCAAGACCAAGCGGGACGACCTGCTTGAGCTGCTGCCTGAGACTCGCCGCCACTTGTCTATTACCAAGTCCACCGAGGACTCCATCGCCACAGCCATTTACAAGATTCTGGGATGCCGCGCATCGGTGCAACCGCCATACGAGTTCACCGTAGACATGAACGATGAGCACCCGCCGAGCAACCCGGCACAGTGGGCAATCTGGAATGGCCTCAAGCTAGAACCGGAGGCCGTTGCCGCATTTGAGTTTGAGACAGACCTAAAAGTGGAGCCGGTCGGGTTCGCCAAGCACCACGATCTAGCTGCTGGATGCTCACCTGACGGGATCATCGCTGGGCAAAGCGTAGGCTTTGAGGGCAAGGCTCCATTGCCTCACACGCACCTGAAACACCTTGTGGATGGAGTGCTACCTGACAAATACAAGACGCAGGTTCACTTCTCTATGGCTGTTACGGGAGCCGAGGCATGGTGGTTTCAGTCCTACTGTCCTGGTCTGCCAACCTTCCGCATCCGAGTGGAGCGGGATGAATACACAGAAAAAATTGAAAAAGGTCTTGCATCCTTCACCGAACAACTAGAGAATCTGAAATCCAAACTGGAACTATAACATTATGCCAAACGCAAACACAGTAATCCTGATGGGTCACCTCACACGTGACATCGAAGTAAGACACACCGCCAACGGCAAGGCCATTGGCAAAGGTGGAATAGCAGTCAACCAAGGCTACGGAGAAAACAAGAAAACCTGTTTTGTTGACTTCACCTGTTTCGGTAAGACAGCAGAAGCAGCAGCCAAGTATCTATCCAAGGGAAGTGCCGCCTACATCGAGGGCAACCTAGAGATGCAAGAGTGGAAGGATAAGAACACTGGCGCACAACGCACAAAGCACGCGATCGTAGCACAGAATGTGCAGTTTGTTGGCGATAAGGGCCAGCAACGCGCATCGGATACTCAATCACACGCAGATTCGGACGAAATTCCATTTTGAGACATCAATCGTGCAAAACAACAGGGTGATTTACAAATTCCTCACAATGCAAAACGAACAATCGTCCACCAACAGGTTCTTCCCAGTCAAGGGGGTAGCCGAGGCCCGGAAAGAGGGTTACAAGAGCCTGACCAGGCCTTACTACCTGAACCACAAGGATGAGAGCATCAGGAGCATAGAACGCCTATGGTGGAACCGGCTATGTGATGATCTCAAGACCTGCAACTGCACGATTGTAGAGTTCAGCAGCGGGGTGGAGCTGTGGCGGCATGATGACGAGCTAGACATCGACCCCATGACTGGCCTGAAACACTCAAGCAAGATAGACAATGACTAAACAAGAGGCTGAGTGGCAGCATATTATGGATGCCATAAGAGCAGCCTACTTTCGCACCAAGCAACTCGGCGCAAACTCAACCCACAAGATCAACCAAGACCGCTGCAAGAGAATCGAAAAGGCGGTGCTTGGAACCATAGAAACCATACTAAACGAAACCAATGAAAAGCCAGACACAAATGATTAAGAGCCACCTCAACAGAGGATGGAAACTGACCCCGCTGCAAGCACTTGATAAATACGGATGCTTGCGCTTGGCCGCTAGGATCGCAGAACTGCGTAACAACGGCATGAGCATCAAGACCCGTAAGGTGTCGCGCAATGGAAAAACCTTTGCCGAGTATCAGCGAGCATGAAGGCAACCATCATGGTAGACGGGGTTGCATACAACCGCGACCAGACCATCTCGCTGGCTAGTGCGAGCTACCCGTTCATCGGTGGCCTACGCAACCTTAACGATGCCGTGGGCTTTCTCAGGCAGATGGGTTGCAGGGTGGTCACGAGCCCGAAGTGCGTGGTCGGCATCGACAACGGGCTGAATGGAGCCATCGTGGTGCTGGCCGCATCCAATGGAGACATCCTATGCCGCACCGGGATGCCTGTTCGCAAGAGGGACGGCAAGAACGAGGTGGATGTGGTTGCCTTGGCTGATTGGTTTGCTGACAACCTAGACGACATGAGCCACCATGACTTTGTGCTGGAGAAGCCAGTAGGCAGCAAGTCAGTCAACGCAGCCAAGTCCATGCACGGTAGCTATCACGCTGTTCGTGCTACCATTGAAGTGATGGGTGGTAACTTCCACGACATCGCTGCTAAGACCTGGCAGAAGGCCATGCTGCCCAAGGGTGACACCAAGGAGTTCAGCATTGCCGTAGCCAAGGAACGCTGGCCTGATGAGGACTGGCGCAAGAACGAGCGATGCCGCACACCGCACGCAGACGCTTGCGATGCCGCTAACATAGCAGAATACCATAGAACCAAATGAACGAAGAACCTGAAGAAAAGACACAGCTAGAAAAGCTCTATGAATGGTGCAAGGAGGACGAACAAGCACAGGAAGGTCTGATTGCCCTGCTCGCATCAGTCGTAGTCTTTTGCTTTTTTGTTATTATTATCTGGGCAATCACACAACTAATACTACTATGAGCGCAGGCAAAGGCGATTCACCACGACCAGTAAACAGGGAGAAGTATAACGAGAACTTCGACCGCATATTCAAAGCACACAATGGACACTTCAAAGGAAACTCCGATAAACCGAGAGACGTATCGGTTTGTCCCGAACAAGAGACCTGGCGTAAAAATAAACTGCACGATCAGTAACGAGCTGCACAAGCAGATTCACCGGCTTGCTTGTTACGAGGGCATATCCTTCGGCAAGGCCATTGAACGGATGTGCCGCACCGACCAGGCACAAGCACTTGTGCCGAACACCATGAGCAAGCTGTATGCTAACGCCAAGGCCACCAGCAAGAGGGCCATTGACAAACTTTTCAAAACACGACCATGAGCTATCTAAAGGGGTTCCCGCCCCGTCTAAAGAAAACCAGCGAGGACGAACTACGCGGAGAAGGCTGGATTGAAACAGCCAAGGACTCACGCTTTCTTCTGTGCGGTGGTGGCATCGCCGTCTACTACGGCGGGTGCGGCACGGGCAAGACACGCATGGCCTACGAGATAGCCAAGCGATTGACCCCACGGGTGCTGTCTGTGCGGGGGATGGGTAAAGATCAGCCATGTATTTACCTCACCGCCGCTGAGTTCATGGAGGAAATCAGACGGGGGTTCAGCGACAACGATGCAGCGAGCGAGCGCAACACCATGGATAAATTTGCACACGCTACCCTGCTGGTGATTGACGAGATTGACAACTGCCTAGCCACCGACTTCGGCAAGCGCAAGATCAAGCAGGTTGTAGATGATCGCTACCGCCGAGAGCTCCCGACCATTCTTATTACTAACCTAGACCGCAAGGCACTAGCCAAGCTGCTGCCTGAGCCTGTCCTAGACAGGATTCGTGAGTGCGGAAAGGGTTATCATTTCAACTGGCCCAGCTTTAGGAGACAAACTATATGAAGCCATACTACGAACACGGAGGCATTACCATCTACCACGCACCATGCTTGGATGTGCTGCCAGAATTGGAACATTATGATGTTTGCATTACATCACCACCATACAACTTGAACACGCGTGTCAACACCAAGAGGCAATATGTGTCACGACAAATTACAGGCGAGTTTTCCACCAAGTATTCTGGCTACGCAGATAACCTGCACCCAGACCAATACTTTCAAGAAATGCGACAGGTTCTAGGCGAGTGTATTAGCCTTTGTGATATGGTGTTCTGGAATATCCAAATAGCCACCGGAAACAAACCTGCTTTATTTAGATTGATGGGTGAGTTTGCAGACCATATCAAAGAGATGGCTATATGGGACAAGGGACACGGTCAACCAGCCATGAAAACACAGACGATGAACTCTGTTTATGAAATGATATGGGTGCTTTGCAATCAAGACCCGCAAACCAGACAATTTGGGGCCGCTACATTTGATCGCGGAAGCATGGACAACATTTGGCGCATCGACAGGGAGCGCAGCATTAGTCCAGACCACGGAGCCACTTTCCCGCCAGCTCTCGTATCGCAATGCCTGTCTATACATGATGGTAACACCATTGTTGACCCGTTTATGGGCAGCGGAACAACCCTGCGTGTGGCTAAGAGCCTTGGCAAGAAGGCCACGGGAATTGAGATTGACGAGAGATACTGTGAAATTGCAGCCAACAGTCTGTCACAAGAGGTTTTGAAATTTTAATAATAATCCTTGCAACTCAAAATACAAACATATAGAAACCACAATCATGTCCAAATCACATTGGGAAACATTCACCGCACTAGGCTGCTCGCACGGCAATCACATTGACCGAGACGCAGAGAAAGTGGCCAAGCAATTTGTCGCAGACTGGAAGCCAAAGCACCGCATCCACCTGGGCGACCTTTGGGATCTTGCCGCACTACGTAAGGGCGCAAGCCCGGAGGAACGACAGGAGCAAATGTCTTATGATTACAACTGTGGGATGGAACTGCTCGACTGGTATAAGCCGCAATACCTGACCCTTGGCAACCACGATCATCGCCTGTGGAGGGCAGCCAAAGAGTATGCAAGCCACACCTTGCTGGCCGAGATGCTATCACAGAAGGCCGAGGAAGCAGAGGACGATTTCCGCAAGCGCAGAATCCAGTGGACACCTTGGGGTGTAGACCAATGGATCACCCTTCCTTGTGGTGGGCCTAAGTTCCTTCATGGATACCGCTCAACTATGTATCCTGCCAAGGCGCATTTCGAGAACTGGGGGCCTTGTATCACATCCCACGTTCACAAGCCTGACACCTACATCGCACGACACGCAGACGGCGGCGAGGCCCACACGACAGGATGCCTTGCCGACCTGAGCAAACTCAGCTACGCGAATGGCACACCTGCCAAGCTGGGATGGCGCAATGGGTTTGCATACGGCATGATTAACAACCGCACCGGCGCATGGAAGTGCTGGCACGTTGTGAAAGAGGGCGGCAGTTGGATCAGCCCACATGGGGTTCTTTAAAGACAAGATCAACAGCAACAACCTTACCACTTACAAAAACCCAAACTATGTTTGAACCACCACCAGAAACAAAATGGAACGTCCTTAGCCTTGGGGCGGGAGTGCAGTCAAGTTGCCTCGCACTGATGGCGGCAAATGGAGAGATTGGCCCCATGCCTGACTTTGCGGTATTTGCTGACACTCAAGCCGAGCCGCAAAGCGTTTACGATTGGCTGGATTGGCTGGAGGGAGAATTACCTTTTCCGGTTTATCGGGTGACTAAGGGAAGCCTTACCGATGACTCTCTGCGGGTGCGAGTGGCTACTGCCCATAGCAAAAAAGGCGAGGGCAATACATACATTAAGCGCATGATCCCCACTTTCGGAAAAATGCCCAATGGTGATGTTGTGGGGGCAATGGGGCGCATGTGCACCGCCGATTACAAGATCCAGCCCATATTCAAGAAAATCAAAGAACTGTGTGGGGTGAAGCGAGGGCAAAAAGATGCCACGGTTACGCAGTGGGTGGGCATTAGTCTAGACGAGGTGCAGCGCATGAAGGAACCCAGGGTTAAGTGGACACAAAACCGCTGGCCCCTGATTGAAAAGCGCATGACTCGCCACGATTGCCACTTGTGGATGCAGCGCAACGGTTATCCCGAGCCACCTCGCTCAGCTTGTGTATATTGCCCTTTTCATTCTAATAATGAGTGGAGGCGGTTGCGAGATGAGGAACCCGAGGAGTTCAAACGGGCGGTGAAATTCGACCACGACCTACGGCAAGCATTCCGGGATCACGATAACACCACCATTATGACGGCTTATCTTCATCGCTCCTGCAAGCCTTTGGGGGAGGTTGACTTTGATTCAGACGAGGACAAGGGGCAGCAAGTGTGGGATTTCCAAGTCGAATGTGAAGGGATGTGCGGGATATGAAAACCTTATTCTTCACCGCATGGCTGCAAGTTTTCCTTGTAGCACTCAACACCTGGCAGGTCGCCAATGGCAAATGGATTGGCGCACTTGTCGTGGGATTCGGCATCAGCCTAGTCTGGACGCTCAACATCAAGCGCATTGCGTTTGCTGGATGGGCAGACAGGCTAGTCTACTCCACCGGGGCCATGTGCGGAACTGGCACAGGAATCCTTGCAGCAACCATTCTTTACTGACCACCAACACCAACACGATATGACAGACTGGAACCAACTACAAGAAGCACTAGAAGCCGCGCAACCTTACCTTGCAGAACCCGTGCAGCCGCATGAGTTTAGCATCGTTGACTGGCACAAAAAGCAGCGCGAGCTTGGCAGCGACATGACCCGCCTGACTGCTGGCCGTATGCTTGACCGCATGGTTGAGGATGGAGTTTATCAAAAGAGAAAAGCAAAACTAGCCAACGCCAAAATCGGCTGGGCATACTCACTGAAAAAATGAACACAATACCAACAGACGACAAGGAGCGAGCCAAGATCAGGCTGCTCGACTACATCAGCAACTACTTCCCACACGCTCACGTTGCCAAGGCGCGGCACTCCTACGAGTCCAACCTCAAGCACAATGGCGGCGAGGGCATGAAGTGGGCCAAGGACAAGAGTGTCGGTGACGGCAACCAGATCATGCGTCACATCATGGACGCAATGGACGCATGGAAGGCCGGAGCGACTGGGGAGGCCGAATATCACCTGACCTGCCTAGCCTGGCGCGGTGACGAGCTTTTGGAGCGTATGCTGACAGGCATGGAGCCATTCAACGAGATGCCGACACTAGACCCTGAAGAACTTGAGGACGTTTACCAAGCTAACCTTGCCGAGCAACGCCGCTTGAAGGAGCGCAGTTTCGTGCAATACATGAATGACGGATACGGAGGCATGGGCGAAGGGGACGAAGGTGTGCCTTTTAACGAAGAAAGGACATCGACATGAGCGAACATTACAACACAACGCAAGAATGCCCTAAATGCGGGATACACCACGACACGGACGACCATTTCTGTGATGGTTTGTCTGCTTCGACTTGTTCTCTTTGTGGTGGCATGGGCGAACTAGAAGGATTCGCGGGGGTGGGGCGTATGCCTTGCCACCGCTGTGAACAATTTGCCGCCGAGGGTGGAACGGATGGACGCATTCTAGAAAGTCGCCGCCCTCTGCCCTCGGTGGCTACCAGTCACCAGAAAGAGAACACCACGGACAAGGGCGCATAGCGTCCCTTGCTCCCGCCTGTTCGACCGACAAAGCAAGTCACATGACCAACATCATAATTCAATCAACAAACCTGAAAGCAATGAGTGACACACCAGAGACAGACGCAAATCTTTACGAGTGGGCAGTTGAAGCCGAACTCAGCCGCAAGCTGGAGCGCGAGCGGGACGAGGCAAGGCGACTAGCTACTAAATACCGAGACGCATACGCAAAGCACTTCAAGGATGGTTACAGCGATTTGGCCAGCCTACCTTGGGAGAACGAGAAAGGACAGAAACCCGATGAGCAATAAAACAGAATGCTGGTGCGACCCCGAACTGGGCGGGCGAAACCCAAGTTGCCCCAAACACGGCGAGGGTTTTCCTGCTCCGCCTTGTTCTGCCGAAGTCCGAAGGCTTGAAAAGCTGCGCAGGGAAGAACAGCACGAAGCTTGTGAAATCAGAATGCTGATCCGAGGAATCAAGAACAGCCTCCACGAGATAGAAGGCAGGCTCGACCGCCTGACCGCAGCCAATCACACCAAGCAGAACGGGAGAGAACAGCGACCATGACGCGCCCAACGAAAATTAAAGAATGCCCCAAGTGCGGGACATGGAACAATGTGCTAAGGCGCAATATCTGCCGCAAATGTAACGGGCGGGTGCGTGGTTCGGCTGCTTCGATTTGTTCTGCTGACGATGCGCTGGCAAAAGCCCGCAGGGAAAGACTGTGGGAGTGCCTTGAGACACTCTCCGCTTGGTGTGCAAGGCGGGCGGGGAAGGAATACAACACCGACACAACAATAACCATGCTCGCCAAAAAGGTTCAAGACATCATGCACTCCGTTGATAAGGCGGGGTGGCGAGCAAGTAAGCAATACGAACAGAGCGAAAGAGAACAGCCATGAACACCGATGAAAACGCGCCACAATCGCGCCAGATTGCAGCACAATCGTGCCATATCAACATGTAGGTCATATGACAGATAATTGCAGTCAATGCCACTTTGTCGGATAAATGAGACAATAACCGACACTTTTACCGACACTTTTACCGACACTTTTGCATCACAAATAAAACCAATGTCGGATAAATAAGACAATAACCGCCACTTTGTATCACATATGAAACACACTGAAACACCAGAGACTGACAAGAAAGAGTTCCACTTTGATGGGGAAGGTGGCGTTGTGTGCGTTGACTTTGCCCGTGGACTGGAAGAAGAACGTAATGCGGCTCGCGCCCTCGCGGAAAAATACCGCAATCGCGTAGCCCAAACACAAGCCCGCAGCCCTATTGAATATGAAATGGGGTTGAAGAAAAACCCTCTTCCTTGGGAGACTGAATGAAAACGCTTTTTCCGAAGCAGCAGGACAGCACCGAGTTTCTGGGCAATAGCGACTGGGCGTATTAACCTACTTCTCGGTAATTACACCGCTGAAGTCGGAACCAGCAACATCCAGGCGC
>Ga0208644_1000824_pt1 | contig 27631 bp, 51 predicted proteins | sample VirMetDEL_Nov_18_FD_184517 | JGI IMG/M metagenome (GOLD analysis project Ga0208644, IMG submission 184517) | Aqueous microbial communities from the Delaware River and Bay under freshwater to marine salinity gradient to study organic matter... | ecosystem: Environmental > Aquatic > Marine >...
CACCGTATGCAATAGTGCATACGACACGGAGGCATCCATGAATATGCACCTCGAATATACCGACACCTTCGGCGGAGAACCCAATTATGCATGGGTGACCCGCAAATCCACCGAAATCCCTAAGGGATTCACGGAAACCTCCATCGTCCAGTTGGCGAAAGCAATGCTGGGCCTATCCGATGTTCCCTGCGATATCGACGACCACGGCGACACCATCACCCTCTACCCCATTGACCAAAACACGGTCGTGTTCATCACTTTTTCGGAGGACTGACCATGTCCGATACCATCACCATCGACAATCCGGGGCATCCCGGCGTCCAAGCCGCCTTCCTTAAGGCTCATCTCCGAATGCTTTCCATCGGTTTGAAGCATTCCCGGATGTCCGCCGCTACCATTCTTTTGAAGGCTTCGGCCCTCACCGGCAAGCCCTACAAGCGGGGCCAGTATGATGCCGCCATTGCCGACCTCAACGCTATCATCAACGGGTGAAAGGAGAACCACTAATGATTTCCACCATCATCAAAGCCGTCGTCGAATTTATCGTCTTCGGCTCCACCATCCTCCTCCTCTGGGTGCTCCTCCACCTCCTCACCATTGACTAACCCCCAACCATTTAGTTATTCAGGAGATTTCCAATGTTTACTCGTAGTGAAGCATGGGATCTTGTCGGTGGTCTCAGCAAGCCGGGCAAGATGCCGTGGTGGTCCTACTCCATCCCCGCAGTAATGTGCAAGACCGGCGCTAAGCTGGCCAAGATCCCCGGCACCGTTTGCCACGGCTGCTATGCACTCAAGGGAAGCTATCGCTTCCCCGACGTGATCAATGCGATGGAGCGCCGCTTGGCGTCCCTCAAGGACCCCCGATGGGTCGATGCAATGTCCTTCCTCCTCAATGATCTCGCCGGATCCAAGCCCCGCCATTTCCGGTGGCACGATAGCGGGGACCTCCAGAACCCCTCCCATCTCCACAAGATCGTGAAGGTGGCCCGGCTCACCCCCACCATCCAGCATTGGTTGCCCACCAAGGAGAAGAAGATCATCCAGGATTATGCCGGCCCCATCCCCGACAACCTCACCATCCGCCTCTCGGCATACAAGCTGGATGAAGTCCTCCCCGGCAAGCAATTCGTGACATCGGCGGTATCCACCACCGGCAAGCATTCTTGCCCCGCCTATTCCAACAATGGCAAGTGCGGCACCTGTCGCAATTGCTGGGACCGCAACGTCCCCCTCGTCACCTACCCCCAGCACTAAGGAGATACCCCATGAATATCCAACAGGTCTTCGATACCGTCCTCGCCCACCTCTGGCAGCAAAATGCCGCTGCCGTAGAGGATGAAAGCGGCGATTGCTCCTACTTGGTTGAGGAAACCGGCAACAAATGCGCCATCGGCTGCCTCATCCCCCCGGACTACTACTCTTCCGACCTGGAGGGACATGGCTTAGCCGGAGTTCTCGAACTCTTCCCGAACTTGAAGGAAATCCCCGCCATCCGGGCAATTGCCGAACATCCTGCCCCCGACTACGAGTTTGGTTGGTACCTCCAGAGTATGCACGACAATCTCGCTTTGGTGCATCCCGATGACTTCCGAACCTGTCTTCGGAGTGCAGCCAACAAACTGGCTGACCGCTACGGTCTCACCGTCAACCTCCCGCAGGAGTAACCACCATGCACGACGATGACGATTTCTACCTCGACGACGAGGATGCGGGCTTTGCCCAGCAGGGCTCGGCCCTCCGGGCAGCATCCCCCAACAACCCCCGCAACCTGCCCTGCCCAACCTGCCATGCTCCCAATGTCCTGACCCGAGAGGACAAGATGCGTGGCTATCAATGCGACACCTGCGCCGACAACACCGAGCGTTTCGGTGGACCCTTCGGACTCTGAAAGGAGAACCCCATGTATAAGATCGAAGTCAAAGCCCTTTCCGGCTGGGAACCCTACGGTTACGACGACTTCGACGAGCCTCTCCTTTACCGCACCATGGAGGAGGCTCGCCTCGACCTCTACGAGGCCCACCTGCATTGCCTCGAAGCCATCGAGGCAGGGGATATGCAGGACGCCCCGCCCCTCTCCGATTTCCGCATCGTCCTGCTGGACATCGCCGGCAAACCCGTGGTGATCTTCTCCCTCACCGACACCGGCACCATCGCAACCGCCACCCCATGCTGAGAGGAACCCATGTTTCATTACGACAAGGACCTCATGCTCTGGACCTACCAATCCAATGGCATCCTGGGTGTAGGCAAGAGCCGCACCCAAGCCGAACAGGACTGGTATGTACAACAAGTCTACGAATCGTTGGACATAGGAGGACCCACCGATGACGAGATGACCCTTCTCCGCAAAGCCGCTCTTTCCAACAATCAACCGTGAGGACCCAACCATGAAGTACCGTACCGAAGTCGAGACCTACCGCATCACCTACTCCGTCCCCATCCCCGAGAAGATCTACAATCTCCGCACCAAATACCCCTTCCCTTTCATGTCCGTCGGGCATAGCTTCCTCGTCCCCCGCTCCAAGGAGCAATCAATCCGCTCTTGTGCTCGGGACTACGGCAAGACCCACAACATGAAGTTCACCTGCCGGGTTGCCCCCGGCGGCATCCGAGTTTGGAGGATCGCATGATCTACCTCATCTCCACCGAGTCGGGGAGGCGGCCAGCCCTCGTCGCAAAGGGCAGCGCCTTCCCCATCCATGAGAAGCCCTTTGGGTGGTGCAGCCCCATCCTCTTGTGGGAGAAGGCCAACCTCCGCAAGCCCTCCTACATCGTCTTCTCCAAGGCCACCGACACCTTCGACATCATCCACAAGATAGGAGACCTCGACTATGACGACAGGCTGCGAGCCATTCGCAATGTACCCGATGCCGCTCGGGACAAGCTAACCGTGCTGGTGTGAACCCGGCCTTTTTGTTTGTCCTTTTCTGGCTCCTAGTTTTCCTTTCAATTTTGTGAGGTTCCAATGCTTATCGACGTTTCCCAGACCCACGAATCTTCCGGTCTCACCAAACTCTGCGACTTCCAGATCCAGACCAACGGCATCATGGTCAAGGCTCTGACCTCCCGCCTCTACTCCAACCCCATCTCCTCGGTGGTCCGCGAGTTGGCATCCAATGCCCTCGACGCTGCACCCACCCAGCCCATGGAGATCCGGGTGCCCACCGCACTCGACCCCTCCTTCCGTATCCGCGACAAGGGTCCCGGCCTCTCCCGCACCTCGATGGTGGAGGTCTTCACCCGCTTCGGTGAGTCCACCAAGCGCCGAGACAACAGCCAAATCGGCGGCTTCGGTCTCGGTGCCAAGAGCCCCTTCGCCATCGCCAACAGCTACACCATCGTCTCCTCCCACGCCGGCACCAAGACCACCTACATGGCCAGCATCGGTGCCGACGGGATGCCCGCCCTCCACGAGGTATCCTCCGAGCCCACCAACGACACCGGGTTGGAGATCATCGTGCCAGCCAAGCCCTCCCCCGAGTGGGTCGAAGCCCTCTCCCAGATCCAGTACTTCGAGCCCCGCCCCATCATCACCGGCTGCACCTGCGACGGTCCCACCATCATCCACGAGAACCCCCAGTACCTCGTCATCTCCGGGGGCAAACCCTCCATCCTCGTGGGTCCGGTGGCCTACCCCCTCAACACCTCCCACTTCCAGCGGGTCCCGCCTTTCGTCCTCAAGTTCCCCATCGGCACCATCGAAGTGACCGCTTCTCGCGAGGAGATCGTCTACTCCCCCGCCACCATCCAGCGCATCCAAAATGCCATCGACCTGCACCGTCAGGACTACATGACCCTCCAGGATGACTTGGTTGCCAAGTGTACCACCGTCCCCCAGATCTGGCAGATCCTCAAGGGTTCCATCTTCGAAAAGTCCTACACCTTCAATGCCCCCGGTGGCAGGACCTACGGGGTGGGCAACTCCTACGTGGACATCTCGGGTGCCAGCTACCTGAAGGTCACTTCCTCCGACCGGAAGCGCAAGAGGTGGAAGGGCACTTCCGTCACCCACTGGCGATCCAACCTCTACTTCTACGAGGAGGACGTGGCCTACCTCGAAGACGACAACCGCAAGATGCAGGAGCGCATCGAGTCCACCCTCCGCAACCAGCCCAACTACGGCCCCGGCACCGACGTTTACGTGGTGAAGGACAGGACCCCCTTCGATGACATGGGCCTGCCCATCATCCCTCTTGGCACCATCCCCACCGCAGCCCCCATCCGCAAGCCCTCCCGCCCCATCGCCCACCGCATCCTCAACGACCGGGGCGCTCTTGTGGTATCCCCCACCCCCTGCACCCACTACCTCCCGGTGACGGTGGTGGACAAGGCTACCTACTGGCGCGGTGTCAGGCTCTCCCGTGCCATCTACATGGCGATGTGCCGGCGCATCGGAGGCCAGATCGCCCTCATCACCCCTGACTTCAAGGGCAAGTATGATACCCTCCGGGATGCCGCCGCCGAGTGGGAGGCTGCCGCCCAAACCTTCCTCGACACCGAGGCTCCAGCCCTCGCCCTCTACAACAGCTATCAACAGGTTGACGGTTGGGATACGCCCCTGTACGCAGCCCTCGCTGCCAACGGGTTGCTCCCGCCCCCGCCACCCAAGCCCGCCAACTACAACCCTGCCCGCTACTACGACGTGCAGGCTTTCTGCTCTGGCTGGGCTTCCTGCAACATCAACTACAAGGAGGAGTACCTAAAGGTTGTCCAGGCTAACCCCCTCTTCACCCTACTGGGCATCAAGCATTGGGCCAGCACCGACACAGCCGACCTCACCCGTATCGTTTCCCTCATCAAGTGAAAGGATCTGTCATGTATCCCCATCTCATCACCACCAATACCGTCACCATCATCAGGGACGGCCAGACCTACACCGCCACCTCCGATATGCAGGGCTTCGCTGATGCCCTCGACTGCATCCGGCAGGGCGAGTGGGACGCTGCCATCGACCACATCACCCCCCGTGCCACCATCGAGGAGTATGCCGATGGCTCCCTCGTCATTGAGGGGGACAGGCTGCTGCGTAACGGCACCGAGGTGGACCACGTCATGGTCCCGCACATCCTCTCCATGAAGGAGAAGGGCTTCGACATCGGCCCCCTCGTGGCCTTCCTCGACAAGGTGCTGCGTAACCCCTCGATGCGCAGCCGCAACCAGCTCTGGCGCTTCGTCGCCACCAACAACATCGCCATCACCCCCGAGGGTGACCTCCTCTTCTACAAGAAGGTCCAGGACAACTACTACGACGTGCATACCGGGAAGTCGAACTGCTACACCGTGGGTTCCACCCACACCATGTCCCGCTCCGAGGTCGATGACGACCCCGAAAGCACCTGCTCCACCGGCCTCCACGTCTGCTCCTTCGAGTACCTCCGCAGCTTCGGTGGGCAGCGCACCATGCTCTGTCAGGTGGACCCCGCCGACGTGGTCTCCGTCCCCATCGACTACCAGAACACCAAGGTCAGGGTGTGCCGCCTCACCGTAGTCAAGGAGGTCGCCAACCCCGAGCCTCTCGACACCGGAGTGTACGACGACTCCATTCCCTTCTGACCACCCAGGTCCCCTCATCCCAGTGGTGGGGGGACCACCTTCCCAAGGAGAACCGCCATGATCCCCAACACCCGCCAGGAAATCTTCGACTACGTCATCCAGCGTCTCCTCCAACAGGACAAGCGCAGCATGAACGAGCATGGCTGCAAGTACCGGGCCGGCGATGCCCGCTGTGCCATCGGCTGGATCATCCCCGACCACCTCTACCTTGAGGAGATGGACGATCCCCACTGCGCTTGGAGTGTCGAAGATATGATTTTTCGCGATATCCCAGCCGTGGTGACCTTGGGCCGAGAGCTAGCCGAGGATATACAACGCGCCCACGATATTTCGGGTGACCACATCCCCGGTCTCTTCAAGGATTGCCTCTTGGAGAACATGAAGGATGTTGCCCTTCGCCATAACCTCGCATGGAACTTCTGAGGAGATCCCAGATGACCGAGCGTGAATTCTATACCTACGTGTATTCCCTCTGGGAAAAGTTCGAGGCCACCGGCATTGACCCCGAGTGGCGCATCGACATACTCTCCCGCCTCCTTGCCGCCGAGATGGCAGCGGGGATCCGCCCCGACTCCCACAAGGAATTCCTTGAGGCATTCCTCGTCTCCGTCCTGACCCTCACCGGCTCCGCCCTCCATCCCCAGAAAGGAGACACCATAAATTGAGCGCCCTCTTTTCCATCGACCCCGAGGATCTCACCCCCGAGCAACTCGAAGAGTGGATCCGCAAACTCACCTCGACCCTCGAACGATATAGGAAAGCCCGTGGAAACGACGTACCACCTGTACCAGAAGCACCAGCAGAAGGCAGTTGACCTCGAATGGGAAGGCAAGTACGACGAGGCCTTCCGCCACTACCGCATCGCCGCCGAATTCAAGAAGCGCCATGATGAAGGAGACCTGCATGAACCCGCTTTCTAACAAGTTCAACCTGCCCCAGCCCGTCGTATCCGCCCTCGCCAAGGACGACTACGACATCGGGGACGCCGACATCTCGGTGACCTCCCTCTGGAAACCCCCGCAGATGGTGCGCCTAGCCAAGGCCCACTCGGGGGAGATCCAGCGGGACGCCTCCGACTACCTCATGAACCTCCTGGGTAGCGCCTTCCATCGCCTGCTGGAGGAGGCCGACGTGGAAGCCATCGTGGAGAAGCGGCTCTTCGCCGCCCGCCACGGTGTCACCATCAGCGGCAAGTTCGATCGCCTGTTGGTCGACCAGCAGATCCTCCAGGACTACAAGGTCACCTCTGTCTCCCGCTTCCAGAAGCAACTGGTGGAGTCCGATTGGGAGAACCAACTCAATACCTACGCTTGGTTGCTGCGCCTCCACGGCATGGAGGTCAAGGCCATACAGGTCATCGTCATGTTGCGCGATTGGGCCAAGTTCCTCTCGGTGCGTGACGTTACCTACCCCAACCTGCCCATGCAGGTGGTGGACATTCCGGTGTGGACCCACGACGTAGCCGAGGAGCGCATCTCCCAGCGCATCCTTTACCACCAGAGCAACCCCGAGTGCAGCGCCGAGGACCGTTGGTACAAGCCCACGACCTTCGCCGTCATGAAGGAGGGGCGCAAGTCCGCCGTGAAACTCTTCAACTCCGAGGAGACGGCCACCGCTTTCATCTCTCACCAGAACGACAAGGGAAAGCTCTATGTCCAGAAGCGCGAAGGTAGCAACGTTCGCTGCGCCGAATACTGCGAAGCCGCTCCTTGGTGCCCCCAATGGCGGGCGCTTGACCCGCAGGGTGGTAGCGGCAATCCAGACCCTGGGGAGTGACTTCACTGCCACCGAGCTAGCAACCTTCACGGGGATTGCCCGGCCCGCTGTTGCCATCCGCATCCAGAACATGGTTGCCAAGCGCCAGTTGGAAGCGGTATCCCTACGCAACAACGAAGCCGTCTACGCCATCCGCTACCTCCGACCCCCCTCCGACCCGGAGGCTGCCCTCGCCAACCTCATGAGGAACCTACGCTATGAAGACCACGTTCCGAAACATCGACGGCAGCATCTTCCGGGGTCACAAGCAACTCATGGTTGTAGTCTCGGTGGAGTGCAGCCCCGCCCTCCGAAATGAAATCGTCGAAGAACTCATCGCCATCCTAAACAAGAGGAGAAAGAACCGTGGCAAGAAAGAAAAAGATTGACTTCAACAAGCTGCTTGTGCCAACAACCCCCCTCGACCCACTGCCCTTGGCCACCGCCGTCGAGGAGTACCTTCTCACCATGCATCGCCACCTGCGACAAGGCACCCTCCAATTCTCTTTTGCCAGCGAGGGTGAGGCCCGCCTCGTAGCCCGCCTCCTAGGTATCATCGAGGCGGAGTGCGACAAACTCCTTACCATCTCACGGGAGAAAGACTGATGGACCACCTCGATGTCATCGCTGCCATATGGGCAGTCAACGAATACCCCCACAAGCCATGGCACCTTCTCTCCGAAGAGGAGAAAGGGTGGTGGCGACAGGATACCGCCGCCGTCCTCGCTGCCCTCAAGGCCGCCGGTTACCATCTCATCAAGGAGGAACCCCATGAACCAGTATAGCTACCGGCAGTACTGTCGGGAGACCGACGCCCACCGCGAGCAATGCTCCGCCCTCCACTGCTACGAGCGCATCGAGAAGGCCCAGGCCAAAGCCAAGACGGAGATCCTTGCCAGCATGGTGAGGCTGCGCGAAGCCATCCTTGACGAGGCGCAGGAGCGGATGGTACTCCACCTCGCTGACGAAAAGTCACCCGAGGACATCATCCACGACTTAGTCCACGAGGAACTCTGGAGTGTCGTTGACCGCATCAAGGAGGAGGCCGGCCTATGACCAGAACATTCCGAACGCTGCAAGCCATGCGAAAGATGCGGATCGAATATATCGATGACGCCATCGACGATATCATCCGCATCCGCGCCCACAACGAGAAGATGCTCGCTCACTCCGTAGACTTGGAGCGCATGATCGCATTTGGCGTGGCCAACAAAGAGGATCTTCTGCAAGTGGTGCGGGCCATGCGCGAGGAGGACAAGCCATGAGCCTTCACACCATCGCCGCGTGGGTAGCGGTGACGAGCTACGTCGCCTTGTGGGCCATCACGATCACGATGGCGCTGCCATGACGCTCTTTACCGCCAGCGGCAGCCTGCCGCGCCATCATTACGTTTCGGTTTGCGGTGCCTTCATCGGCTTCGGCGCCGACGAATGGTTCCCTGCGGTCTGGTTTGGTCTGCACAGCCATCCTGGTCGAGCATGGGGCTGCACGGTGCTGCTAGAGTCCGGCGCGGTCTACCGAGACCTTCCGCCCCACGCGCTGGCGTTCTGCAGCGACCCCGATCCGTGGACGATCAAGGACGCGCAGGAATGGGACTGCTACGGTTCGCAGTTCTCCCTGCACACCTATGACTACCTCGACGGCCTCGGCGCGATTGTGCGCGCGGCAGACGCCGAGCTGGGCGCGGAATACCTGTTCACGGCCATCCCGGTCGGTGACGCCTACACACACGCGCCGGCTCAGGCAAAGGAGTTCATGTTCTTGCGAACCGATGGCGGTCGCCTGACCATCCAGCCAACCAACCGCGTCCTGTTCCGCGACAAGTCATTCACGACCGTGCCGCGATGGCTGCCGCTGCGGCGGTCGGAGAGCGTCTACTCTTGCGAGCACGCCGCGCGGCGTAAGCCGGTCGCATGATCTCGATCCGCATCACCGACCCCTGCGCCTACTGCGGTCGCGCGCTGAAGGAGGCCAAGCCATGAGCGACGATCTTGTAGCCCGCCTGTGTTCACCCGAGGAGATTGTCTTCCATGCTGGGACGAAGGTCTTACTTGATAACGGCAAGACGATGGAACTCCTAGAACCATTCTCCATGTGGAGCAGCAGCAGCGATAAGCACGATGCCGCCGCTGAGATCGTGAAGTTGCGCGCCGAGAACGATCACCTCAAGCAGGCGCGGAGCGACGCTCTGGCAGGAGGCGACGCCCTCCGAGATGAGATCACCCGCCTTCGAGAACAGCTACACCTCGCCAACATCGACGCTATAGGAGCGCATGCAGAAGCGAACGATCTGCGAGACCGTGTTAGCACTCTCAGAGAGCTTCTCTCTGAATACATGCGAGCATGCGGCTCTCTCGTTTCGCCTCGCATAGAGAAAAAAGCAATTGCAGCTCTGGAGGCCAAGCCATGAAACTTGGGCAATTGCGATCCTTGATTACCTCCCTGATAAAGGATCACGGCTCCAACTCAACCGTCAGCGTGGTCTTTCCGCACCGCAATCGCGCGAAGACCGGCCACATCACCGGCTATGCGGTGCTAAATCGCGAGAAACGCCCAACCATCAAGCTGCTCGTTACTCGGGAGGAAACCAATCCATGAGTGACATCGTGGAACGGCTGCGAGATGAGGCGAAGCTGGAAGTCCGACTTCGCGACAGCACGCGAATGCTGATGGAGGAGGGCGCAGACGAGATCACCCGCCTCCGCGCCGGTCTCCAGAAGATCGTGGAGGGTGACGGCTTCTGGGATGCACCCTCCCTCGCCCGCGATCTCCTCTCAGGAAAGGATGTGACATGACACACCAGGTGCCCCTGCGGGTGCGCCAAGAGAAAGCCATGCTCGCCGCAGCCAAGGCCAACTACAAGGGAGTCTTCCCCGACGTTGACCCCCTCATCCAGCAACTCGGTGCCATCCTTGCCGACGACGCCGGCTTCCTGCTTGACACCTGCAGGCGCGCCGGTATACACCGTCAAACCCTCCGCAAGTGGCTACGCGGGGATCGCACACCCAACCTCCTTGACTTCCACTCTGTCCTGCTGGTAGCAGGATACACTCTCCGCATAGAAAGGAATGAGACATGATCGAGATCCAGAACAACCTGCCCATCCCCCCGCGCCGGGGCCGCCCCATCAAGTACCCCCTTGACCTCATGCAGGTGGGCGACTCCTTTTTCGTAGCAACCCAGGTGCGCTCCACCCTTAGCAACTCCATCAATCGGTGCCGCAAGAAGCTGGGTTCCAGTTTCACGGTGCGCACCGTCGAGGAGAACGGCGTCCGTGGCCTGCGGGTGTGGCGCGTAACCTAATGTGGGATGAGCGCTTCCTCGCCCTTGCCCACCACATCTCCACGTGGAGCAAGGATCCCAGCACCAAGGTGGGCGCAGTCCTCGTGGGCCTCGACAAGCGGCAGGTGGCCCTGGGGTACAACGGGTTCCCCGGGGGCGTACTCGACTCCGCCTCCCGCCTCAACGACCGGGACATCAAGCTGCGCTACACCATCCACGCCGAGCGCAACGTGCTTGACAACGCACACTTCCCCACGCAAGGTGCCACCCTCTACGTCACCCACCCGCCCTGCTGCAACTGCGCTCTCTCCATCATCTCGAAAGGAATCCGCCGTGTGGTATCATCTCCAATGTCTTCCGAGTTTGCTTCGCGATGGGGCGCGGAAGCTTTTCTCTCACGTGACCTCTTTCACGAGGCGGGCGTGGTATGTAGCTATTGACGAACTCGTCCCGTGGGCGGCGGCCATCTTCATCGTCATCTCCCTCGGCGCTTCCCTCGTCCTCCCCGTCCTCGCTGGTGTGTGGCTATGGCAGCAGATTACAAACTGAAGACCCCCCTTGGCCCGCACCCCGCCGGCACCCTCATAAAAGTTGTTGACCCCCACGGCTACGACCTGCTAGGTAGCATCTACGACATCATCCTCCCGGATGGGTCGTCCTCTTGGGCCTACGATTATGAAATAGATTGGAGCCAGACATGCCATCCTTCCTCAACCACCCAAACCAGAAGCGAGTGAAGCTTCTCCTCCTCGGTGACCCCGGGGCAGGGAAGACCGGACTCATGGCCACCTTGGCCAACAAGGACTACAAGGTCCGCATCCTCGACCTCGACAACAACCTCGCCATCCTCAACGCCTACCTGCAGGAGGGCAAGGGTAGCAACGTCTCCTACTACAGCATCCCCGCCAAGGACCCCGACTCGTGGAAGAAGTCCATTGCCCTTACCACCCAGTGGAAGCTTCCTGAGGAGGACCTCGGTGATCTCACCACGTGGGATAGCAACACCGTGCTCGTCGTCGACAGCGCCACCTTCTGGAACGACACCTGCATGTCGCAGGTCCTCAAGGAGAACGGCATCTCCGACGACAAGGCGGGCTTCGACCAATCGATGTGGGGCGTGATGAACAAGCGCTTCGAGAACCAGGTTGCGCGCCTCACCAGCGACCGCTACAACTTCCACCTCATTCTCATCGCCCACATCCGCCTCATCGAGAACAAGAAGACCGGCGGTCTCATGCGCGCCTTCCCCTCCTTCTTGGGGCAGCAGCTTCCCAACGTCGTCGCGCGCTACATGAACAACGTGTGGCTCGCTTCGCGAAAGGATGGAAAGCCGGTCTTGCACACGCAGACCACTCGTGATATGGGTTACCTGAAATGCAGCGCACCCCACCGGGTGCAGGCAGAGGCACCATTCGATCTGGGTGCCATCTTCAAGCAGATCGAATCGTAAAGGAGAATCGAAAATGGACTTTTGGAACACGACCCCCGGCGACATCGAGGACATCCGCGACATCCCGCCGGGCAAGTACCTGGCCTACGTCTCGGGCTACCAGCTCGACGCCGCCGAGGACAAGCCCTATGTCGTCCTCGAATTCAAGGTGCGCGATGCCCTCTCCGGCCAGGACATGACCGGCGTGGAACTCAACCGCCCGCTGCGCACTGGCCGCATGTACTTCACCCCCGCCGCCAAGAAGTACACCAAGCGCAACCTCAAGAAGCTCTATCCGTCCCTCGCTGACGGCGTGGCGTGGAAGGAGCAGTTCGAGAACATGGTGGGCCTCGAAGCCGTCATCGTGTACGCCACCACCAAGGGGTCCAACGGCAAGGACTACACCAACGTCGTGGACTTCGCGGCGGCGTAATCGGGGTACCTGAGGCTACCCCGAAGGGCGTGTGGTGGCGCCCTCAAGGAGACACACGCATCCCTGCACCTCAGTGCCGCGATGTACCTGTCTCCACCACCACCCCTCTCCCACCATAGCTGCGGTGTGTAGTTGAGGGCGAGTGGCGGCGTCCAAGAGCAGCAAGGCAGTACTTTACACCGTAGCTTCGCGTTAGGGGGTACTGCCCACCGCCACCTTAATTCCCCGGAGATACCATGCTTGTCCTCCTCGACTATCCCAGCATCCAGGATCTCAAGGAGGGCAAGCCCCTCTCCGGGTACCCCGCCGCCCTCTTCGAGATGGCCGCGCGCTATGCCGACCTCGGCCCCCACCAAATCCATACAGTCTTCCCCGACCTTGCCCCCTACGGCAATCCCAACAACTTCTTCCACAAGAAGAAGGATTGCCCCCTGGATGACGCCGGCAACCCGCGCCACAAAGTCGGCATCCTCAAGGGCAAGTATCTCCCCCACTACCAGAAGGCGCGCGAGGTGGCCAAGGGCCACAACCTCATCCTCGCCATGGGTGACTTCTCCTTGTGGTGCCTGACGGGGGAGAACCTCTCGGACCACCGGGGCAACATCCTCTACTACGACAACGGCATCCGCGTCATCCCCACGCACAACCCCCGCGCCATCGTCAAGCAGCAGGGCCTCCTGCCCGTGGTGGCCATGGACATGCGCAAGGCGTGGCAGGAATCCCTCAAGCCCCGCAGCACCTTTCCCCGCCGCCGCATCCACATCGTGGAGAGCGTGGCCGACATGGATGCAGCCGTGGCCGACATCTTCAAGGAGGGGCAGTTCGCCTTCGACATCGAGACCTCGCGGGGCCAGATCACCATGATCTGCTTTGCCCCCTCGCCCACCAAGGTGTACGTCCTGCCCATCTGGTTCCCCGAATCCTTCTGGGATCTCGAAACCGAAGTGGCCATGTGGCTGCGGGTCCAGAAGCTGATGGCTTCCCCCCTGCGCAAAGTGGCGCACAACGCCGTGTATGACTTGACTTATCTCATCGAGATGGGTATGAAGATCCGATATCCCGTAGAGGATACGATGCTGAAGTCCCACTCCAACGAGATCGAGTGGCTCAAGTCCCTCGGGTTCCTGGGCAGCATCTACTGCAACGAGAAATCATGGAAGCTGATGCGCGTCGGAAAGGTAAAGGACAGGAACAAGAAGGATGAGTAAGCAGCGCGTCAACTCCCTCCTCCATCCAGACTTCGATTCCTTCGCATACAACCTTGCCCACGAAGATACCGACCGGACCCTCACCCCCGAGAAGAAACTGTTGCTGGCCGTCATCGTGCAAGCCGTGGACGACGCCACCAACCCCAACGCCAAGCCCCGGGATCGCAAGTCGGCCCGCGACATCATCTTCTCCTCCAAGCCCACCGAGCTAAAGGGGATGTGCGCCATCTTGGGAATCGACTACGACTACTTCCGCCGCGCCGTCCAGCGCATGATGGACGAGGGCCGCACCATCAACCGCAAGATCATCTATGATTGAGTACAAGCCGTCGTCCCTCCTCTTCGTCACCTCCACCTCGGAGGGCATGACGGCCAACGTGGTGGTGGACGGCAACCTCACCCGCATTCCCCTTGCGCGCAGCCACGCCCTCGCCCTCCTCATCCAACTCTCACACGCATTGGAGTTCGACCTTGCGTATCATCGAGACGGACAACCTGCCCTCAATGGACCTTGCCCTCCAGCAGATGGTCTATAACGGGCTCGACGGCCTAATGACCATGGAGGTCGATGCCGCCCTGCCTCACTCCCCCACCTACGAGTTCGAGCGCTCCCTCCTTCCCCTCGTCCTCGAAATGATGGAGCGGGGCATCCTCGTCGACACCGAGAAGCGCGACGGCATGGTGGCTCACCTCCAGGGTCGCCTTGATCGCATCGAGCAGAACTTCGACGCCCTCTGCACCGGGGTGTGGGGCAAGACCTTCAACCCCCGCAGCTACCTGCAGCTACAAGATCTCCTCTATACCCGCCTCTTCCTCCCCCAGGTTATCGTCTCCAAGAAGGGCGAGAAGAAAGTATCCACCGACCGCGACGCCTTGGAGCGCCTGCACCGGGAGTACTCGCGGGCCATGCCCGTCACCTCCCACCTCCTGAAGATGCGCGACCTCGAAAAGACGGTGGAGACCCTCACCAAGAAGCTCTCTCCCTCGGGGCGCTGGCATGCCAACTTCAACATCGCCGGCACCGACACCGGGCGCTGGTCCAGTAGCGAGCATCCCTTCGGGATGGGCTCCAACCTCCAGAACATCGACGACTACATCCGCCGCATCTTCATCCCCGACCCCGGCCACATCTTCTTCAACTGCGACCAGCAGGGCGCCGAAGCTCGCGTCGTCGGCTACGTGGCGGGGGACGAGAACTACATCAAGGCCATCGAGTCGGGGGACGTTCACACGATGGTGGCCGCCATGGTCTTCGGCTTCGAGCCCCGCCGTGAGTTGGCCGACCGCAAGTATTACCGCGAGATGTCCTACCGCGACATCGCCAAGAGGGCGGCCCATGGGTGCCTCACCTCCGACCACGAGGTCCTGACCCCCTCTGGGTGGCAACCCATCAACACCATCGATGTGGGGATGCGCGTCGCCTGCTGGGACACCGATGGATCCATCTCCTTCCAGCCCACCTTGGGGGTGACCAGCTTCCTCTACGAGGGAACCCTCCATCAGTTCGAGGGCACGGCCTATTCCCTCCTTGCCACCCACGATCACCGGATGCCCTACACCACCGACAACAAGTTCAAGGTGGCACCAGCCGAAGCCCTCCCTTCCTCTGCTCGCCTGCCCGTGGCCGGCCACTATGTCGGGGGCCAGCAGACCGTCACCCCCATTGAGGCAAGGCGCATTGCCGCCCTGCAAGCCGACGGCAGCAGCACCTCAGGCAACCTCCGCTTCCATCTCAAGAAGCCGCGCAAGATCCGGAGGGTTGACTTCCTCTTCGGCCCCCAAAACTGGGTGACGGATAGCAAGGGCGCAAAGTCCTGCACCATCTCCCGCAAGGTATTCAATCCCGATAGCTTCAAGCTGCCCGGCCCCTACCTCTTGGGGTGGTCCCGCGAAGCCCTAGAGGCATGGCTCGATGAGACCCGCCACTGGGACTCCCACGTGGGCAAGACCCATGTCAGCTTCCATAGCGTCCGCAAGGAAACCATCGATTGGTACCAGACCATCGCCGCCCTGTGCGGGAAGGGAACCACCTACCAGGGAACCACCCTCAGCGGCTTTGGCAGCATCGTCCATAGGGCCAACCTCAACCGGCGCACCCTGAGTCGCGCGTCCCACCTGAAGGTCACCAAGATCCCCACTGAGGGGACGCCAGTGCACTGCCTCACCGTGCCCACCTCCTACTTCCTGGTGCGCCGCAACAACAAGATCATGGTCACTGGCAACAGCAACTACGGGGGCAGCGCCTACACCATCGCGCGCGTCCTCAAGGTGGAGACCAAGCTCATCGAGGAGTTCCAATCCAAGTATTTCCGCACCTTCCCCAACCTCAAGAAGTGGCAGGTCTGGGTGGCCCAGCAGGTACAGACGGAGCGCCACCTAGTCACCCCCTTTGGCCGACGCCGCAACTTCTGGGAGAACCCCCGCGACGACACCACCATAAGGGCGGCCATCGCCTACGTGCCCCAGAGTACCGTGGGGGACATGACCGCGCGGGGCCTCCTCGCCATCCGCCAAACCCTCCCGGAGGTGCAGATCCTCAACAACATCCACGATGCTGCCTTCGGCCAGATCCCCCTCCACCTCAAGGACACCCTGGTGCCCCGCATCGTGGAGGCGCTGACATTTCCCTTGCAGGTAAAGGACATATGGGGTAACATTCGGGAGATGACGATCCCGTGGGAATCCCAAACAGGGATGAACTGGGGCAAGCGCAAGAAGGACAACCCGGATGGACTGGCCTGACTACCTCGGCAGCAAATTCCACAGTGAGCGGCTAGCCTCTTCCATCCGGGCGTACTGGAGGAAGCGCGGCCACGAAGTCAAGGTCTGGGTCGAAAAGGAAGGTACCGTCTATGTCATCCGCAGCACTCTCCAGTTCACGTTTCCGTTTGCCCAACCGGCGCGAAAGCACCGTTGAGGAACTCCTCTTCAACGGGGAGCGCTACCACCTCTCCTACTCCACCCTCGGCGGGAAGGTGTGGGAGGTCTTCATCTCGGGGCCCCGGGCGGGCACGGACCTCTATGCCATTTGCTGCACCGCCGCCACCCTCGTATCCCTCGCCCTCCAGCATGGGGTGCCCCTCTCCGTGATGCGCGAAGCTGCCCTGCGCGACAAGGAGGGTAATCCCGTAGAGATCGTGGGAGCCGTGTTGGATGTCCTCTCCAACTCTGGGGCATAGGCCCCTCTACCTCCCCAAGGACAATCCTACGCGCATCCAGCGCAAGGGCATCCTCTACGAGAAGAAGGTGGTGCGCCACCTGGCTGAGGGGGGCAACCTCGACACCTTCATCATCCACGGCCAATGGATCTACTGGGACAAGGCGGTGTGCCAGCCCGACATCATCGTCGTGCCCCCCAAGGGTCCCGTCGTGGTGGTGGAGGTGAAGCTCACCCAGAAGCGCAACGTGGAGAAGAAGCTACGCGAAGTCTACGGGGTTGCCCTCCAGCACATCTTCGCCGGGCGGCCCCTCTCCTACTGCCAGATCTACAAGAACCTCGACGACGGGGAGCCCTTCTCCCTCGACCCGTGGGACATCCTTACCCTCAAACCCTTCGAGTATGGAGAGATACAATGGCGCTGAATGAAATGCTGGAGATCCTCGACGAGTGGCTGCAGGATAACACTGCGGAGCCCACCCACCTGGAGGACATCGTGCAGCTTCTAGAGGTTATCGCAGAACACCTGCGGGACCTCGAAGGCAACTAACCCAGGAGAAGCTGGAGTTTCACCGATTCCAGTATCCCCGCCATCTGCACGGGGGAGATGAGGCCGGCGATGGTTCCAAAGGAATCGTTGTCCTTCGTCATCCCCACCACCACGAACCCCTCCAGGTTCCCCTCGGCCACCAGCCTCTGCAACTCCGCGAGGGCCTGGGTAATCTCCGGCATGCCGGTGTCCCCCTCCTTGGCGGGGCGCATCCCCTCGGGTATGTGCTTTGCCCTGAAGTCCACGATGTCAGCCACGCTTGATCTCCTTCAGCATCTTCTTGGCCATCTTGCCCACGTTCTTGGGCTTGCCCACCGCCATCTTCTTCTTCATGGGCGGCCTCGAAATCTGGGCGGGGATGTTGGCGCGCGTGATCGTCATCGCAGCTTCCTCTTCTTGGTGATGCACCCAAGGGGAATCATCATCTCCCCCCAGTAGCTGGGATCGTTGGTATCATGGAGGTCCATCGTACTGACGATGAGCACACTGGTATCCGTCACCTTGTGGACCCAGCCCACGGTGCGAATGTGGGGGGCGGCGAGAGAGTCGATCTCCTTCTTCTCCCGCCACTCATGGCCGCCCAGCGTCGCAGCGTCCACCCACTCGATGTAGTAGAGGTCACCCGCCTTCATGACGCTCTAGCTTCTCAAGGATCTTGAGGAGAAGCTCCTTCACTTCCTTGAGGGTGGGGTCGTCTTTCAGCGGTCCATACATATAGCAGGAGCCAAGCAGCGGGGGCAGGTCCCACGATTGATTAAAGTGTGCCATTGAATTTCCAAGCCTTTCCTTCGGTGACGATGCAGGCCACGTCGCCCTTCACACCCACCAGCGTCCAACTCTTGGTGCCGGCATAGAAGGTGTAGATGATCTCGGGGGCCTGGAAGGTAACCTGAGGCACCTCCCCGAAGTTGTCAAGGAGATAGCGGGCTACCCCCTGTGCGGGTCCGCAGTTGGCCCACGCCGTCCCCGGCAGCAGAGTGAGGAGGAGGGCCAGCTTCTTCACGACGCCATCTCCATGGCCACGCTCTGCACATCCTTGACGCGCTTGGCCCAGCCCTTTCCAAAGGTATCCCAGATGGGCAACCTCTGGAGGAAGGCCAGCCGGTACTCGCACACCCACGGGATGAGCGTCGTGGGGTCTGCCTTCTGTATGGCACCTAGCGTCACGGGACCCAGCACCCCATCGGCATTCACCGCCAGCGCCTCCTGTACCGCCACGATGGCCCGCTTGGGACCCGAATTGACGGCGTAATCGAAGAGGCAGAGATCCACCCCCTTGGGTAGCTCGTCCCCTCGCACCTTGTCCCAGTAGCGCTTGCGATAGATCTCGTCGCGGTGCGCCGCCGGCATATTGCGTAGCTCCTCCTTGGTGGCCTCGCGGCCCAGCCAATGGGAGTACGTGGCAATGGTGATGCCCTGCATCGTGGCACCGCCGGGGTCGCGGGGGTGGTCGGCCCACCCGCCCTCGTGGCGCAGCACCTCAGCGAGGCACCTATCGAAGTTGTCCTTCACTTCTTGCGCTCCTGCGCCTTGTCCCAACTGCGAAGGGCACCCATACCCAACATGCCGAACATCAACTCCCACAAGTTGTTATCCAGCACCGGCCACTTAGGAATGGGGTGCCCCGCAAGGGAGAGAGTGAATCCGGCCAGCGGTACTAGCATATACGAGTAGGCCAGCGCAAGCGCACACACCCAACCGATGGCAGGACGCCACCCTGAGACGAAGACGCTCTGGTGCCCGGCCTCGACCTTGTTGACCTCCATCTGCCCCAGGTCCCCCCGAAGGGAAGCATCCAGGAGGGTGGCCTGCATCTCCAGCTTGGCTTTCTCGGCGGCAGCCTTGTCAGGGATGACGCGATCAAGCACAGTCCCCAGCAGGGGCAGCAGGGCACTGAGGATGGGCAACATCACTTCTTCCTTCCAGAGGGACTCACCGGCCAACTCTTCCGGGCGGGCCCGGTCTTCTTGGCGGCCATCGTGGCCTTCTGCGAGGGGGTCATGCGGGCGGCAGCAGCGGCGGGCCGGCAGGCAGGGTAACCGCGCTTGCCCTTCTCAGCACCGCTGCGGCCACACTCCTTGCCCGTCTTCACGTCAACCCACTTCTCCCCGAACCACTTGCCCAGGCCGCCCTTCACTTCTTCTTCACGCGGTTGTCCGCGCCTCCCCACGTCCCGCCCTTCTTCTTGTACTCCTTGGCAGCCCACGCATTCGCATACGCGCTGGGGTACACATCGAACTTCTCACGGGCCGCCGCCTTGGTGGCAGCCCACAGCTTGGGGTTCTTGGGGGTGGACTTGGCCATTAGCAGTTCCACGCGCGCAGGGACTTGTTGATCCTGCTGTTGGGGTCGTTGGCCGTCTTGGCCGAGGTTAACTTCTTCTTCATGCCCTTCATGCGGGCGCAGAAGCTGTCGCGGCGCGGGCCGCCTTCCGGCTGCGGAGCCTTGAGGCCGGGCTTGCCAGGGTTGGCCCTATTGTAGGAGGCGCGGCCCTTGGCGTTGAGGCCGCCCGCTTCGGACTTCCCCTCCTTGCGCTGCCACGCGGGTGTCTTAGCCATAGGTATGCTCCAGCTTCCGGGTGCTAATGAATTCCCAACCGTCATGCGGGAACCCCCCGGCCACACCCTTAAGTAGTGTAACCCCGGAAGTCCACATGGCCTGGGCGGGACCAGCATAGCCTTCTTTCTGGTTGGGGTCAAGATAGCAGCCGGCCACCAGCCCGAAGAGCTTCTCCCTGCCCTTTCGGATGGCCACGTCCCAGATGTGGGTATGGCCCATGACGCACGAGCGGTACTGCTTCTTGAGGAGAGTGGCCGCCGGGTACTCCCCGCCCACGCTCTTGCCCATCACCCCCGTCACGAAGTAGTGGGAGGCGGCGAGGCCCCGCACCTGGAACTCCTCAAGGAAGGGCACCACCTCCCAGGTGGCCAAAGCCAGGTCGTCGGTGCTAAGGGTACCCCGTAGCTCGGGGACGTTGTCCACCGCCCTATCGATGCGGGCCTCGTGGTTCCCCATGAGAAAGACCTTCTTGCCCTTCCACAACCCCAAGGTGAAGAGGGCCTGGTTGGCGGCAGCCATATCGGCGTTGATGGTCCTGCCGTCGAAGCTGCCCTTCCGCCGCCCGTTGCCCGTGAGGGCGCTGCCGTCATAGGAGGAGAGGGAGGGCATATCGGCCAAGTCCCCCAGGCACAGGAGCATATCCGGCTGGGTATCCTTGAGGTACTTGAGGAGCCACTCGAACCGGCGGTTATTGACTCCGGGGCGCGCGTGGGAATCCGGGAGGATGAGGACGTTCACTTGAAGATCTCCTCAAGGGTCGGAAGCTCCTGCTTCTTGTCGCCCAGGATGAGCTTCCAGATGGTGGGGCCCACGCCCTCCCCGTGGCAGTAGATGCGCATGCCCATCTCCGCCGCATGCTCGAAGAAGTACTGGGCGTCCTGTGAGGCGGCAATCAACTCCCCCGTGCTCCAGAACTTCTTGCCCGTCTGCCCGATGGAAATCTCCATGTACTTGGGGCGACCCTGCTCATCCTTGGCCGTCTTGTCAATTTGGCCCTCGGGGTAGCAGAAGTCGAATCCGAAGAGGTGGAACTCGCTATACCCCAGGGAGAGGCTCAGGGACATTGCCCGCCACGCCGCGCAGGTGCCGCCGTTGACGAGGAGGGAACCCGGCGGGAACACCTCGCTCTTCAGCAGCGCCTGCGTCATGGCGTGCCAGCCCCACACATTCTTGGTGCGCGCCATCACGTGCCGCGTGACGGAGGGGTCGGACATCGAAGCCACCAGCACCTTCGTGGTGGGCGGGATGTCCTCAAGGAGGTCGGTGCGCTTGATGCCGTGAGTGGAGATGCCATCGACGGGGCGCGGATCCAGCAGCACGAGGTAGTGGGGGTCGATGCCCCAGCCCAGCACCGTGGGCAGCGAGTGCTTCACCACCGCCACGTCGGCACCCTCCCGCCACATCTTGAGGATCTTGTCCTTCCTCTTGTGGATGTCGGGGCCCGCCGACACAATCACCAGCTTGCGGGAGTGGGGCCGCGCCTTGGTGACCCACCGGGAGAGCAACTCCATGTTCTCCTTGACGTTGCTGATGATGTGGTCCTTGGGCATGCAATCCTGCGCCGTGACCTTGAGGGGCACACCCCCCATGCCCGCCCCCGGAAGATCGGGGAGGCCCTCGCCCACCGCCGCGATCTGGACGATGCCACCCCCTGACACCCTATCCTTGCTCTTGTAGACGCGCTTCTCCCGGAGGATGCGGGTGAAGGTGGCCTCCACCCCCCTGAATTCGGCAGCGGGCATCCCGCCCTCGGGGTCCGCCACGTAGTAGTCGTCGAAGACCACCACGGGAATGCGCTTGCACATCTCCCAATCATGTGCGATGGTATCCACCGAGTGGCCCCCGTCGAGCCACGCGAATTCCACGCCCGCCACTTCCCGGAGGGTATCCTTGGTGTCCCCCTTCGTGAGGTGGAACTCGAACTTCTTTCCCTTGGCGGCCATCGCCTCCGCGAACTCTCCCAACTTCTTGGTTACATCCTCAAGGGAGAAGTGCTTCTTGATGTTGTGTTCCTTGGCGTCGGTATCCGCCGATGCCTCCTCGAAGAGGTCGTAGCCGTGGTAGACAACGTGGTCGTGTTTCCCAAACGCAACCTGCGCCATCTGCAGGGCCCGGTCACCATTCCATGTGCCGGTCTCCAGCAGGACGCTGGGCATGTAGTGCTGGACGAGAGCCAGCAACTGGTCGTAGCGGGTCCTCAGTCCCGGGATAACCTTGGTGTTCTTGCGAGCCCCCTTGAGGTGGGTGAAGACCTCCTTCAGCGGGCTGTTCTCGAAGGCGTCGAGCCCTACGTAGTCGGGGTCCACGAGGTTGACGGCCTCCAGCCCATGCATCTTGTGCATCTGGAGGACACGCTCGAAGATGAAGGCGTCAGTCCACTCGCTGTAGTTGAAGATCTCCCCCGTCATGTACATGTCGTACATATCGGCTATGAGGGTGCGCCCCTCATTCCCGGCGAAGTAGATGAAGCCCGTCTCCGAGTAGTTGATGCCCTTCCTCCCCAGGTGGGTGACGTGCCCCCGGCAGATATCCTGGAGCCACCCCAGGGTGAGGGGCTTTGTAGTGAGTACATCGCCGTCGAGCCACAGGAAGGGCGCAGGGTCACGAGCCGCATCGTGGAGAGCGAAGACCTTCGCGCAGAACTTCACGGCGTCCAGACGGTAGTTGTAACCCTCCGGGGTGTTCCCATCCTTGTCCGCGTGGGCCCGCTTGAATTCGTTGAAACCCTCGACTTCCTCAAGGCGCTTGACGACGAGGGGCCGGTGCTGGCATGAAACCTCGGCGGGGTCCATCCCATCCACGTAGACGGTGAGGGAGATGTTGGAGTCCCACAGGCGAGTGGAGTCCAGGAAGTTCTTGCCGTAGAGGTCCCAGCCCTTCGGCCCCCAAGAAGTAACGATTCTCATCGGAAGAGGTCCACCTTATGGTTCCAGTTGTAGAACTCGTGTTCAACCAGCGCCTTCTCCGCATTCCATGCGGCAGCGTAGGGAACGTCCTTGTAGTTGGGGAACCACGGTCCCCCGTCAGTGAAGTGGATGGCCTTCGCGCTCTCGTAAGAGTAGCGCGTGGTGGGACTGTGATATGGAAGCCAGTTCCACGTCTCGTCGATCTCCCCTATGGAGTCCGTCCACTCGAAACCGTGCAGCCACGACCCCTTCTGGGTGTTGACTGCTTCGAGGTCCAGCTTCCGGCAATGGGGGTGCAGGGGATTCAGAACCATGAGGGAGGACCACAGCTTGCGGTGGTACTGCTGCTGCGCCACCCCGTCCATCTTGACGGCTTCTTTGGGACGAAACTTGTGTTGCACCACCGAGACTGCCCGCTCGGGATCGCAGAATTGGAGCATCTTTGCGATGTCCTCGAAGAAGAGGAAGTCGCAATCCACGAAGACCACAAGGTCCTCGATGCCATTTTGGCGGGCCAGGTGGGGCACGAGGAAGCGCGAAAAAGAGAACTCCGTGGAGAACGGCTTGCCGTCCCCCATGTCGATCATCTGATTGCCTTCCCGGTAGAGTGTGCGCCAGTACTTCCCTGCAGCCTTCAGGGAGTCCAGCTTGAGCGGGGTGATGACGCAGGGAACGCTACAATGCCGCTTGATGCTATGCGCGGCTACCTTGTAGGCGATGTCCTCCCTAGAGTCATAGCCAATGAAGATGTGCAGCATGCCTGAATCTTAGGGGGCATGCCCCCGGAAGTCAAGCTAAATTACTCTCGCAATCTGGCGGCGTACTCCCCGCGAACCCCCTTCGGTACCGCTTCCAGGCGCTCGGGGCCCAACTGCATCTTCTTCAGCTTGTTCTGGATGCTGGTATTGAAGGAGGAGGGATCCTGGATGATGCGGTCCCGGAGGGGCTTGCCCCTATCATACTTGGCAATCTCCTTGAAGTACTCGTTGGCTTCTTGCCGGTACTTCACGCGGGCCTCGGCATCCAGCGCATTGAGGGACTTGTTGAGGGCGGTGGCAATCTTGTCGCTATAGGACTGCCGCGCCTCGTCCATCTTGGTGCCGAGTTGCTTGGTCTCCTCCAGCTTCTCGCGGCCCACCGCCACCTTCGTGGGAGTGAAGCCCATGCCCACCTTGGCCACATCGACGGTCTCCCGCATCTCCTTGGCGGGCACCGCCGGCTCGATCTTGCCGGGGGTGATGAAGCCGGACTCCTGCATCACCTGGGACTTGACGATGTTGCGGACCATCAAGGGGGCCAGGGAGGCGTAGGCCATGGCATCCTCGCCCTTGCTCTTGTAGGCCAGGAAGTCACGGATGCCGCCGCCCACCGCGCCCCCAAGGGGACCGAAGTTGGTCCAATCGAGTTGCAGCGGATTGAACTGGATGATGTCCAGCGCCGTCCTCTTGGAGATATCCACCCCCGAGGCGCGGAACGGCCCGTTGAGGACCATGTCGGCCAACTCGGCGGGGGTCCCCAAGAAGTTGAGGGCGGGCAAACTCTTGAACATATCCTGGAGGGCCTCGCGCACCTGCGCGCGCACTGCCGTGGGACTGATGCCCAACTCCACCCCGAACTTGCGGGTGAACCAATCGAGGGCATCGCCCGCCGGGGCAAGGAAGGGCAGGCCCCAAATCCCCGAGGTGGACATGATGCCCATGAAGAGGAGCGTCGTCATCTTGCGCGCCTCTGAGGAGTTGGCGAGGTTGCCCCCGTAGTAGCGCATCGACTTGTTGAAGAGGCCCAGCATGAAGATGGGGAAGGCGGCAAACTGGGTGAGGACCCCGAGGGCCATCCCGTGCATGTAGCGCGCACGGAAAGCCTTGGACATCGTACCCTGGGTGTTATCGGAGGCGAAGAACGCGGCCTCCATGGGGTCGTTGACCTCCACCCCCACCTTCTTCCCGAACTTGCCCAGGGTGTCCAAGGTCTTCTTGTCCTGCGCCATCCTAAAGGCAGCGAGGGCCGTGGCCATTCGGTTCATCGTCTCCACGGCGGTGAAGGCGAAAGAGCCTACCTCCACCACTTTGCCGATGAGCTTGCCCGCCGCGTACAACTCCTTTATCTGGCTGCCGGCAAGCTGGGTAGGGGCCTGGTCGCGCGAAAGCATAGCCTGGAAGTGGCCCCGCTTCAAGCCCTCTCGCAGCATCTCCAACTCGGCGGGACTCACCTTGCCCACCAGCTTCTCGATTTCAAAGGGGTCACCCCCCGCAGAAAAGGTGAAGGCCTTGGTGATATCCTTGATGGCCCGCCCGAGTTGCATGGCGGCATTGCCGGTGCCACCCGCCGCGCCCAGGAAGGGAAGGGAGGCGTGGGGAATCTGGGTGAAGTTGACGACGGCGGAGGAGAGGTTGCCCCACAGCGTATAGAAGAAGGCCAGGGCCTTCAACTGGGCGGTGCGCGCCTCGTTGCTATGAAGGTACTCCTCCTGGGTGTTGGCGATATCTAGCAACTTGGGGTCGTTCTTGATGGAGGCCATCGCTTCCCGGCGCAGCCCCTCGGTGGCCTTGTTGGCTACCCAATCGGAGGTGGATGCCACGAACGGCGCGAAGATACTACGGAGGTAGGTATCGTAATTCTCGGGGGTGAGCCACCCCGGGACATTTTCGCGCTTGCGCAGGCGGGCCATGGGCACGGCAGCTTCCTGCCTGAGGGACTGAAGGATGTCCTTCACCTCCTCCATGCTAGCCCGGCCATTCTTCTTGGGATTGAGGATGGCCGTAAAGAGAATGTCCATCTTGGTGATGGCATCGACCTTGGGGAGAAACTGCTTGAGAAGTTCCTTGCGCTCCACCATGTCGAAGGGCTGGGAGATCTCGGTGGCCCCCAGCTTCCTTAGCTCCTCGATGCGCTTGAGGGCCTGCTGCTTGCCCCCGCCCTGGAAACCCTTGATGGGATTCCACCCGAAGTCCTGGAGGTGCATCTGCCCGTTGAGGTTGTAGGTGATGCCCCAGCGCCCCTTGCGGATATGGGGGATGTAGCCCTCCTTGCGGATGGATTCCATGCGCCGAAGGATGAGGGCATCCCTGCCCATGGGTGTCTCGTTGGGCCCATACCCCATCGCCACCTTGGTGGAATCGATCATGTGGGTAAAGAGTTCGTCCATCACCCGCCGCATTTCCTTGCGGGTATCATTCAGTTTCTTGGGGAGGGTTACCGTCTCGCCCTGCTTGACGCCGACGTGATCCTGCTGCGCCGTGATGGTAGCGGTGCCATCGGCATTCTCGGTGGCGAGGCGGCCCTCTGCATCCTCCACCTCCATGATGCGGGTGATGGCCCGCCCCTCTTTGGTGTCGAGGTCGGCCACCCTGCGCATCGACTCGGCATACTCGTAGTTCAGGCGGCTACGAATCTGCTCGCCCGTCTTCAGGGCGTTGACATAGGGGCGCAACTGGGGCCAAGTGGTAGCCAGGTTGTCCAGCGAGACGAAGCCCGACATGAACTTGAGGAAGCCGTTCATGGCGCGGAATGGCTCGTCCCCCGCCTTCATCGCCTCAAGCTGCTGGCGCTGCACCTCCACCCGCTGGAAAGCGGGGGTAAGCACCCTGGACCTCTGGGGGTTGCAACTATTGGCCATCTCTTACCTGCAATCGTAGGGTTTGGTGGCGGGCTCCCCCATCTCCACCTGCCTATTGATATCATCATTCAGCTTGCGGGCAAACTCCGCAAGATCCTTGTTGCCCTTCGGCAGGTTGAGTTCCCGCGAGTTGACTTCGGGGAAGAACTCGGAGATGGCGCGCCACGCCCGGTCCTGCCCCAGCGTCGTCCACTGCTCGCGACCAACTGGAATGTTTTCCTGTCGAAGTTTTTCCTGACGCTTCTTTGTTTCAACTTTCTTATCGACTACGTCCTTGAAGTCACGAATTGTGGAGGTTACTTTTTGACCAAGCTCTTGCAGCTTTGGGAGTTCTACTCCAAGTACATTCTCCACCATGGCCGAGGCTTTACGGGTATTCTGGTACATTGAGTAGATGGTAGAAGCGGGAATCTTGCTGACGATCTCCTTGGCTTTGCGGAAAATCGCAAAGTCTTCCCGTGACTCTTCGAGCATTTTGTCAAGTCTGTCAAAAAACTCCGCTGGCCACTCCGAAATTGGTTGCGAAAACGGATGGTCAGATTCTACGTTCTTGCGAATAAACTCCGCAAAAGCTTGACGATTTTCCGGTTTATCGAAATTGTTCGATGTCAGTGTGTCTAATATGTCGTAGGTGCTTCTACGAAAATTTCCCGCATCTTCTATATAATTTGTTGGTAATTCCGCAATTTCTCCGTCCATCATTATTCTAGCCCATTTAGTACTTCCATCTAAGGCTGCCTCTTTCATAGTATCTTCTAAGCGATGACGAAAAACTACATAGTCGGAGCTTGGTTTAAATGCGGGGATGCCTTCGCGCAACATAGATATGAGTGAATTGTAATCGTATCCATTTATTACAGCATCGAATTCATCTGCAAAAACAGAATTACCCGATTGCTCAAGAATGTTTTTGATGACCTCGGTGCTGCTTTCCGCATCGATCTCACGTAAAGCTTTTCCGATGGCAGCTTGTTTTTCGCGATAAGCCACTATCTGTTTTTGAATTCTGCTTTGAATTGGGTTTCGCGTTTCTCCCGCCGTAGAAACTCTGCCATCGTTGCGCAGGTCAAAATAATCTTGCCATACGCGCTCAACATTGGATTCTGCCTTGTTCATGGCCTCCTTGATTTGCCTGCCCTTGGCATGCCAATCGGAAGGCAACCCCGGAATACCCTTGCCCG
>Ga0208644_1000826_pt1 | contig 27553 bp, 32 predicted proteins | sample VirMetDEL_Nov_18_FD_184517 | JGI IMG/M metagenome (GOLD analysis project Ga0208644, IMG submission 184517) | Aqueous microbial communities from the Delaware River and Bay under freshwater to marine salinity gradient to study organic matter... | ecosystem: Environmental > Aquatic > Marine >...
CGTAAGCCCCTTTTGCCCGATGCGCTCATTCACATACTGGTGTATCACCGCTATGCTCTCAGTGTCCAACTCTCGCACCTTTGCAACCTTTTTAGTAGGTGCTTCCAGCTTAGGTGCCTCACCGATCACCATTGTGTCAAATGATGGCGGACTGTGCACCGTATAGCTTTGCACATTGTCATCATTGCGCCAGTAGTGGAACACGCGCATACCGAGCAAGTCTATTGTGATGCGCTCAAGTTTCACGTATCACCTCCAATGCCCTCTCAGGGCTGTCTACAATGTTCACGGTGCCTCGCCATCCCAAGTGCCACGCTTCCTCATCAGGGGTCAACTTGCGCTGTGAGGGTGCTTTGTCACCGTCCTTAATTTCCATCAGGTAATTGTTGCCCCGATAACCCACTACAATGTCGGGAAATCCCTTGCCGATCTGGTGCGTGTGTGTCACTGACGCCCCATTTGCTCTGAGCACATCGACAATGACACGCTGATTCGCGTCAACTTTGGCTGCTCGTCTTGGCATTGTGCTCCTTTCGACACTTTTTACAATGTGCATAGATGATATGCACCGTCACATTGCGCTCTTTGTGGCCATACCGTTCAACCCTATTTGCGCACCCTATTGTCTCGCACAACTTGTCATCATTTTTCATAAGTAAACTATTCCGTTGACTTTTCAGATATAACTTTGCCGTGTGCATTATTGAGCAATGCACAGTCTTTGAGCACTTTGCCCTTGTTCACTTCAGATACCTGTGCGCTTCTATTGGTGCGCTCTACGGGTATAATCGTTTCACCCGTGCTATCTGTCACCTTCCACAGCATTGTGGCATCAGTAAGCTCTACAATGACCACAAAGGGCACACCAAGCGCAACGCTGGCACTGACACCCGATTCATACTTTGACCACTCAATCATCGTGCTACCATACTGCTCCTGCTTCATCATTCCAAACTTGCGCTTTTTAACCTCTGCCACAGCATACACCGTGTCACCCTTAACGAATACCAAGTCCATACGTGCTGTCTGCGCCCCTGTCTTGAGTGCGCCCAACTTAGGGTATAGCTTGCACAGGTGATGCGCTGTCATCTGCTCATTTGCGCTTGTGAATGGTGATGGCGGTAATGTCACGATTGCTCCTTATTCAGCTATTTTATTTGACCACCAGTCATAACTTGGCCTATTCGGGTTATCAAAAGTTTTTTCCAAATAACCAAAACCTAAAAAAGCAACTTTTGCATCACTATTTGTGGGTTTTTTAAATTCTGTTTTTCGCCACTTGCGCTCATCACTTTTTATGGCATCCTCAAATTTCACGGGCATCATATGACGTATGATTCTTATTCCTGACTTCATCACGATTGCTCCTTTTTATTTTTCCACGATATTATCCAAGCCCCAAGGACTTTCCGCAATGCGTTCTTTAATCTCGTCTATTAATGACACCGTGGTAAAACACCCCAAGAGCACACTTACCCCATATTTCTCAATCAATACACACAACTCGTCTACTGCCTCATCATTACAATATTTGGTATTCAGCTTATCCTTTTCCATTGCGTAGCTCCTTAAATGCTCAGTGGGCAATGGGAGGCATCCCTTTCGCATTGACCCACTGAGCGTGATGTGCGGTTGTCTGTGGCTCGGTAATAATGAGCGCACCGCACGTTAATAGTTTATAAGATGCACAGGTTGAGCGTGATGGAACCATCCTTTCGTTAAGTCACTCAACCTGTGCATAAGATTAGAAGGGCAGATCGTCCTTATTACTTGTCACCGATGCCACAACTTCACCACTGCCACCACTGTCACCGTCTAATGCTGCACGCTCTGCCTGTGTGATCGACTTAAAGTTGGGTTTGAGGCCAGTGCCATCGCACGCCTTTATGCTGATCACATTGCTATACTGCCCATCTTCACTGGTTTCCACAAAGTAATCGACAGGCGCACCGAGAATCTGCTCGTCATCAAACGGTTTTGTATTGGGTTCTTTGCCCAAGATTTGCGCATACAACTTAAACGGTTTGCTCTTGCTACCCACATAAGGCACCTTGCCTTCTTCAGCGTATAAGCCAAACCACAGTGTAGCGGTAGCAGGTTCAGGTTGACCACCTTCTTGTGCAGGGAACATTGCCTTACCATCGCAATTTTCCACAACGATCAATCGTCCATATTGCAACTTCTTCACCCCATCAAATACTTTCTCTTTGGGGGGGATCGCTACCACTTCACGGATGCGACCTTTGAACTTGCCCTCATCGTGCAAGGGATAATCACTGCTACCACCATCGAAAATAGCCATCTTATACTTCCTCCTGTTGTGGGCATTTACCCGTTTATGGATTGTGGGGGTTAGTTATGGTGCAGGTGAGACAAGCCCCCTTGCTCACCTGCACCGAGCAACTCAAGCATCCCCCAATGCTTAAGCCACTAATAGTAGTGCTACCAATACGATGACACCTATAATTGCTAAACTGGCATCCTTGCGCGTGCTACGGGGCGACCCTAAGCGGTTGCGGTAATTGTGACACATTATTATATTCTCCCTCATCAGAGCGCATTGTTTGGCGACGTTGCGTTTTGATCCTCAGCACAAGGGGTGTTCAGTATAATCAGCATCCCTTGTGCTACTCTTACCACTTCCTCGCGTGAATACCCTGCATCAAGTAACCGTTGCACAGCAGAGTCAAGGTGTGGTGGTGGTAGTGGGTGACTTGCTATGCTCACCAGGTTAGCGTCTACGCATCCCATCCGTCTACCATTGAACGCTGTGCGTAGGTGCGGGTTGTAAGTGAAGCACACACGGCACTCGTCATCAGTCACTTCCTCATTTCTGCGTGTGCAGATATTCCGTTGCATCTTGTTCCTCCTTTTAGCGGTTTATTGTTTGCCTGGATTCCATTTTTTTTTAAAATTCGATATTACTTCTACCAACTCAATCTCATTGTCAAAAAAGTCGTCACAGTAAGATTGTAATACGCTCAACATTAGGTCTATCGGGTAATACATTGCGCCTTCTTTAAACGGCGCAGGGATAAGATCAATACCTGGCCCCCCAAATTCTCTCGCGTCATATTCCTCGACCTGGTGAAAACTACCACGCTTACCGCTTGCATCGTATATCGTAATCCAGTATTTCACTGTGCTACCCCCGTTAAGTTGATTAAAAAACACAGCCTACCTTGCCTCTAACCTTGACCTAAATAAATAACCATCATACCGAGTGCTTACTGCTTTCATCCCATTACCCTCTCAGTGCATAGTTTTCATCTTTGTCAAGAGTAGCCAGTTCGTGCTCATTGCGACGCATCGTTTTAAACGCATCCACAGACAGTCTCACGGCATCTTTTTTGCGATTGGGAACAAGATCGTAGGTGTCAACACATCGTTGTGCAAACAGTTCCAGATCGCGCAGGGTGACGCGGTATGTTTGGTCATTGGCGTTCATTCAGTGGCCTCCATTTGTCGCATAGCGTCTTTTTCTTGCTCAAGTAGTCGCTTGGCCTGTTCGCGCATCTGCTCATACTGGTCTAAGTTATCAATGCGCACAAGTTCGTGAACCTGATAACCGAGTGCATCGGCAACCTCCACAATCGTTGTGCTGTTGAGTGCTTTGCTCCGCTTAATAGCACCCACCCGTTGCTTGGTGAGTCCTAAGCGATCCGCTAACTCACGATCATTTATGCCACGTATAGCCATTGCTTTCTTTATCTTGGTGCCAATGTTCAATGTGTTTCCTCCTCAATTAAGCTGAATACCTTGTCTAAGGTATCAGCTGCGGATTCAACGTGCTTAAGTGCTGACTCAAGCAAGCTATCCAATTCAGATGCTTCCGTGAAGTTGTCGTCCAGTTTCACGGACATCTCACCCAACTCATTTCTTACTTTAACGAGGTTCAATACATCCGTTTCCCTGATGGCGTCTGTGTGGGATATAGCGTTCACTGTGTTACCTCCTGTGCTTGTGTGTTTACGTGTATGCTATAATGATAACAAACACCAATCCAAAAGTCAACAGGTTTATTTACTTTTTTTATATAAAAAGTCCACATATCACTATTTTACCATTGTTTATGTAGCAAAAATCAAAATATAATTTGTAAACATTTCTGTTTATACATATATTTACTTTATGCTATAAAGTAAAATTATGAAAGGAGGTGAGACAAGATGTATGATCCTAAAGTTGTCGGACAACGGATCAGAGAAGCGCGTAAGCGTCTGAAGTGGACACAGACAGACCTTGCCAAGAGGTTAAAAGGCAGCCGTCACAAGCAGAGCATATCGAATTGGGAGAACGGGCAACGCGCCCCCTCCACCAGTTCATTGCGTGAGTTGGCGCGTGTGCTGAGTGTTAACTTCACCTGGTTAGTTGGGGAAAATAAATCTGTGGGTGATAATGCCGACATCCTGAAGACAGTGCTAACGGATGATGAGATTGACCAGTTGCAACAGGGGTTGTTGACACAGGCGCAGACGCGCAAGCGTGTGGGGTTACTAATTCAAGAAGTTTTAAAAGATGATCCCGATAATATTGCCTTGATTGATTCGGCCTTAAACGTAATAACTCGTCAAAAGCGAAAGTCACAAGTGGATGTGGTGAAGTAATCGTTTGCGTGGACTCGTTTAACATATAATATCCCCCGATATTGTTATGTGGTTATCTGGTTGCCTCTTTATTTGATGTGCAAGTATGGTATACAAATAACACAGTGTCAAGGGAAAAGTTTAAACAAAACGCACAACATACATTGGCGGATATAAAAATGCCCCATAATGCACAAGTGCTTTACAGGGTTACATTTAACAATTTAATAGTGCCAGCAGTTTTCCCCTATCACCCCAAGATAGTGCGCTACCGAGCTGCGCTACGCTCCGACCTCAACTGCTTACACTGTATCAACTTACAAGGGTTTATGCTATGCTCGACTTACCACAAATATACACTATATTCAGAACTGAGAAAGTGCTTGACGGCTGCGCATCTGGTACAATAGATAACTATGATGTGATTATCGGTAAATTCACACAAGAACATTCTGATGTTCCCATAGAATCCATTGCACGGGCTGTCAATCATCAGCTTACCAAGTGGTCACAAAGTAACATAAAACGATCAACAATGTCAAGCTATTATCGCCTTATGCGCGTGTTTACGGGCTGGCTATATGCCAACAAATACACACAAGAGCCTGTGCGCGTGCCATTTATCAAAGAGCCGATACCCGTTATATCTGCGCTGGACACAAGCCAGGTATACGCTCTCCTTCGGTCATTTGACACAGGCACATTTAACGGGTTGCGTGCCTATACTGCTGTCCAGCTTATGCTTGGCACAGGGTTGAGGCGTGCAGAGGTGACAAGTCTACTGGATAGTGATATAGACCTACACAACAGACTTGTACTTGTGCGGGATGGCAAAGGGCACAAAGATGCACAAGTGCCATTTACACGAGCACTGCGCCAAGACCTTTTTACATATCACAAACAAGCGGTAAAGGTGCGCAAGTGCCCCCATTGGTTTATTAGCACAATGGGAAAACCAGTGCAACCGAGAGCAATAAATGACATACTTAAGCGGGCAAGCAAGCGGATCGGCTTCAAGGTGCATCCTCACCAACTTCGGCACACTTATGCAATTAATTTTTTGCGCAATGGCGGCACAACGCTAATTTTACAACAGCTTATGAGGCACAGTGACATAGAAATGACACAGCGATACACAAAAATGTCCACCATATCATTGGGTGATATGGTGGACAAGTTTATTCGTTAATTGGTAGTTTTCGCTTGATCTCATAAACAGCTAAATAACCTTTTTCAATAGCTCCATCGCAATACTCTGCTATGTTGATACAGTCGGTAAATGGTTCTTTGGTGGCGATCTGCTTGGCGATGTGCGCCAGTTCTTCACTTGTGACATAAATATACCCTTTTTTGTGTAGGCTGTTGGCATCCCGATACACTGACAGTGGTATGCCGTTCTTTTGCGCCAGTTTTCGCTTGAGCTTGCGCGCTAATATTGCAATCTCTGCATCAATGCGCGTTTCTTTGTTAATCTCCACAACTTGCACAGGGTCATCATAAAACCACCCTATAACCGTTTCAAGGGATTTACCGAGCGCAATTGCTAAAGATGCGCAGTTTTCCCTTGTTGGCTTGTTGCGTCCTGCCTTGATGCGGCTTATAGTTTCACGTCTTAAGCCTGTAATGCGTGCAAGTTGTGATACGTTAAACCCAGCCTCACGCATTGCGAGCGCGAAGCTGGGCACATTGTCTTGTGGCAATAGATCACCTCATAAAGTTTAAAGGTTTATAGGTGTTTTTTGTGTGCTATGGTGGATCTCGTGCGTGTGTGTGCATTGTGTGGCCTATCTTTGGGTCTGGTCTTGTAGGTGTTCGATATGCTCATATGTCTTATAGACTGTTGTGTTTTCGTGCCTTGCTTCGCGCTCTATCTCCTGGACAATGGCCTGTAATTCGTGCCGTGTGGTGATCTTTGTGATTGTGTGCTCTCCTATTGTCCATCCTACAATAAAGCCATCATCATCTTCTTGGCTTTCTGTTGTATTTTCCAGCCAGTTTTCAGCGTACCACACCCCACCGCTCGTGGTCTCTGATATTTCGGTGATGGCGTGTATTTTTTCCTGCAATTCTGCACCTTCGGCTTGTGCGTCGTGGTCGATATATCGCCCCTTGTGGTTGCTCCCGTCCCACTCTACAATCATTAGACTGTATATTTTATCTAATAGTGGTTGCAATTCGTCCATAAGGGTGTTGATTTCTGTCGCTGTCATATTGCGATTTATAGTCCACTGTAATTCTGTGCCGTGCCAAACATCCGCCTCTATCCCTGCGCCGATGTTATGGTCTGTCTCGGCGTAAATTTTCCCAGTGTCTAATCTAAGCGCAATATGTGCCTCCTGCGGCGTGTTTTGCCCCTCATATTGGTGAAATAGTGGGTGCAATGGTGCATCATCGCCAGTTTCAAAATAATGTATTGTTGTGTTCATTGTGTGGCCTCCTTGTTTAATCTTCAAAACTGGAATGTTCGCCAAATGTGTCGCTTTGTTCAATGTGTGCTTGCATTTTAGTTTCCCCCTCATTAAGCTGCCTTATTTGATTGCTCAGTTGGATCTAATAGCATTGTGCGGAGTTCCACGCATAACCGTCTAAGTGTGGCCTGTTCACGCTCTATTGCTTTGATGCGCTCTCTGTTGTTGCCCATTTGAGCTTGGGCACAAGCGAGCTGCCGTTTGATCTGTGCGTGTGTCATAGTGTGCCCCCTTTTTAGTGTATGCCGATCAATATCGGAACATCGGAGAATTTATCACTGCCGCAAGCGTGCCCCTGTTTTGTGCAAGTTCCACACTTGCCAGGACAAGCGAAAAACTTATCAATACCTGCAGACTTTGCCGAAGTGCGCAAGTCTTCCAAATAGCCTTTTGTTTTGTATTTTCCAATATTCTCTTGTTTTACTGGCAAGGCTGTAAAATCTCCCCTTGTTATTGGTAGCTGTGCGATCTTGTGCTTTATTGCATCTGTGTGTGCGTGCCCGCTTGATAAATTAAGTTTATAATTTGCAGGGTACACACCCTTGTATTGCAATAATTCATTCCAACTTTTGGAATATCCATATACGCGCAAGTCTGGCCTGTTTTTAATAAGTTCAAACCAATAATTCACAGTCTCAACACTATCAAAGTCGCCATCAACATACAATCTAACATCCGTATTTTTTGGCAATGCATAAAAGGCTTGTGCTAATTGCATAGATTGCGTTTTTACAAGTATCGTGTTCTGCAATTGCCTAAAAAATGCGCTTGGATAACGCCAAGCCTTCAAACTGTAGCAATATGTCGCGCACGCACCTGCTCCTGGACAAGTAACAATTGGCAACACAGAGAAAGAGAAAAACGGCAACTTACTATTACCCTTACTAAATATTGTAAAAGGTGCATTTTTTGACGTATCACACAGCCAAGTATAAAGTTTATGTGATTCACGTGCCCAACTGCTATTTGGTGCGCACTCTTCTGAGATTCGCGATAGGTGCCATTTAATGAAGCCTATATTCATTTCTGAAGCTGCTGCAGCTAATCTCATTTGAAAAGTTCTGTTGATACTTGCCTTCATAGTGTAAACCCTTTATATTGTGTTGTGTGTTACATTTGCCCCTTGTGGGCTGATTAGGTGCGTTTGATCACTGGAATGATCAAGCGCACATTTTATTTTGTGTGATATGGTGAACGTGTGGTAATTACTGCGCGTGTATCAATAGTATAGTGTTGCAAAAAGTATACAGTGTGACAAGTGTGTCTCAGTTGGTGAAATGCGCCAAGTTTAGTGAGCTAAACACTTGCATAACCCTTACAATACATACGATATGCATCCCGCATAAATCCCTCACTCATCCCGTCAGTGTTTAAGTAATTGAGTACAAAGCTATCATAAGACACACGCGCCATTTGTTCACTTGCCTCATTTTTGCCGATAGTAAAAAATGATCCCATCTTCTCACCCTTTCATTTTTGGCTAACTGCCATCCGTTTATGTATGTTACCGCGTTAATTAACTATCATAAATATACATCATAACATATTAAAAGTCAACAGTATTATTTACTTTTTTGGTGTAATTGTGCTATATTTTTACGTTTATTTGATGCACCTGTTGCACCCGTTAACTGTGTCAACCATTGCACCCGATGCACCCGTTCATCATTGCACCGATGCACCCGTTCATCATTGCACCGATGCACCCGTTCATCATTGCACCCGATGCACCCGCTCATCATTGCACCCGATGCACCCGCTAACCGTGTTAACCATTGCACCCGATGCACCCGTTCATCATTGCACCGATGCACCCGTTCATCATTGCACCGATGCACCCGTTCATCATTGCACCAGCGCACCACGGCCTGGCGCGTCACCATTGCCCCACGATGCACCGCAGCCACTACAGCCCACCACGAACCCCAGCGCGCCCACATCAGCGCGTCACGCGCATTAGTGGTGCGAAGCACCCACAATTTGACATTGGGTTCTATACCTTTATGCTTTGGTGCGGTGTGTGGGTGCTGTTGGTTGATGCTGTTAATACCGATATCTACCGACACGGTGACCCGATCACGCAATGAGAAGCGTAATCATAACCCCCCCTATGCTCTCGCACCAAAAAATGGTATTGGGGTTATACGAGTTAGACTTATCAACACATCAACTATGCTCTTGCAGCATTAAACTGACTACACGAGTCACTCTGCGCTACTCATCATCCACGCTCACCTATACCAAGTTATACTACTTACAGGCTAATCATTGACTTGTGTGCTATAATTGCATATCTTTATTTGACTGATCGGTCAACAATTAACAAGGGTATGTTATGCAAAGTGTTATCAAGAGTAAGCAGGATGAGTTGCAGCGATTATTAGAAGATATGTCGATGGGAGACTATCGTGGCATACAGAAGCACATCATAGAGGCCACAAATGGGTTTAGAGAGTTGTTTGCTGTTGCTAATGGGCAAAATGTTAATGGGTTGGCTCCTACTGTGCAGGAGATACTGGCAGCAAACAAGTTGCTCATTGAGCGAGTGTTGCCACAGATACGTGCATCACAGGTAATGGTTAATTATCAAAATATGAACAAAGCGGATGCGTTGGACAGTGCGGAATCTGATGCGAGGGCTAAAGCGTTGCTTGCTGAAATCGAAGAAAGTTTAAATGTGTGATGAGCCAAAAAGTTTTTAGTGCTTCTATTACCCTATTTCACTACCGAGCACAAAAATAGCCCCCTGAACTTAATCAAGAGGCTACCGTTATACCCGTTAACTGTGTACACTATTCAACAGGTGATCTGATTATCTGTTTATCTGGTGCATCGGATTAACCCATTATCTAATGCATCTGTTTATGAGTTCAACTCACAAGCTGGTGGGTTGTTGAACTCGGCTTAAGCGCACACTTTCCCCTACCCATCGGAGTAAGCTAAATCCGAGGTAGGGTGTACGCTTAGAGCCAGTATATGTTGTAAGCCAGTTGGGCGTCTTAACTGGATAAGCACCTATCTACACTATGAGCAATAGGTCTAAGGGGTATCTTCAGTGTCATAGCACCGCAGTACTCGGCCATCCCCTTCTTACACTGGCCTGCTCTCTCCGTCCTGCCCCAAGTTGAGAGCTACTATCAAGACTAATGACGCTCCGTTGCATTTCTGTCCGACATCATTAACCTATTCCATTGTGATTCTGTGCGATCCCGTATAGGTGATCCACTTGACAATGTGTAGATAAATAATACTTATTTTTGCTCAATTTGTCAACTCAAAACATATATTTAAACTCCGATATTGACAAAAGGTTCCCATATTCGTATACTTTATATCAAAGATGATATAATTTGAAGGAGTGACTTGATCTGCCTACCATTGAAGAATTAGAATTTCTGAAGAAATACCAGGCACGCAAGCACCTGTTAAACTTTGTTCGGTATACCTTTCCAAATTACGCGGCAGCAGAGCATCATAAGTTAATCTGCCGTAAGTTGGAAAGCCTTGCAAGGCGCGACATTAAGCGATTGATGATATTTGCGCCTCCTCGCCACGGCAAAAGTGAAATAGCCTCTACGCGCTTCCCTGCGTGGTATATGGGGCAGTTTCCAGAGCATCAAGTTATCATTGCATCATACGCATCACGTTTGGCTCAGAGTTTTGGGAGAAAAGTACGAAACCTCATAGATACCCGCGACTATCGCGAACTTTTCCCAAATGTCGAACTCGCTCCCGACTCTAAAGCCTCTGATCTTTGGCATACGAATCAAGGTGGTGTATACCTTTCCACAGGTGTTCAAGGTGGGGCTACTGGTTATGGTGCTGATTTATTCTTGGTTGATGACCCTGTTAAGGACGCACAGGAAGCTGATAGTGAACTGATCCGTGATAATGTGTGGGATTGGTATAAAACTGTCGCTACAACGCGCCTGATGCCCAATGGTGTCGTCTGTGTTATTCAGACACGGTGGCATCAAGACGACCTCTCTGGTAGATTGTTAGAAGTTGCAGAGAAAGATGGTGAGCAGTGGGAAATTATTTCTCTCCCTGCTATCTGTGACAGTGACGATGATCCTGTTGGGCGTAACAAGGGTGAAGCACTGTGGCCTGAGAAGTACCCGTTGGAACGCTTGGAAGAAGTTAAGCGAATACTTACCTCTGGTAGCGGTAATCGTTTCTGGTCTGCTCTGTATCAGCAGAAACCGACACCAGATGAGGGTGATTTTTTCCGCAAAGAGTGGATACAGTTCTACGATGAACGCCCTGCCACTGAGAATATGACGATATATGCCACATCTGACTATGCTGTTACTCAGCAGGGTGGCGACTACACGGTGCATACCGTATTTGGTGTCGATCCCAACGCAGATATTTACATCTTAGACGTTTATCGTGAGCAGGCAGGCACGCAAGAGTGGATAAATGCACAGATCAACCTGATGAAGCAGTGGCGACCCATTGAGTGGGTTGGTGAGACAGGGCAGATAGAAAAATCTGTTGGCCCCTTCTTACGGCAGAGGATGACTGAGACCAATACGTACTGCAATATCAACTCTCTACCCTCTTTAAAGAGCAAAGCGCAACGTGCTCAGTCTATTCGTGGTCGTATGAGTATGGGCAAGGTATACTTCCCTCGCCACGCTGGTTGGACAGATGATTGCATTGACGAGTTGTTACACTTCCCCTCTGGCAAGCACGATGACTTTGTAGACACACTCAGCCTCTTGGGGCGCATATTGGACGAAACGTGGTCTCCGTTTAGTGGTGTCATAGATCGCGCAAATACAGACCCCACATTAGGCTCTAACGTGCTCAAGTTAGCACGCGAAGGAAACTTGCAAGCATTAGCGATGTAAGCGGAGACATTATCCAGAAAAACGGGGTCAAATTTCTGGACAATGCTTAACACCCCCTAATCAGTAAAGTTGGGTTCGAGTGATCCCGATTGTGCCATCCCATAGCACGACAGATATTTAATCAGTTTAACCGTAAACACTTAAGCAGGTGGGCATTTGAAGGAAGAACAAGTCAAGCGGTGGCGTGAGATCATTGACAACGGTGAAAAGTGGATGAAGCCCAAGCGTGAAGAATGGGATCAACTACAAGAACGCTACAACCTTGAGTTAAAGGTGGCAGGGTTAGAAGATGACCAGGTGCAGAAGGTGTCGCGCTTCTACCCCCTTGTGCGTCGCCTCATTGCCTCTATTGCTTACAACTACCCACGCATCTTTGCCAGTGTTGATCAAGGCGAGATACTGCAAAAGTATAACAATGCAGAGGAAGTCATTGAGCGTGCGGTGAACAATGCGCTCAAGGCGATGGGTGCTAAAGAGGAAATCCATCAGGCAGCATTTGATGCTCTCTTTTGCTATCGTGGCTTCTTAAAGGTCGGTTACAACCCTCAAGGTGATGATGCTGTGATGCCCTACGTGTCACACGATGACATCTTGGAGGACTTCCCATACATATACCGCGTAGACCCTCGCAACATCATTGTAGACCCCCTATGTGCCCCCCACAAGCTCGGAACAGCAGAATACGTCATTGAGCGTATGATGGTGCCCCTTGAGTTTGTTAAGTCTGACCCCCGCTTTGAAAACTTTAAGAATCAGTTTAGACCCCTATCACAAAAGAATCCTGAGTTTGATGACACATTTCTCACAAACATCTATGCAGATGGTGAGAACACTGACGAAAGCTCAGATGAGCACGTTAAACATAAACAGCGTGAACTGTCTAAAAATGTTCTCCTATACGAAATCCACGACAGGGTTCACCGTAGACGCATCGTATTTGCCAATGGCATAGAGGAACCCGTTGAGGACATCCCTCATCCAATGCTTAAGGTTGATCGCGTCACCCAACAAGACCCTATGACGGGCCAAGAGCGCACCATAAGAGTCGTGCCCAAGAAGTCGTACCTATTGCGCGGTGCTTTCCCCTATTACACCTTCGCCTTTGATATGAGCGACAAGTTTTGGGGTAAGCCGATGATGGCTTATGAAAAAGCTGTTGAGCAGATCATTGTGGAGTCACTGTCACGCAGAACAGACTTACTCAAGCGGTTTAATCGCATCATCGCAGGCAACAAGGCAGAGAAGCGACAGAACCCCAACTTACCAGATAACCTGTCAAAATCTAAAGACGGTGACATCCACTGGTTCGACAATCCCGACAGGGCATTGATGCCGTTAGACTTTGGCGGTGCTCCGCAAGACCAGATACAGGTAGAGCGTGATGCTCTCGCTTATGAGGGGCAGATCATTGAAGTGTCTCCCCCGTCGGGTAGAACAGCAACAGAAGCGGCTGTACGCGCCACAGATGCCCAACTCAACAGAGAATGGATGCAGGTGCCCATTGCAGGGTTTTATAAGTGGGCAACAGAGTCATTGTTGGCTATGTGGTCAGATGTAAGGTATAGACCCGAAAAGTTCTCTGTGGTGCTCAGACGATTTGGTGAACCCGACCTCGAAGCAGTCATTGAGGATGCTTGGTTTACAGGGTTGCGTTATGACATAGAGATAGACGCTGGCAGTATGCAAGTGCTCAACGAGCAGCTTGAGCGTGACGACACCCTTGCCCTCTATGACCGACTCATCGCATCACCTGTGCCCATTGATCGCAAAGAAGTGGTCACGCAACTGCTTGGTAATGCTTTCCGCAAGGTCAACTTTAATAAGTTGCTTGAGGCAACCATTGACCCTGATGCAGCAGGACTCGCGCAGATGGAAAATGTGGCATACCTGTTACGTGGGCAGAACATACCCCCACAACCTGGGCAGAATCACCAAACACATATGCAACTACAAGATATTAACCAGATCGCCCAATCTCCTGAGTTTAAGCAAGCACCTCCACAGTTGCAACAGGCTATTCAGCAAGCGGTGCAAGAGCATAACCAACAGCACCAGCAATTGTTGCAACAAGAGGGTGGCACACAGGGGCGACAGTTTAGACCGTCAGAAGCGTCTAATGCGCAAGGTTTGATGGGTACTGTGCGCTCAAATGCTCAGAAAATTTCTAACGTGGTGCAAGATCAAGCTGTGGAGGCTAACGCACTTTAATGGGAGAAGGGAAACGTATGGATGAATTTAGTGACACCGTTGGTGAGTTGGAAGATTTGGAAATGATGCTGGCAAAAAAGCTATTCAATCCAGCAAGGAATAACAAAAACCTGTCTAATCTTACCCCAGAAGAACGAGAAGTTGCTAATGAGATACAGAACTTGTTGATGAATAAGGGCAACGCGGGGTTTGGGGGTGTTAGTAAGATGTCGGGTGATATGGTTGGGGATTATAACGAAAAAAAATACAACGAAGGTAAGTTAGATGAGCAAGTGGGAAGGGGTATGAGGCCAGAGGTTGTCATATCCAAGTTGCTCGGTATGACAAATGCAGGGCAAGATTCTATTGGGGGCCTTGCAGCTCAACGGGATAGTGTCTTGAACTTGATCAGAAGCAAGATGCAAGGCCCTAAGCAAAGTGGCCCACAATAATGGAGGCTAACGCACTTTAATGCCTGTATACAACTTTAAATGTGGCAATGGTCACACCCTGCTCGATCAGTATTACAGAATAACCGACTTGCCCAAGACAATCCCTTGCCCCTATTGCACTGCAAAGATGGAGCAAGACTACGCAGACCATATCGTCGGCTTTTCTGACAGTGGTTATCCCTATTACGATCCGCAGACTGATATGACATACACATCTGCTGCGGATAAGAAGATGAAGCTGAAAATGTTGGGGTGCGAAGAAGGAGATTGGAAAGAAGGTGGCGCATCGACAGCAGAGATACATCTGCACGAAGCGTGGAAGCAAAAGAAAGAGGGCAAGAAGGTATTGGACAATGCCTACTGGTTAGACAGTGACAATGAAAAAGATGCCCTCAAAGAAGCGGATAAGATGTTAGACAAAGACCCCGTAAGCATTATACGGAAAGCATCACAAACCCTATAACAAGGATTTAAACAAATGGCTGAAGATAGTGGCCTTGCAGTATCTGATGAGATACCTGATAGCGACCTCGCTGACGACGATTTTGCTGCCGACTTGGTGGGCGATTTTGCAGGCGATACTCGTGACACAGCCTCTGCATCAGGCGGACAACACCCACGAACAGAAGCAAAAAATAGTTCACAGGACTTTGACCCTTCGAGCGTCGATTTGCTCCGCGCAAATATCAACGACATCCCCGAAGCACACCGTCCTTTTGTGGAGAAGTATCAAAAGATGGCTAAAGACTTGCGAGCGAATACGCAGCGCAAGGAAGCCGATTTGCAAGCGCAGTTGCAGAAGTTGCAAGAGCAACAGCAGTCTGCGTTTAAACCTGAAGTGCTCACCAATGCTGTGCGTGATGGTATGAGAGCGAATCAACCTGATGAGTTTGACAATCTCTTACCAGAACAGCAAGCTGCTGTCGAAGTGGTCAACAAATTAATTAACAAGAATGTTTCACCGTTAACGGAAAAGTTGACACAGTTTGAACAGTTGGTTCCCGTTATTCAGCAGTTCATCCACGAGCGTCAAACGCAACAGCAATCGACTCTGCAACAGCAGATCACTGAAGCGCGTGAGGCATATCAGGATGATGTGGATAACTATGCACCACAGATCAAAGCATTGATCTCTGTTGTCAACCCACGAACAGGTCAGAACTTCACAGTAAAAGAAGCGTATGAGTCTGTCTCTGGTGTGCGGAATCAGCAATCTGAAGCACTCAAACAGCAAGAGCAACAGGTTATCTCCAGTGCAAAACGGCAAGTAGCATCACCCCCTAATGGGGGCGTTTCTCCACGAAATGGTAACGCGAATGTGCAGATGACGGATGAAGATTTGGTGGCGGAGTTGCAGAAGCTCGGATTTCAATAATAGTGAGGTGACTCCCAATGGCTGCAACAAGCACAACTGAAAGTTGGGATGCTGCGTGGACATTGACGATGCGTACACATCGCAAGCGTCTGACCGACAACATCTTTGACGAATACCCTACCCTTGCGTGGTTGCGCAAGGCAGGGAAGGTAGAAGTAGAAAATGGTGGCAAAGAAATCCGTGAGGATTTGATGTATGGTAAGAACTCGGCAGAATGGTTTGAAGGTTATGACACCCTCAACACCAATGCTGTCGATGGTATCACGGCTGCATTTTATCCGTGGCGTTATATCGCTGTTCCCATCACCATCTCTTTGACAGAAGAAACAGAATCACAAGCTGCCGATTCTGCCAAGAAATTGTTGGTGGCAAAAACTGAACAGTCGATGAGCACGATTCGTGACTCCATCAACGCTGCACTGTTCTCCGCTCAAAGTGGCAAGTCCATTTTGGGATTGCAAGACTTGGTAGCTGCTACATCTACCAACAGCGTCGGTGGTATCTCCCGTTCTGCTGAAACGTGGTGGGCTAATCAGTCGGAAAGCATTGGTGACTTCGATGCCTCTTCTTCCCCCTCTTATACGGGTTTGAAGAACTGGGGAACACTGTTTAACAACTGCTCCTCTGGCAATATCAAGCCCAATGCCAACATTATGCCTTTGACCTTCTATGGTCAGTACGAGAGCATCCTTGAGGGCACTGGTTACGCCCGTGTAGAGCAGAACAAGGCCACTGGCGTAGGAACAGGTGGTAATCTCAAGTTTCGTGGCTCAGATGTATGGTATGACCGTGACTGCGGTGCTGCATTGATGTATTGCTTGAACAGCAATTATCTCAAACTCAAGATTCAAAAGGGTTTGAACTTTGCAAAGACACCGTTCAAAGAGCCTCACAACCAATTAGCCAAAGTATGCTTCGTGGTTGTGGGATGTCAATTCGTTACCAATAACTCCCGTCGTCTTGGCGTGGGTCACACATTAAGCTAATCGAGGGGGTGATCTTTAGTGGGTACAGATTTAGCAGGTATCAGTGGTGGTGCATTGACGGATACATACACCTCTACGACATCCCAAGGGATTGCTGACTTGGGTGAAATGAAGTGGGTAGATGGCAAACTGTACAAGTTTGTTGAAATCGTTGACCAGGATGTCGCAGTCAATGAGGTGCTCTACCCTGCAAACACTACGGGAACAAACTTCACATCTGACGCTTCGGGTGGATCAGGTTTGACCGCTATGGTGGGTGCTGTTGCACTCGGCACTGTGGACATCTCTGCTGCTTCATATGCGTGGGTGCAAGTGTGTCAACCTGGCACCTTCGGCACTGTGCGCTCTGATGGTTCAGTTGCAGCAGGTGAAGCGATTATCGGTCACACTGTTGATGGAGAGGCTGACACCTTTGCTGCTGGTGAGGAGCATTTGGTGTTCGCTTACGCACTTGAGGCAGACAGTGGTTCGCCTGTGACGTGTGCAGTTCAGTTTGTATAGTTGAAACGGGTGAGGCCATTACAAGTGGCCTCACCCACTTTCCCTTTCTATGGAGTAACAATGGCCTCAAAAAACGATGCAAAAGAAGTAAACAAAAATGATGACTTGCCCATCCCTCTGTTGGGCGTTCCCGATGACTCGTCTGATAAGCTGATTGAGTTGCTCTCTAATATGAGTGATGACAAGAAATCACTGCTCATCAAAGCGTTGGGCGCATCACCGATCACCAAACCTGCTCTGCGTCGCAAGAAGCGTGTCACTGAAGAAGAAGTGAAAAACCTTGCACTTGCAACGGGTGGTGCTACGCAACCCGAAGGGTTTTTGCCTGTACCTCCTGAACATATCGTGGAGATGGGTGAAGATGCTGTGTATGCCTATCACCAGCAATGGTTAGACGGCAATTTGCAGTCTTGGGATAACAAGTCGCAAGACGACCTCAAAGAAATGATTGCAACGGCAAGGATGTAATGGAAAGAGATCACGTAGACGCGGTGAGTTTTTCTGGTGATGGCACCTTGATGAATTTTGAGGGCGTATCACTGGTAGCTGTGGATGACACACCACCTGACCCTCCTAATAGTGAAGCGATTATTTGGATGGACTCTACTACGGGTGATCTCAAGGTAAAATTGACAGATTCGGGTGGCACGACAAAGACTGCCACACTTGCTGATTTTAGTGCCTTATAAGGATGTGTTGACAGGTTGACATTAACCAAAGTATTGCAGATCGCCCTACGCAGAGTGGGTCTTGATGACTCGTCATCTGTGTATAAGAACAATGCGCGTGACTATTTCAACACTGGCACGACAGACCTCGGCACACGTAGAGCGTGGACGTGGTTGTTTAAGCGCACCACGTTTACCACTGTGGCAGATCAGCGCACCTATGACCTTGCAAGTGATGTGATGCGCCCCCTGTCCTTTGTGAACGTGACATACAATGCGCCTATGCAAATGGTGTCACCTGAAGAAGTGGATGCCTTAGACCCCGACAGAGATCAAACAGGTGATCCACGCGCTGTATTCGTCAGTGGTATAGACGCAACAACAGGTGTGTGGGAAGTGGACTTATATCCCCTACCTGACGACTCGTCAACAACAATATCATATCGCTATTACGCATTTATCGCTGACAAGTCGGCATCTGATGACTCAACAGACCTTGCAACGACTATGCCACTGTGGGCGCAAAATGCAATGATCCACTACATCGCCTCGCGGTATAAGGGTGAACTCGGTGACTTGGAAGGTGAAGCGCAAGAGTTGAGCCTGTTTGAAGGTGCTATTGAGCAAAACTTAGCAGTAGATGGTGATGTGGTAGACGGCAATCGTATCTATCGCTTTGGTCGTGCTGACCTTAATGCAGGTCGCTTTGGCTTTGAGGTGACAACGCTCGGATGAACAACGCATACCCTCACGTATATGGCCCGTTCATTGGTGGTGTGGATTATAGTCGCCCATCTGATGATATATCGCCAGATACGCTGTATGACGGTCAGAACATACGCATAAACCCTGATGGGAGTGCTGAGAAGCGACCCAACACAGAACCGTTCATAGATGCGCAGTTAAACAGTGGTGCTGTGGTCACATCTATCGGTCAGCATCAGTTTAGTGCGTCATCTGAGCGTGAGTATGCAATGGTCGGCGATAAGTTCTACGAGAATGTCAGTGGTACGTGGACAGACCGTTCAGGCAGTGCCACGATGACCGCAGGGCAATATTACGAGTTGGTAGATGCCAATGGCACGCTCATCGGTCATAACGGCAACAGTGGTGACACCATTGTCAAGTGGACAACGGCAGGTGGCAACCTTGCAACCCTTGATGTGGACTCGCGGTTCACCACTGCAAAGCATTGGGAGTTTTTTGATAACAGAGCATTTGCTGGCAACCTAAACGTCAGCGCAGGGAGAGTATGGCGATCAGACGCAGGGGATATAGAAACGTGGGATGCGACAGCGTTCTACAATATTGGGGAGACTGTTACGGGGCTGAAGCGTCTTGGGGATTCTCTCGCTATCCACACGAAGGACAGCATCAATATGTTGGTGCCTACGGGCAATGCAACGGTGCCATATCGTCGCCTACCAAAGCGTGCTCAAGGAACAGTTGCAGGGCGAAGTATACAAACGGTGACAATAACAGGTGTCGGAGAGGTGCAAGTATATGTTCGCAACAATGGCATCTTCGCATTTGATGGTGAGTCAAGCACAAAGATTTCACAAGCATTAGACGGTGACAGGTATTGGAACAATGTGAACACCTCTGCATTGAGTAATGCCTTCTCGTTGGTCTATGAGGCACGTGATGAGGTATGGTTCTTCCTCCCCTACGGTGCCAGTCAGACCACGATGAATCACATAATGATATTCAATTATAGACAGAAGATATGGTATCCCCCATTTAAGGGTGTCACAAGAGCGTGCGGTGCAATTATCAATGAAAAGCCCCACGCAGGATCATACGATGGATATGTGCATACCCACGCAGGAACCAATGTTGACGATGATGATGGGTCAGTAACAACAGCAGTAGATGCTTGGGGTATGACATCATCACGCGCACCAGATCACGAAGCATCACAGGTGCGGTGGTTGTTCTCTAAAATCTCGTATGAGGTGGCAGGAAATTATGAAATGCAGATCACCTATTCTAACCCGACATCGGTAAGTGGAACAAAGACGATAACTATTTCAGGTGGATTAGATGCTATCGGTAGTTTTCAGATCGGCACCTCTGCAATTGGTGGTAATGACCTCGTGGCAAATGACGACATCCCCCTAACGGGATATGGGCCACATATACAGATAAAGTTTAGAAACGCAAATAGTAACGAGAAGATGGTTCTCAGAAAGATCACTTCTATATTCCGCAGTATTGGCGTAACACGCACACGAAGGGCAGGTGTCGTCTAAGGTGGCAGTCCAACGCTATAACCTTAATTACAATCCCCAATTTAGAGATTACATTGGGCAGACAAAGAACATCAATGGTGTCAATGGCACCTTCTCACAAGATGGCGACTTTGCCGTGTTTAATCCGCAAGGTGGCGCACCTCCTCCTCCCCCTCCTCCCCCACCTCCTCCTCCGCAACAGGTGGCACAGAAACCTGCCACCACACAGAATGTTACCACGGATATTGGTGTTATAAATAAGCAAGAGACAGGGTTGCCTTTTCAACCTCGCATTGACCCCAATGAATTTCAAAAAGCATTTAACACAAGAGACCCTCGGTATGACCTTAATGGTGACGGAACCGTCAATTTTAACGACTATTTACAAGCATCAAATACTAATAGGTTTAACCCTGTCGCTGGAGACTTTAGGGGTGCCAATGTAACACAAAATGGCAATGATCCAACAGATGACTTGATATACACCAATGGCCCACGTTTTCAGGGTTACTATCCTGCACCTGGTAATTTTGGCAACAATAATAACCCTGGTGCTGGTGTGGGTGTAGGCGTGGGCACTGATGCTCTGTTAAGTAGATTGTTCAGCAATAATGAGGGCAGTTACACGAACTATGTTGGTGATCGCTTTGACACTATCGGTGGTGGATTGAATGATATTGGGTTTAACCAGCAAGCGTTATTCAATAATCAGGGCATACTTGGAGCAAATCAAGGAACAATAGTTGGAAATCAAGACTTACTGCAATCGGGGCAACGCGACATACTCGGTGGACAAGATGCCTTGCTTAAACAGTTATTCGGTGACAGTGAACAAGGTGGCGCATTTGCTGATGTGCGCAGTGGACAGCAAGACTTGTTGAGTCAGTTGCTCGGTGGAGATGGGCAACTTGGCGCATTTGGCACGCAGACGCAATTTCTTGGCAACCAGATAAGCAGTGGCAATAGTAGACTCCAAGAATTTATCAACCAACGCTTCAACAATATGGCATCTCCCCTGTCTCAACAGAACATCATTGACGCAATATCGTCGCAAGGTGGATTTAGGTCTCCCCTGTCTCAGCAAGATATTCAGTCAGCGTTAACGGGCGCAGATTTTGGTGGTCAGTCTCTTGCTGATCGGTTGACAGGTTTTGATGGTGGCATCAACAATATCCAACAATTACTTGGCAGAGATGAAGGATCGTTGCAATCGCGCATTGGTGCAGATATTAGCGGTTTAGGCACACGTATAGATACTAAGTTTGGAGCACTCAATGCTGGATTGTTTGGAGAAAGCAACCCCAACAGCTTGTTGAACCGATTAAACAGGGTCGCAGGTACGCAAGGAGATATTAGTGGTGATCTCGGTGGTATTAGAGGGTTGCTCACAGACCCCACCAATGGTCTTTCGCGGATTGGTCAAAGCGTTAATGATCTGTCTACTGGTTTCTCTAATTTCGGTGACACCATAGACCAACGGTTAGGTGCTCGTTTTGGTGAAGCGGGTACGCCATTGGATGTGGGTTTTGGATTACAAGATATTCAAAATGCTGTCGGTGATCGGCAAAGCATTGGTGATGTGTTGAGTGGTTTGCTCGGCAATGATAAGAGCATCAACTTCACCGATAACGTCAATGACCCAGGCATATTTAAGACTGTCCAAGATCGCCTCAATGCAACATTGCAAGATGATCCCTTTAATGCAACATCACAGTTAGAACTTGCTGACCTGCAAAAACAGCAAGCGCAGAGCAAAGATCAACAGTTAGAAGAACTCAACCGCTTGGGCATCCTCGGTGATGGCGATACTGCTAATGTGCTTGGTCAGTTGGGTGAATCACAAAACCGTGAACGCTTACAGTTGCAAGGCAACCAAGAGGCACGCAGAGATCGCGCATTGGATCAAGCATTGAACTTGGGCAACCTGCAATCATCGTTCAATCTCGGCAAGGGTGGCATCAACCTCGATGCTCAAGTGCAAGGTGGGCGGCAGACCCTTGACCAACTGCTCGGCATTGGTGATTTGGGTGTACGTGAAAAAGAAGCTAACTCGCGTCAGAAACAGTTGGAAGCAGAACTTGGTTTACAGCGTGAACGCTTGCAATTGGATAAGGATAAGCGCAACGACGACCTGTTTAAAGATATTGCAGGTGGCGTAAAAGACCTCGTTAAATGGTTGCTTTAAGGGGAGATGGTTAAATGAGCTTTCTTGGTGTACTTGGTGGCATTGGCTCCACGGTAAGCAATGAGGCAGAATCGCGTCGTCAAGAACAAGAGCAACGCAAACGCGAAGAAGAAATGGCACGCAAGGAAAAGATGGATGCGTTTATGAAGATGTTCTCACTCGTCGATCCTGAAGCCAAGCTGCAATTGCTACAAACACCTGACGCGCAAATTGCTTTCGGTAAGAACGCTGGAACTGTGCGTGACTCTTTTGGGCGTGGCATCGCACAGCAACAGCAAGCAAAGATGCGCGGTGAGGGTGTCGCTCAGTTGCAACAGGACATCCAATCACAGGTGGGTGCCCCCGATGTTCCTGAAGGGTCTGCTGAGATGCTGTATGATGCAGGTAAGGCAGGGCGCGGATTAGATGCTATTATGAACATAAACCGCACCATACAGAACAAGCAAGATGCAAGGACGAGCAGTCGTGTGAACAAGGTATATGATGACGCTGTTGCCTCTGGTAACAGAGCAAAGATGGTGTCTGCGTCAGGCCAATTAAAGACGATGGGTTACGATGATAAGGCTAAAGAGTTGATGCAAATAGCAGACACCTTACCCACTGACGATGCTAAACTTGAAAAAACTGATGTGGGTGATGCGTATGTCTTTACGAACCCATATACGGGTGAAGAAGTGAAGCGTGTCGCCAAGAATGATGGCAGGGGTGGTTCAAAGAAACTTGGACAGGTGCAAGAGCAAAAGTTGGATGCTATTAAAACCCTTGATGCCCAAATGAATATTGCCAACAACCTGTTAGGTATGGACGAGGTGACAAGTTCAATTGGCCCATTCTCAGGAACGATAAACAGGTTCAAACAGAACAATCCGATGTTGGGGTCAGTTACAGGTCGCCCACCTATCGCCTTTTCAACTTTTCAATCTACGCTGGTAAACGCCGCCGATGCTTTCTTGCGTATGAGAACGGGTGCTGCTGCCCAAGACCAAGAAATTCAGCGTATAATGAATCAGATCGTCGGTGATGTCACCCTTGATCCTGAAACACTGCGTGCAATGTTTAAGACATTTCAGCAGTCATTGGATATTGAACGGCAAGCTATTGAGGGTGGTCGCAGTGAACCCGTAGACATTACGACTGCACTGTTGGAGTTGCAACAGATCGCAAGTGGTCAGGTGCCTAAAACTTTAGCAGGTGCAGAAAGTGTCGGCAATGCCACCAATGATGCTCAGTTGCGCCTTAAGGAAATCGAAAAGCGCAGGCAAGAGATACGCGCACAGTTGGGAGGGCAATAATGGCAACACGCGAAGAATTATTGCGTGAAGAATTGGCACTGTTAGAAGAAGAAGAAGCATTGCTTCGGCAAGGGGCTAATAGTGCATCAGTGATGCCAAAGAACACTGGTGCGATTGATAGTGTTGTTAATACTGTTGGCAAGTTTGGTCAGGAAATTGGTCGCGCAAATATATTGCCTACTTATGATGATGTTGCCACAGGTGAGGGTATAATCGGTTCTGCTGTGAACAGATTTGCAGAGCAGTCTGGTGACGGTGCGTTGGGTAATACCCCCCTACCAGGTAAAGCAGAACTGTTTAGGCGGTTGGGCAATATGATCATCCCCCAATCACTCCCCTCAATGGATGATGTGACAAAGAGTGCAGATGAAACGCTTTCAAGTTTCAACCCTATGAACATATTGGATGCACTTGGGCAACTCCCTCAAATGGCAATGGATAGAGAGGGTAAAAAAGCTATTGGATCAGGTATTGCTGATACTGCTAACATTGCTAACCGCGTAGAAAAGGGTGACGCTCTCGGCTTAATCGCTGACCTCGGCACTATACCTATGGGTGGTGGCACCTCTCTACTCGGCAAAGGAACAGCGTTAACAAAGAACGCACTACGCTCAACACAGGCAGGTGGCAAAGCCTTAGACGTGGCATCTGGTATCACGCGAACACCTCAGAATGTGATCAACTGGTTAAACGCTAAGGGTGGACTACCCCCTGTTGCAAAAGAAGAACTGCGCTCTATGGTGACAGACCCCAAGAAGCGCGAAATATTTGATCGCACCATTGCTAAAGATATTAGCCCATTAGATGTGGCAGAAAAGGCACGCGAAAAAGTTGGTAAAGCAATCATTGAGCGCAACGATGCGTTTGGCAAGGGGTTGCAAAACATTGACCTTAATGTGGAAGTGCCTAACTGGTCATCTGTTGTTGATGATATTCGCTCATATCTGAAAGAGGCAGGTGTAGAGGTTGAAGATGTGAAGAAGGTTTTAGAAGTAGATAATCCGCGCCTTTACAGAGAAACCCCCATCATTGAAACAAGAACCACAGAAAACCCAAGTATCGTATCAAGGGTGCCCCGCAATAAGCCTTTCACAAGGAGCAACACCCCTGCACAAACTGAAGCGCAAGAAATTGTAACCCGAACAACAGAAATGCCAAACGGAACAAAGCGCACCGTTAATATACCTGTGAGGCGCAGTGCTGAAGCCACTCCGACGACACGTACAACAATGGTGCCCGATGGTTTTGATGAGATCGAAACTTCTCGTCCTAAGCGAGTCATCGACTTGCAGACAGGTGTTGCAAGGACTGAACTCCCCCCCACTAAGCGCATCACTGAAATAAAAACAGGTGAGCGTGTAGACCCCAAGTTCTCCCCCTATGTGCGTGGTGATGTGCAGGCTGCTGAGAATGTTTTAGATGCTGTCAATAATCTCAAAAACGGTTCTCTCGGTGCTATGCGCAACACGTTTATTCAACTCAGTAGAGCAATGAACACCAAAGAACTGCTCAACAGTGGTGTTGGTGATATGCTATATGCCAAATCGGTGAATCGCATCCGCGAGGCCATAGCAGATGCAGCAGAGGTTCACGGATTACCTGAAGCAAAGGCGTTGCGCCAATTACAGGACGCCTTTGATGCAGACACCAAGAAGTTGAAACGATTGATCAATAAGTTCTCCATCCGCGCAGATGCTACCGATATGGAGAAAACTATTCAACAACGGATGACCAATATCTTCGATGACAATGAGTTCTTGAGAGAAGATTTAGAACTGTTGAGAAGTATTGACACTGACAGTGAGATATTACCATCCATTCTCGCGTGGAAAAGTTCACCAATCATTCCTGACTCTTGGCGTTCTGATGTGTTGGCAGGTGGGCAACTGTTGGGTATGACAGGTGTTGCTGGTGGATTGGGCACGCTGTTAGGTGGACTCCCCATTGGTGCTTTGGTCGCTGGTGGCGCAGGTTCTACAATGTCACCACGCCTCATTCGTAGCACCACTCAAAGACTTGAAAGATTAAACCAATCAGGCATACCAGGTGCAGTTAAGCAGGGCATCAGTGCAGGTGCCGCCAATGATCGCTTGCAACAGCGTGGACAGGATATTCTAACGCAACTTAGCACGATAGGGCAAAGGTGATAACAGTTGGGAGCTTATAGTAGGTCATACAGCTTTGTTGACGGTGAGATACCCACAGAGACAGAGTGGAACGTAGACATTGACGGCATCATTGCTGTGCTCAATGGGCAGTTAGATGATGCCAATGTGGACTACACATCTGCTGACGGTATTGTCACTATGGCAAGGACGCAGACGATCAGCGGTGCCAAGACATTTACTGCTGCATCGCAGTTCTCGTCAACAGTGACAGTGGGCGTAGATGACACTGGTTATGATGTGCAGTTTTTTGGTGCTACTACTGGCAAGAGTTTATTGTGGGATGAGAGTGCCGATAAGCTCATCATCACTGGCGATATGAGTGTCAGTGGGACAATTAGCGATCTTGGCACAGTGACTACAGTGGACATCAACGGTGGCACGATAGATGGTGCTACGATTGGTGGTGCAAGTGCAGGTGCTGGAACATTCACGACTCTTGCAGGAACAACAAGCGTAGTGGCGGCATCAGATATAACGATTACGAGTGGAAGCATCTTATCAGCAAGTGGCGCGATTACTTTTGGCAATGAAAACCTCACCACCACTGGCACACTTGCAAGTGGCACAATAACTGTATCGAGCGACTTGGCATTGGCTACTGGTTCAATAACGTCAGCGAGTGGCGCGATTAGTTTTGGCAATGAAAACCTCTCTACCACTGGAACGTTAGGTGCTGGTGCTGGAACGCTTACGAGTCTGAGCGTGTCTGATGGCAACATCACGAATGTTGGAAACATTGCGCTTGACAGTATCAGTGCTGACGATGGATCAAGTTCTATACAGGTTGATAACGCCTTGTTCAGTCTTAATGGCACGGCAGTTGCAAACGGTGCTGGCAGTGCGGTTTTCAATGTGAATGGCACAACTGGTGGTGCAACAATCCACCTGACAAATAATATTGCTGGCACAACAAACTCTGACGGTATGATTATGAATATGTCTGGTCTTGATATGTTCTTTATCAACCGTGAGAGTGGCAAGATTGAGTTCAGAACTTCTGACACGGCACGTATGGAGATCGACAGTGTTGGCAACGTGGGCATTGGGACGAGTTCTTTCACAAATGCGCTTGCCGTTGAAAAGAGTATCGTGGGTGATTATGTCGCAGAGTTCCACAACGACAATGCAACAGCGGGAACGTCATACGGTGTCCGAATACACGCAGGAACGAACAGTAGCGATTCTGCCTTTGATGTGGTCGATCAATCAAATAGCACTAATTATTTCTCGGTGCGAGGTGATGGTCAGGTAACTGTTGGTGCTGGCAACGTGGGGATTGGCAACAGTCCAGCGAATGTCGCAGGATACAAAACTTTACGCATAGGTGATAGTGGAACAAATGCAGGACTTATACAATTAGAAAACACAAGCGGAACAGTGGTTGGTCAACTTTACACATCGGGAACAGCTGAGGCACGTCTTGAGGCAATTGGTGCGAGTCAATTACAACTTTGGACGAACTCAGCGTCAAGAATGACCATCGACTCATCTGGCAACGTGTTCATCGGCGACACCACCAACGCATATATGACGCAGGGCTTGACGATCAATCAAGGCGCGAATGATGATGAGATATTTGCGCTTAAGAGTACTGATAT
>Ga0208644_1000828_pt1 | contig 27517 bp, 15 predicted proteins | sample VirMetDEL_Nov_18_FD_184517 | JGI IMG/M metagenome (GOLD analysis project Ga0208644, IMG submission 184517) | Aqueous microbial communities from the Delaware River and Bay under freshwater to marine salinity gradient to study organic matter... | ecosystem: Environmental > Aquatic > Marine >...
CTAAGCCCTTACTCTTATCAAGCATCAATCCAACAGGTTGACCAGCAGCAGTTACAGCATTAATGCCATTGTAATCCTGATACAGAGTGCTCAGATCATTCACATCATACCAAGTGCCATACTGACCAGTGTAGAAGATAGAGGACACAATCACATCATCGCTAACAGGCTTAGTGTTTACTGTCCAACCTCTTGATTCGAGTCTGTGCTTCGCGTATGTGCCTCCGACTCCTGGGGTTTGCATGTTTGTGGAGTTTAGGGTGATGATACCGCTAACTGTATTAGCATTGTTGATACTTAAGAGAACATTGTCGATGCTTTGGGTGTTTAGTTTGGTATTTTCGAAAGTTCTATCAAAGTCTGTAGTTCCTGAAGTATTATCGAAGCAACCAGAAGGAAAACTCTCTAAGCTGGTGCATTGACCCCAAGTAACGGCCATGTTAGTCGCAGACCTGAAGTCTAGTTGAGGGAAACTAGATAAGTTGCTACAGGTAGCCCAAGTCAGCGCAAAGTTAGTTCCTTTACTTGTATCAATCTGCGGAAAACTAGAAAGACTAACGCAGCCTCTCCAGGCTTCTGCGAAATGCGTTACATTAGCAGTATTAATTGAGGGGAAACTAGAAAGACTACCACAGCTTTGCCAAGTTTGACCTAAGTAAGTTACTAAACCGGTATCAATTAAAGGAAAACTTGAAAGACTATTGCAATAAAGCCAAGTTGCATTAAAGCTAGTAGCTTGACTTGTATCTATTTGAGGAAAATCTAAAAGATTTCTACAGTAAGCCCAAGTTCCTCCAAAAGAGTATGCTTGGCTTGTATCAATTAGGGGAAAACTAGTGAGAGCATTACATTCTCTCCAAGTCGCAGGAAGGCTAGTTGCTTGACCTGTATCAATCAGAGGAAAGCTAGAAAGGTTGGAGCAGAAACCCCAAGTGCTATCAAAATTAGTCACTTGGCTTGTGTCAATTAATGGGAAAGAAACAAGGTTTTGGCAGTTATACCAGGAAGTCCCCAAGCTAGTTGCTTGGCTAGTATCAATCAGAGGAAACTCAGTGATCCAGGTTGCTTGTCTCCAGTAACCATAAAAATTAGTAACATCACCATAAGCACTTGCTCCAATTGCACTTGCACCACCTTCTCTGAAGTATTCGAATGCAGTGTCAATCTCAGACTGATCTAGTGCTACGTTTCTTACCAACATGCCTAGAAGGTCATCATTGAATGAGTAGTTTACTGATAAACTGTTTGTTCCGATTGAGAAAGTTCCTGATGGTAGAAGAACACCGTAAGCTGCTGTTCCTCTTACATCTGATATAACTGCTGTTCCACTTACCTGACCTGGGACTTCTACGAGGAGTCTATCATCTACCTTGTCAAAGTCTAGGTAGTAGTATCCATCTGCTTCTGCTAATACAGGTCTTGCTGTGCTTGTTGGTTGTTTTGCGTGGAAGCCTGCTACTTCTCTGAGTGAGATATTGTCGAATGTGTTTGGGTAAGGATCTTCTGTTGTGTATTCTGGGAGTCCTGTTACTCCTGATTTAGAGGCTAGGTAAGATTCTACTAAATCTACTTCTGCTCCGTTTAACTCTCGATCAACAAAAATTACTCCATACCATTCAGATGGATGAGGTGATGCGATATAAAGAGGATTTTGCGCGATAAGCAAGTTATTAGCAGAATTGGTTCCTGTATTAGTTCCTCCTATTGGTGACTCAACAATCCCATCCTTTCGGAGATAGGAATTTGCCGCATCAAATTTTTGAGTCCAGACATTAATGGAAGAACCGTCAGGCTCTGTGTAGGTAAGTCCTGCACCTGCGAACATTGACATATCACTTGTATTTTTAACACTATAAGTTTGAATATTACTAGTAGTTGACCAGTGAATTGCCGCTACAGTCGTAGAATCTGCCCATAAAGCTCCGCAAGCAAAAGTAAAAGGTTGCGCTATTGGGGTTGCAAAATCAGAAGTCTGCATACAGTCATCCACCCCATCAAAGTCCAGGTAGTAAAGACCATTAGACTCTTGCAGAACAGGTCTTGCGGTGCTTGTTGTTTGGGTGGCGTGGTTTCCAGGGAGTTCTTTGAGGGAGACGTTGTCGATGGTGCCGCTAAATGATCGCGCCTGGAAATACAATCTTGTATTTCCCACCGCCTTCATTCTTGCGGTTTTTCGCCCGTTGCCGTCTATTGTCTGCGTGGATGCCCCGTTCCCGGCAAAAACGACTACAGTTCCGCTCACTGTAGTTTGATCCCAAGATATTTCGTAGGTTTTCCCGGCGACCAAGCAGATTTGATCGAGGTTTGAAAATCCTGTTGTTACACATGATGCAACGCCGCCGGAAATCGTCCAGCCCGGCCCTTTGTTCCAGGCGGTATCGGTGTCAAACGTCCCGTTTGTGACCTGCTCACTTCCCAACTGCAAGCCCTTAGACTTGTCGAGTATCAACCCAACAGGCTGTCCCGCACCTGTGACTGGAATTGTTCCATTTGAATCCTCGAACAAGGTATCAAAATCAGAAGGATCATACCAAGCACCTTCCTCACCACTTGCGAATAGTGATGATATGGGGGCAGAGGGCATTGGTGATGGGTTGTGTAGAGAAATGTATAGAGAAGAAGTTTCAGGAATGAAGTGACGTTCGAGAGCTATTTCTTGAGAAGCGAAGAACTGGTCTCTAAAACGTTTCCAATAACCGCCATACACTCCTAGCATTTCCCCGCCAGCAAGAGTTAATCCTGAAGCGTTGAAGTGAACTTTTCCTAAGTCTCCAAAGTAATCATACTCATCGACATTGAATAGGGTTACATCATAATCAGGATCTTCCGTAAGCTCTTGCTGCTGTTCACGAACTATGTTAACATATTGGTAGTTTGCGTTCGTATTTAGTAGGTAATGAGTGTTTGCAATATAGAATGGGAAGTCTTCTGCTTGATTGGCAAACTGCCCATACATTATGTTTTTTAGGTCTGCTTGGAGATTATCATAAAAGAGCCTAAAGTAATCACCCCAGCTATTTGCGATATCCATTGGGTTAGGATAATTAACTTGGGGACCATAGTAACTTCCTGATTCAGACTCTCCCTGCATCATAAAGATGCCTCTAATTTCTATCTCTTCGTCTGGGTTAGCCTGTCTTAGGCTTTGGATAGCTGCTGATACGTCATTTACTAATGTGTAGTATAAACCGAACCCTTGATTATAAGCAAAGGCTCCTCCCATATCTGTCCATGAGAGTTGATTAAAAGGAGCATCAAGACCACTCACCATGAAAGTCCCAGTGTGAGTGTTTTTAATTAAGTGAAGAACTTCTGGTGGGCGGCTAGGGCCAGCATCCAATTCTGAGGCATACTTCATAAATGGAAGAAGCATGTCATAATGAGGTTCACGACCAGACCACCTGTGAGCACTGCTAAAGAAGGTTGAATATCTAGTCGCGTTGTATAATTGATTTGCGTCATTAATTACCCAGCTACCTGAACTTGCAGTAAGGCTATCTGGCTGCCAAATTTTGCACAACTGCTGAGGAACTTTAAATTCTGCTGGGACTTCGGTTCCTGATAGAGGGACTAGGTAGCCATCAATATTACTTTGACCAACAGCAATGAAAACTTTTCTAGTTCTTCTAGGTAGAACAATATTTTGTCGTTCATCTGAGGATGAGGCGCTACCAAAAGTTAATGTCTTGCCTCCGGTTGGTGCGAATATATTTGCTGTAAGCCTATAGACCTTATCAGGGTTGACAGTAACCTGTTGGGTTAGTTCTCCAGAAGATAGCTGTAAGGTGCCTCGGTAAAACTCATACGTGGAATTACCATTTACATCTACCCAACCATCTGAGCTAGCATCAAAATTTCCATTTAGGACTACCTGATCACCTAAGGTTTGAGATTGTGATTTATCTAAAACTAGACCGACAGGTTGACCAACCTCCGTAACCGGAGTTCCTGAAAAATCCTGATACAAATCGCTTAGATCGCTGAATCTCATACTTTTACCCTAAACCTATTTAGCCTATCCAGAAACCAAATTCAATATTTTCTAGCGCAGATTCACCTTCCACAGGAACAGCTTCTATTGCTTCAGCGACTTCCTCGGAAGGAGTGTAAGAACCTTCAAGCAAGTCTTGAGCATCAAGATCCTTAATTTCTAAGAATATCAGTTGACCATTAGGATTATAATCACCTTCTCCGCCTCCTCCTGGTCCACCTTGAGCATTAAAACCTTGATAGTTAGTTAAGTCTCTATAACTGTCTCTACCCCCTCCGACAAGTCCGTGAATAGACGATGATTTATTATAATCTCTACTCAAGAACCCATCAAGCCTAGCTTTCCCAGCAAATCTTGCGAATGTCTTTATTATAGTTCTTATATCAGGTTCAGGTAGATCCATTCGTATGGGATCACAATATTTATTAAACAGAGGTCCTATTAAATCTCCTGCTAATTCTAGTCTGGTATAATCCCAAAGGGTTTCGTCTCGGAGAGATATTTCATCCAACAGAATGAATTGATTTAAGTTTTCCCTCTTAGGTATCATGAAAACTTCAATTAAATAATGCTGATTTGGATTATGTAAAGCACTTGTTTGATTAGAGCCACAACCGATAAAGGTGTCAAACTCAAAAGAAATTTCTGAAAAATATTTCTCTTCAAACAAGGCAACCGAGTCATTAAAGTTGCTTAACTCTGACTCTGGGTCGTTGTTGGTTCTGAGGCATCTAAATACCTTCGCACCTAAGTCATCAGCTTGAGTGTAGCCTTGAGTATCAAAAGAACTTCTATGTGCCAAGTCTCTTAGAATCTTATCGACCGTAATATTATTCTTATTTAGCTTTACCCAATTACCGCTAACGTCATAGTGATAGCTGTCATTGCCTTCTAGCTCTGTGTGAATCCATACCCCTACTTCTGCATTCGTTAATGCTGTTCCATCATTTAAAGAAGCTAAACCCTTGAGACTAACTTTAAATTTGTGGTTTGGACTAAGGAATGAATCTTGTCTGAAGGTCCCTAGTTGATCTGAGAAGTCGCTGCCGTTTACATGGAATCTTAGTCTAGGAAGTCCATTAATACTTCTTAGCTTTACAAAAACATTCTCACGGATATAGGAATCTTCATCAAAGTTAACTAAATCGTATATTATGAATTCATTCTCAGGAGATGATCCCGAAGTATGAATCATATCCAGACCATCTATCAACGTAGAGTTAATTACTTCATATGTGCCTGTGTAATTGTCTCTACTCGTTCTCGCTACTAAAGCATTTGAGGCACCGGCAGCATAACTCCCGTTCTCCAGGGAGGGTCCAAACGTAGCTGATCTTGTATTTAGCTTGATTACGTTTGAGCTATTTCTTGTATAGACTGCTTCACCGTTAAGGCCTCTATCTTGGAAATCGCTATTCTTCAGGATACTGCCGAAGCAGTGGCTTAGGATATCTGTAGGATTTTGTGAGTAAACTTGAGTCGTTAATGGGTGAAAGTTAAACGTGCTAACATACTCTTGATATAGTTGGTGAATTTTTCTACCAAAAGAATAGTTATAATACCCTTCAATAGAGTTTAGGACAGTGTCAGAACAGGATAATTTTTTATTAGCTTCTGATCCTGATACGTTGAACCAATAAGCCTTTTGAGCATAATCTGATCTATTAAGCAATGTAGTTGCTAGTCTATAGGCTTGAGCTTCTAATTTCTTCTGCTCAATTTTATAGATGACATACATGAATGGGTCTAGCTGCTCGCGGTCTTGGTATAAAATTGACGCATCAGACTCAAGGCCATATTGAGCTATACCTCTCGTTGGTATTGTGTTAGCTAGATAATACCCATAGAATAAGCCATCTCCATTTGGTATACATTGCTTATAGATATCAGGAATACCTGAAAGTAAGCCGTCACACGTAGCTGAGGTTGATACGAATTCTAAGGATGATGGAATTAGTCCCCTAGTTATTAGGCTCGAATCCTGAGAGCTAGTAAGTCCAGGAATACGGCTAGATCTGAAGATTGGTGGATTAAAACCTGACCTATCAAAATATCCCACTAAATTTAGAGCGTTCTTATAGTTTCTTCTTCTAGTTGATTTCCTTATCGTATTAATAATATTTGTTGTGTTAAAAGTAACACCATGATTAGGGTTAGGGACGGTCCCTGTTTGTGGGTCTGGGAGTTCTGGTGCGCTAGAAACTGCATATAGTGAGGCTAGTCTCTGTCTTCCCAAACCACTAAACTCTACCAATCCTTCTAAAATATTAATACCAACAGTTCTCAGGTTATTAGTTTGGGCTGGGTAGTCAGTTGGATCTCTTGAGATCTCTGTGAAGAGATTGCCTGTGGCTAGATAATCACTTGTATCTTCTAAGTATGTGCTAATTATTGCTATTGCGTGAGCAGGCGAAAACTCCTGAGCGGTTCTAGCTGCCATTAATATGGCATACTTAGAGTCCGAGGTAAATTGAATTTTATTAAAATCAAACTCTCCCGCTAAGAAATCTAGTCTGTAGTGTGAGGATTTACCGTTCCATAAGGAAAGATATTCGCTCTTATTCTTATCCGGTAAACTTACGACACGATCCCAATTAGGAGCTAATTCAAGAGATGATGTAAACAATAGCCAAGAGTTATCAATTGCTAAAGTATTTTGATTATCAATAGAGTTAGCTTTTACATAGGCTACTAAAGTTGCCGCAAATTCAGGATTGACGCCAAAACAAACTAGGAGATCTTCGAGAGCATCCAAGAACGGCTTTGTAATATCAGATGTGACGTAATAAGGAATTTCCTCAAATGGAGGGATAGGATGAACTTTACCTCTGTAATTAAATACGAAATTATCTGAGTCTTGTGGGAATGGCTGATTGGCTAGTCTAAAGTTGTTTGGAAATTTCCTGTAAAGATTTAGTAGGATCTTATCAACAGCCGCTCGAATATTATTATCGAAGTTTTTTGTATCGTAATTATCAATCCCTAAACTGTCTGCTACCTCTCTCGTGAATGTAAAAAAGTTCTCGAAATATCTAGACTCAGTCGCCAGAGCATACATGACCAAGAATGGAAGGTAAGATTCCCAGAGTTCTTGAATATAAGAGTCTAGGTCTATTCCTCCTGGGCCAAATAAATTGTCTAAAGCAAGCTGAATACTTTGCTTAGTTCCTGTTCGTTTGTATACAGAAACAGCGTTAGCTAACTGAAGTCTCCACTTATTTTTATCATAGCCTAGCAACTTCCAACCAATCAGGTTTGCGAGTTCAGGGAGATACTCATCTGGGCAGTCTTGGAGATCGTATAGAGTTTTAAGCTGATTAACTTCATCCTGTCTATCAGCAATGGAGAAGGAAAAAGCTTTTATAAGTCGCCAGAAAGCTCCGTTACTTACTAGGTTCTCTGGGGCTTCTGCTGTGGTTGAGTAAAGCTCGAAGCTATCGGCAACGTAGGAATCCAGCTTGTTTAGATATGTTTCTGAGTAAAGGATCTCATTTATTGTTTTTAGTTTATCAAGCTGTTGAGTTCCGCTTACATATTCACCATCGCCACGCTTAAAATCTGTTGGTATATAAGGAAATCTATTCTTCCAAACATACTCTGTTATTGCATTTACTCCTTCAACAATCCCTAGATGCTTGTCTTCATATAGATAGTCACACAAGTAATCAATGACGATGGAGTAAGGTTGAATCCCTGCTATCTCGCTCGTTATCGCTAAAAGATAAAACCAACCTAGAGAGTTGATATAAGAATCTACGCTGTCTTGATCTGAACGGCTATTAATCAGTGTAGGGATTAAATCGGTTTCTAAGTATGTTCTAAATGCTGCTACTGAAGTAAAATCTCGGAAAGACTTGTTTAGTGGGTATAATACTTCTCTCTCAAACTTAAATTTGTCAATATCAGTTATACGATTTTTCTTGTTGAAAAAAGATTCTATTCCCTCAAACGTAGCTAAATTAGAAAATGTAGTCCCAGTAGGTAAGCTTAATATAGAAGGTAGATTTTCTGCTAGTTCTAAGTGAGATTTGATGACCGTATCCAAGACATCGACTTTTTCTCCAAAGGCATTCTTATCCTCCAAGATGTAATATCTTGGGATAAGCGACTCCATTACATCAGAGAAGTTTCTCTTGAAATGGCGTTGTTTCTTAGAAGAAAATCTACTATCTACCATCAGACCCTCACAATATTGATAGTGAAGTTATTTAATTGAATAAATTCATTAAAATCAACCTTTATAGCTCCTTCGTAGTTATCAATAGTAGCAAAAATAACGGAAGGAAGTGAAAAGATTTCTCGTGCTAAATCTTGTGGAACAAATTCTTGACCAAAATCTCTGTTATCAACATTGAAGTAAGAGGTTATGATGGAAGCTACATTTTGCTTAATAACTTCCTCGTTTTCTTTAAGTTCTTTAGAGATTCTAAGAGTAGTAACAATATCAAGGGTTCTAATGAGACCATCAACGACTACAACATCATCAGTAAGCATCTTCTTGGGCTCAATAGCATCAATTAGTTGCTTTTTAAATGATGGACTAGCTTTCTTTAATTGAAGATCATTAGCCTTCTCTAGTATGTAGATATCTATGATATTTGCTGAGGAAAACGCTCTTCGTGTTGCTGCGATAGCTTTTCCCGCTGAGCCATAATTAGATATAAAAGAGTTAGAGAAAGATTGATAATCAAGCATTGTTACTAGTCTATCTTGTCGTCTAAATGCGAGGGGAGCATACCTCTTAGCATGGGCTATCGTCTCAGCATTGCCTCCCCCTGTGGCCTGAGAGACGCTTTCAAGAGTGCCTGCTCTAGGCACACTGCCTACCTCTCCTTGCATTGGCACGTTAATAAAGCTCTTAGGTAGGTTTCCTCTAGTCCCTCCACCAGCCCTGTAGGTAATAACAAATGCGTCTCCGGGACTTGGGGATCTAGATAAAATGTTGTCTCCGAATACTAAAGTGGCTTTGTAGTCATCGTCTGAAATAACTTGGAAGACTTTACTATCTCCACCACTTACATAATAAAGATTTTCAACTTCTGTGTATCTCTCATTGGCTACAAGAACTTCAATAGAACCCTCTACTACAGGAGATATATCTAAAGATATAAACTTAACTCCATTGCCAGCACCGAAGTTACCTTCTTTTCTAATTAAAGCTCCCTCAATTAAAACTAACTTGTTGAAAGTTAATCCATTTATACTATCATCATACGTTAGCGTGATAGATCCATCTGAATTAGAAAAATCTACCATACCGTTTTGGGTTTTATATAAGGTATAAGATAGCTGCTCCCCGTCTTCGGGGGAACTGATAGTTACCACTCTATTATCGGCTGGTATATCAAAAGTCTCGGATTTAGCAATTCTTGCGTCTAAAGTTATCACTGCGCTTGCCACCGCGCTCGTAGGTCCTTTTAGTCTAACGCCAATTAGTTCTAAAAGCTTCTTGACACTGTTTCTATTTCTAGCTGTTCTTAGGAAGTTTTCATTTGCTAAGAAATCAGCTTTCATAGAGGTGACTGTTCCCACGTATGCCATGAGGTCAATTAACATGACCCCAAGATCAGACTCTACAAAGTTATTATAATCTAGTGGATAAACTGCTTGAATATACTTAACTAAATTTAGTCTGATGCTGTCAAAGTCAGCACCTGCGTAATCAATGAGCGTAGACTTATTTATCTGAAAGTCTTTTACGACTTTCATAAAATCAGATTCGACTGTGCCTTTAAATATCATACGTTAACGCTCACTTCAAATGTTGTGTTCTCATCATCCCTAATTTGACAGAAAACTCGAATAACTAAAGTAGGAATTCCGAATCTGCTAGCTTGGTCTGATCGACTAACCTGAACTTTGTTCAATTTTAGGTATGGGATATAAGTTGTTATAGAGTCTACTACTCTATCTTTAGCTTCTATAACTAACTCCTCATCATAAGGTTCAAATAATAAAGACTCTAAATCACATCCGAATCCAGGTAGCATAACTCGCTCTCCTGGCTTAGTGTTTAATAGTTGCTTTAAGTTTGATTTGGCTAATTCAACCTCAACAGCGTTAGTAACATAACCTAACTCAGAGGGTATAAATGGAAATTTAATACCTCTCCTAGTAGAGTAATAAGTTTCTTTAATTGTAGAAGAAATCTTAGAGGAAGGTAAAACTCCTCGAATCGTAGTCTGTTCACTGAGGTTGTTCATATTAGTATTTATTAGTTTTGTTGAATTTCTTTAAATTTGTTAAAGAATCTAGAAGCAAGTTCCTTATACCCATTAATTGTATAGTGAATATTGGGAGGAGGAATAGTTCCTACAGCATCACCTTCTAAATCTACAAGATGAACATTTAAATCAGGATTCTTAGCTACAAGAGCTTGCTGCTCCCTCACTATTCCTATGAAATATGCTCCAGCATCTGTGCTTTGATAATCAAAGACCTCAGGGACAGGTTGTTTCTGCATCTTTGAAGGTAAATGTCCGACTAAGAATGGGAAATCAGGCATATCGGGATTTCCTAAAGCCGCCTTCACTGAAGATTGAATTGTTGGATAAAAAATACTAGAGAAGTAATATCCCCACTCTCTTGCTCTTTGTTCTGGTTTTTCAAACCAATAATTTTGAGAGTTTATTGGATCATCTAGATCCTTTACATACGATCCTTCCGCTTCTCCCTGGAGGAGTAGTAAAGTAACATTTATATCAGCGCCTTCAGTATTGATTTGTTGCAATTGTTCGATAGCTGCTGACATGTCGTTGAGAAAGGTAAACATTAAACCAGATCCTTGGACCTCCGCCGCGAAGTTAGTTGCGGGGTCTAGGTCAGTCCAAGATAGAGTTGCGAAATCTCCAGGAAGGCCACTAACCATAGATGCTGCATTGATTGCATTCTTTACAAAATAAACACTTTCTCCTTTTTGATAATCACTAACTAGCTTACCAAGATCTGAGACCATGCAGTAGTGCCTGTTAGCAAGCGCAGGATTATTTACAAACCTATTTGCGGGTTGTGTAAGGAAATATCTACTAGAGTTATATCCACCGAATCTAGGATCAGGTGTAGGTGTATTGTATCCTAAGGGAGCAAAATTGTAATTAACTAGGTCTAAGCTCTTCCATTCTCCTGCGGTGGCGTCTACGGCGATGGGCATCCAAATCTTAGTAGTTTCTTGCGGTAATTTAAATTCAGCGGAAACTAAGTTTTCAGTTCCTGAAAGATCAGTGGCAAATTCTCCATCAGTGAAGCTTCCATCCATGTTACTTTGACCAAGAGCTAAGAACAGGTTAATTACTGGTTTCTTGTATAGCTCTTTGAACAACACACTTTGAATCTTGTAGTTTTGTTTTGCAGCGTCTTGAGATACAGCTTTGTTGTAGAACTTTATACTTCCTAGATATCCGTTTAAGCCACTTCTCTGTCCTCCAAACTCTCCACCCATGAAGTTTCCGTTGAGAGCATTGCCGTCAGTGTAGCCCCCTCCAACAATCCAAGGAGTAAAGAATGGATAGGTCTTTGGTCCATTCTTGATGGACTTCGGAGCTAAGTTACCGACAGTGTCCTCCGAATACTCAAAACTATTTTCTTTCTTGAATGAAGGAATTTTAATTGTTCTGCCTCTCTCGGTTCCAAACACATTAGATACAGCAGAAGACTCCAAAAGCTCTCCATCTAGGTAGACATTAACTGTGTCATCCTCATAGCTCACTGCCATAGTTAGCTGGCAGTATTCTGCCTTGAGTGTTTGTAAGCTTTTTCCTGTGGCCGTCGTTTTGGTATGTGGGATATACATACCAAACCACTTATTCTGAGTCAGACACCCCGGTCTCATCATGAAAGTGGTTGAGCTAGAATCATAAGAGATCGTAGGAGCTATCACTAAACCATAACCATTAGCAGGGTCTTGCTCCGTAAAGTTATTAGACGGATTTAGTCCTCTAGTCCACCTCTTATCAATAGTAAACCCTACAATCATACCCTTGACATAGTCGGTAGATTCTGTGTAGGGCACAAAATTATAATCTTCTTCACGGGTTCTATTTTGGCTAATTCCTGTATTTTCGTTTGCTAGAATTAGTCGATACAGCGCGGAAGAACTATTATCGCTCCAACCTAACGTTTGGTCTATGTCGGGAATGTAAGCCCAAGTGTCTAAAGAGAAGCCAGACTTTCTATAAGTCCAGTCTTGGAATTCTCTCGTATCTGGTAATTTGAGGTAGCTTCCAAGGGCAGACGGATTATTCCCTGAGTTAACAGTTATTCCTTTCAAGAACGGTGCTGCTAATCCGAAGCCATCGTAAATCTCTTGAGATGTCTTAGCAACCAACTGAGCATTATTATAATCATCGGGAGTAGCGGCATTATTCATTCTAAACTCTAACGACGAAGGTAATACTACGTTAGAGTTTAGGAAGTTATACATGGCAAATAAACCATCAGTGCTAACAACTTCGTCCATGTTGATAGTTGGAGGTCTTGCCTCTGATACATCAGTTGTATCACTAATTATTGCATCAAAGCCCATAGCTGGTATGTATAACTCGTCTATGGTCATGCTTGCGCTCTTAGGACTAACCTTAACGAATTTAGGTTCTAGAGGCATTACTATCCCAGATACACTTTCAGGGTTAATAACCAGTTGCTGTTGATCTGTTAAGGCTAGGGATACGTTGAATCCTTGAAGATAAGAGAAGTCGTTTACAGGGACGGTTCCAGGCGCGAATAGGACAGAACCCCCAAAAATATTTGGGGCTTTTACAGCTATCTCTATTTGCTTTTTTCTCTTATTAATCTTGATTTCATGTTGGGCAGATTCGCTAACTAAGCTCTGCTTCAAGTTAGTTATGATTGCCTCAGACTCTCCTAAACTTTCTAGTTCAGTGATTTGTTTAGATATATCAATCACTCTCTTATCTCTTTGTCCAATCAGAGTCTGTAAGAAGCCGTCCTTATCGTATTGTGGTTGTATTAATTCGCTATCATCAATAATATTGATATCGAATATACTGTTAATCCACTTATTAAAGTTTCTACTTGAGATCTGCTCACCTTTACCTCCAAGATTTGGGTCAAACTCAAACTTCCACTTTTCGGACGCATCTACCAACTGCTGTCTATCTCTAAGCTCGACAAGAACCGGTATTAACCCGTCGTCAGTTTGTGAGTCATAGTAGAGGCCATCAATTGATAAGACGAACTGACCTTCTCGACTTTTCGGTGGACCATAGACTAAACGAATAAGTTCTTCACCTTCGTCTTCAGCATCAGCAATCTCAAAGCTTGTATTTGGGAATAATTCGCTATACTTTGCATTAATCTTAGGCTCTCGTTCAGGATCTAACACTCTTTGAAGTAACTCTTCATTAATAGCGTTTTCTAAGGTTTGAACTTTTTCCTTGAGAGCGACTGCTTCTTCAATACTCTTTACTTGTCTTGCATAGTTAATATCTCTATTTAAAGTTCTCTCTGCCGAGTTTTGGAATGTTGGATTATCAGTAGAATCCATCGCATCCTTAATTTGGTTCAAGCAGTCTTTGATTCCTCTCAACGATGATCCCGCATTTTTAACATTTGCGTAGATATCCCCAGCTACGTCAACTAGTGCTGCTAGTTGAGCTATCCCCGCTACAAGTGATGGATCTAAATTTAGTAGGGAATTATCAGATCTTAAAGAAATAGTTCCTAACTCAGTGATATATTGCTCTATACCAAACTTTTCAGCTAAGTAATTAAAGCCTTCTGTAATTCTTTCTTGAATTTTGGCCTTATATTCTCCAATCATTCTTTGTATCGTTAGTAAGATTGATCCTGGGAGAAGTGCTAGTAGGTCTACTGAGAGGTTCAGGACGCAGGAGGGAAGTCCTAACGAAGCAACGCCTGCTCCATATAAACCAGAGCCTTGGGCTAACAATCCACCAAAAAGTCTAATATCAAAGCTCATGAGGGTAACTCCACTGATGCGTCATAATCTGACAGCTCAAAGTAGGGATGAACTGCCTTTCTAGCCCGTGTTGGAGGAGCAACAGGAGCTAAATCTATTCTTTCTCCATTAATCAAAACACCAGCCCCTAGTTCGATATGTCCATAAGGAGTAGCTATAGGAACATCTACGGCTGTTCTTTCATAAAAAGTAAAATCGTAATTTTGTTCTGTTATTTCATCAACAAATGAAGGTCTAAATTCTGAGTCTCCTTCTTCTAACAAAGCTAAAATATTAGAAGACAACTTAACTGTAGTTCCGGCTGCTATATTTACAGAGGCTTTAGCATGTAAGTTTAAATCGCTTTCTGACTTAACGTTTATAGATCCGCCATGAATGTATATATTATCACTTGGCGCTCGTATAATTATTTTACCATCTGAGGAAATTTGCACTAAACCTTCCTCACCAAGAGCCTTAATCATTACTCGACTTCTGTGAGTTAGTGGCGACCAAGCAGCTTGACCCAACGTCAATTGCATAAACTTATGCCCATCTCCTGCTGTGATATAGATATCCCTAACATCGCTAGAAACTCTAATATTACCATAAGGCTCTGTTACGGAAATAGGTCCTGCCGGAAGGACGGCTGGTTCTAAGTTCACCATACCTACTGATTCGTTTCTGATATTGATGTCTTGTCCATCCTTGACTAACATGCGGATAGAAGACTTTCTAGAAGTTACGCTTACCTTGCCTGCGGTGTTTATTGCGATCTCTCTAGGTGCTATCTTAGGCCCTGCTGTGTATCCATCCTTATACCCAGAACCGATGGTAATACCGTCTCCTTCTTCATTCTGTAAATAAATACCGTAGCAGTTAGGACTATCGTTAAGTAGAAGTTTTTTTCTGTCTCTAGAGATTAGATCAATACCTGTGGAGAACCCGTTGCTCTCATCATAAGCATGGTTAAACCTCATGGTATTCCCCTTACGATCCATCATGACTAATCTGGAGGGTGTGGCTTGAGAGTAAAGTCCTGGTGGGATGTGTCCTTGTTCTACTCGATCTTTGATTATATTTTTACCAGTCTCTACTGTTGATTCTATATCTCTTCTGTGGATAGTGCTCAGATAATAATATTCTGAATCCACCCTTACAAACAAGATCATAGAGTCTACTTCTGGTAGAGCAAAAAATCCTGCCTTCCCTTTTGGACTAAAGTCTCCCCCAAAAGGAGATGTATAATAGACATCTACTATACCTAGATTGTTACCAGCATCTACTGCTAGTGAGCCTCCTTCGGCAAGATCCGAGGTATTTACAACTTGTCCTTTATACATTCTCATTTTAGAATCTCTTAGGTATCTTTTGTCTTTTCCTCTTCGGGTTCTGCGTCAATGGTTGCTTGCTTTTGTAGGACAAAACTACTTTCACAAGTATCTCCCGAAATTTCATGCTTCATCCCTAAAATCTTATAAGAGCCTGATAGTAAATAATCTATTGCATAATCTTCTGTATTTCCTAATAGTTTTGGTCTTCTGGCGAAGAGTATGCACGGATAACCTAACCAAAAGAAATTACTTAGTGAGAAGAAAGGTAAAGTCTTTATCTCTACGGTCATTGGAATTTTATCGACGAACTGTAGAAGGTCATCATACAGTTTTGTTGTTTCTAAAGAGTTTTCAGCTCCCTTAAGTCTGACTTTAGCTCTTGGAACCTCATCCTTTAAAGCGTTGCTTCCTGCCGCTATGTCTCCATATTCTTCAGCTAAGAAACGTCTATAATCATAATCACCAGCGTCTATTACCTCTAATATTTGTTTAACATATGGTGGAAGTTGGTTTTTCTCATCTGGGTCCGACAGGAGTGCTAGGGCCTTCGTTTCTAGCAAGGCATAGTATATTAATTTTAATTTTGTCTCATCTACACCTCTAAATGGTGCTTCTTCTAAAACTTCTCCTCCGATGCCAATGGTGCCAAATTGTTCAGAAACTCCAGGTATCTCTCCCATGAGAACTTTTAAACTTAAGTCTATGTTCTGCTTTCTGTATTTATCTTCATGAGTTAATGGTGTTTGGGACAAGCCTAACTCATGTAAAGTAATGTTTCTAATAAAGGAAATGTAGCCTTGAAAGTCTTCTCCTTCCCTCAATTCAAAATGGCTATGGAAGCTTCTTGTTCTACCTTGAGAATCGCTATACTCTCTCGCTATTTTACTTGAAAGATATCCTAACTTATCTTTATCAGCTAGTTCTTTAGCTACTTCTCTTAACTCTTTGCCAGCTCTCTGCCACGCTCCCTGTCTACCAAGTTCAGCAAATACTAAAAAGGGATTGTTCGGGTCTACTGGACCTGTGGGAGGTGTGTTAGGAGGTCGGACTTCTCCAAAAGAATATTCTCCATAACTCCCGCCTGTCCCGTAGCGATCTGCTATTAGTTCTTCTAGAAGCTCTCTGAATTTAGAATGTCTAATTGCTACATCATTTCTATTTTTTGCTTTTGCTTCATCTCGTAAATCTTTGAGTTTACTTTCTAAGTCATTTATAGTTTCATTAAGTATTTCTATGTCTTTTGTATATTTTGCTAACTCGTCGTAACGTCTGTAGGTTTCATTAATCCCAGCTTTAATCAACGACAAGAAAGCATTGTTCTCAGTTACAGAAACAGATAATACGTTTGGATTAAACATATTATATGTAAAAATTGGGAAATTATCATAGGCAAATGCTCCAGAACTAACCTCCTTGTTAAGAGTGTCTGTTAGTAAGTTTTCTAATAATCTTATGTCTTGTTCTTTTGGGTGAGATCCATATAAATCTCTAGTTCTCCAAGAGGAGTTAAGATAAGCAAAGGAATCCTCGCTTATAGGATAAGTATTATTGGTAACATTTGGGCTAACATTTACATCAAAACTTTCACCATAAAGCATGGCTCTTATTAACTTCTGATTACCTAAAAAGATGATTGGAAGCTCTTCTGATAAGCCTAATACTTTTTTTGCTTTCTCTGAAAAAAGACTTATAAAATTAGAAACAATTACTTTATCTGATTCACGCACTAAAGAGCATGGTGTTTTTGCTTTTCCTGGGAAAAGGTTTTCTAATCCTAGTTTGATGTTTTTTAGTAAGCTAAGTAAAGTATTTTTTACTTCTTCTGCATTTTCAAAGTCTTCTCCTGTCGCTGACTCAAAAAGAATGGTGCAAATGGCCCTATAATAATAAGGCACACGGACTGGGTCTCCTGTTAATTGAATATTTAAATTTTTTCCAACTACTTTTTTAAGCGTATCATAATAAGGAACTAACCGCTGTGCGGTCGCTCTGGCGACTGGGCCTCCGCCATTTTTCATTTTGGTGTAGGGTTCCAAGTTTTTTAACTCCTTGATAAAAAGCGCATACTGTTCTCTCGCGCCTAGATTTTTCTCTCCTCCTTTCACACCTCCATTGTCTACATAATTTCTATGAAAACATAAATTAATAAGATCATCTGATACGATAAAAACATTAGCTTCTTGATTAAATATTGTTCTTAAAAAAGTATTAATAGTTAGTTTAAATAACGAATCTCCGGGATTAAATCCTAATAAATACTTGACTAATAAGTCTGAGTTTTTATTAAAGGAATCATCTTTGTTTGTTAAAGCTAGGTCACCAAAACTTGAACCATAAAAAGACCCGTCTATTGGACCCGTCTTAAAATCTATTTTCGTTAAAATATCATCATCAATTAAATCAGACGATAATGAATCAAAGATATTGTGATATCCAACTCCTACAGTAAAAGTTAATTGTATTGTTTTTGGTTGATTAAAGTCTTGAAATATTTGAGCTCCTAATAAAGTAAAACTGTTAAAACCTGACCAATAGCTCAAATTATCTCCTACACCAAAGGCTATATAAAAAACACCTTTTAAGTTTTCTCTTTTGCCGTTAGTAGCTATAACTCTCTTCTTCAGAGAAGCAAAATATTCTAATTCAAAAGATTTACCTGAATCAATAAATTCTATTACACACTTCGGGGGGCTTCCCTCAGAGTTAGTTCCTAATAGACTAAATTCAAATCTAGTTATTTCTGTATTATCTGTTGTTAGTAAAATAAACTGATCATTACTGAATGAATCTTTAACATCATTCATGAATGTGGACAGAGAAGTATACTTTTTCGACGGATCTGTAAACTGAGAGGCTAGATCAGGATTAGTCGTAATCAGTATATTAGGAACTAAGACTGTAGGATTCATTTTGGAAGTCTAATCCTTTCTCCTATATCGAAGTCTTCAAATACATCATACTTATGAGACGCTAGGCATACTAGCCAATAGTCCTTTGGACTTTTATATAATACATTACCTATTAAATCTGGGCGGTCTTTATATCCTGGTGGGACTACTCCGGGTTTAGTTGATGAATCGAAATTACTCTGGGTGAATACTTTATCAGCTTTTGAATTTCCCACGATGCTAGTAATTTGTTTGCCTCGATGTGTATAAGTATTATAGCCTAATGAATAGTGTTCCATGGTTACCTCTAAAATTCAGTGTCTTGTGGTCTTACTGGAGATATCATTGGGTCTAAGCTTCCTGTCTCCATAATATATTCCCAGCCTGCTACGTTCTCGCCATCTAAAGTTGAAGTTCCTACATCAGGTCCGTAAGGAGCGTAAGAACCAAAATTACCTACACGAAGCTCTTCCATGGTTAAGGATATTTTTAGTTGTCTTGGTAGGAGCGTTTCGACATCATATCCTGCTTTCTCCTCAATAGTTATTTGATATTTTTCTACTACAAATCTCTTATTTTTGTGTAGAGGACCAAAGTTAAGTCTAACAGTTGGAGGAGGACTACGATGATCAGAGGTTCCAATAACCGAGCACCGAATTATATTTGTCCAGAAATAGTAAAGAGCTTTTACTTTGATTGACTCTGGGTTCACAGGAGAGATCCCTTGAAAGTTATAATATTCAGCCTGATAACTTTCTAACACATTTAATATATTAGAAAATAAACCTGGTTTAATGCTTCCTGGTAATGGGTCGAACTCATTGACTGTGGTGTCCTTATAAACTTTAACAAATCTACCTATGTCAGAAGAAGATCCTAGATTATGATACAAGTGTGGAAGAGTTAAGTTGAAATTTAAAGTGACGGATGTCGAGTCAGCTCCTAAAAACGAGTAAAGATTACTATTTCTACCGATTGGCTTATACTTACCTAATCTAGCTTGTTTTGATTCATTTATAGTTGGATTTTCGTAAAAAGGAATTCTAACTTTAAAGGACTTTTTTCTTTGGTTTTTTCTGCTTACTATCTCTGTGCTTGCAACTTCACCAATATCAAATAAGAATTCAATGAAGCCTCGTTCTTGGAGAAATCTATCTTCTATTTCAGGGAAGTATGCCATACGTATTATCTCCTAGCTTGATCTAAAATATCTGGTCTCTTTGTTCTCTTGTCTGAGAGCTTATTGACTCCATCGACTAGATCTCCTAGTTTTTGTAATCTTTGTTGTGCTAGAATATTAGCAGTATCATCGTTATCAGTCTTAGAGATTAAGATTTGGGATCTAATTGTCTGCTGACTTAATTGAGCTAAGAAACTAGCTTGTTTATTTAAAATGTCTTGGCTTCTAGACTCTATGCTTTTATTTTGGTCTTTAGTCTTTTCATCAATACGTTTTACACTTTTCTTGGTTCCCTCACTAGATGTAAGAATCAAAGGTAAGAATGACAGTAATCCAATTACGATTCCGGGCCAACCGCCAAGAAGTCCTAAAAGACCACCTGCCATACTTTTTGTCTTTCCGACCGCGTTTTGAACCGCCATCCCTTGTAGAACTCTAAGTATATTTCCGATGGTAAAGTGTGTCTTCATCAGTTCAACAGGTATTTTCAACAGAGGCATTAGGACTCGAATAGCTTGAGAAAAAGCAATAATCATTGCTCCACCAGCAAGAAACTTATTGACAGAACCAAAAAGACCTAAAAATATGAGCCAGGATTGAGAAATTAAAGCTAAAGGCTCAAGCAACATTTGACCTAAAGCGTTAATAGATTGTATAGCGTCCTGTATTCTAGCCGTTTCTGGGTCTCTAACGTCTACCCCTTGAAGGGCCTGGGAAACCATTCTCATGTTTGCTAAATTTGCCAAACCACCAAAAGGCTCTAAAGCTCCGCCCAATGCAGATTCTGCCGTTCTGGTGTCTCCAAATCTATTTAAATATTCTTCTCCTGTAGCTACTGCCTTCTCAAACGCTGATATGAGAGCTTCAGTTTTCTGTTCTCCGCTAAATTCAGTTCCAGCTAAAACTCTAGTTTCCTCTTCAATACCAAGTAATCCAGCAGGAGCATATCCTTGTAATCCCCCAGAAAATAGTGGTCCTGCTGCTTGTTGCAGCACTCCTGCGGGTAGTAATCTCTGAACTCTACTTTCGATTTCTTTGAATGCTTGAATATTTGCTACTCCACCTGCTCCAAGCATAGTAGCTTTGATGCTTTCTGCAAACTGCGATATGCTCTTCATTAAGGCCGTAGTAGAAGTGTTATAAGTTTTTGCTGAGTCAGCTACTGATTGAGTAAATGTTTCTGTCCCAGCTATGCTCAAATCGAGGACGCCTCTAAGAGACTGAATAGATGTAGCTAATCCTGCTGTATCCTCTCCTAGTAAGTCAGATCTTGCTAGTTGTTCTCCTACAACAGTATAATTATCTTCTAATCCTGTCTGTAAAGCTATAGTAGAAGTCTTTAGTTCAGTTATGGCAGGTATATTATTTAGTAAGCTATTGTTTAATTGGTTAATTGGTGTATCAAAACCAAAACTAAGAGCCGTGTTTTGGAATTGAGCAGTTTCTCCCATTACTTTAGCTAATAGCTGTTTTAATTGTGCAAATAGAGCTACAAGAACGTTTCTATCTGCAAAGAACGGTCTTCCTGGTGGGTTGCCTCCTCCTCCACCGCCTCCACCATTGCCTCCGCCTCCACCATTGCCTCCGCCTCCACCATTGCCTCCGCCTCCACCATTGCCTCCGCCTCCACCGCCTCCACCACCTCCTGATTGTTGCTGTTGTTGCTGGTTTCGTTTCAGTGCTTCCTCGGCAGCTTTCATTTTTTTCTCAGCGGCTTTCTGTGCTGCCTCCGCTGCTTTCAGTGCTGCCTCCGCAGTTTTCTGTGCTGCCTCCGCTGCTTTCTGTATTTTTTTAGCTACTTTAAGATCTTCTTCGGCTTGTTTAAGTTTGGCGGCTTCTGGTGACTGTTTCAGTGCGTCCCCTGAAGTTCCTTGCGCCACTTTTTGGAGGACGGCTTGCTCTGCGGCCTTAACAGCCTCTTCCGCCTTAACAACATCTTTCTTCTTCTCTGAACTAAAGTCTTTAGCATAGTCAAGGTTGTCGCGGGAATCTGTGACCGCGTCCCGGGCCTTCATTACACTCTCTTTGGCTTTTTCTTTCTTTTCATAAAGATCTTCTGGTGGGAGGAAAGGGCCTAATTGTTGCTGATACTGCTGAGAGTCTGCGACTTGATCATTAGCTGTCTGCAAGGTTTGTGAATTATTGTCAGCAGGTGTAGTTGGAGGAGTTTGAGGAGTTGGAGGAGTTGGAGGAGTTGGAGGACTTCCGGCTTGATCATTTGCTATCTGCAAAGTTTCATTGTTTGACGTAATTTTAGAACTCTCAGATTCTCCTGCTCTAGGAACTATCGTTAAAGTATTGTTAAGTTCTTTAAAAAGTTTAGTTAATTCATCTTCTAATAACTTTTGAGTTTTTTTAGCTTCTTTAGGGGATTTATTAAACTCAGACTTAAATAAAGTTTTAAATTCTTGTATAATTCTATTTGGGACAACAAAATCTTTATTTTCACTACTTTGAGCAGATATTTTTTTCTCGAGATCTCTCTGGTCTTTCTGAAAAGCTTTAGATCCGATAGTGTCGGATGGAGCCTCAAAAGCTTTTTCTAGTGCTTTTTGTGCAAGACCAAGTATCTCACTCAGGTCAGAGGAATCCATAGTTGCTTGGCCCTCTGACCCTGTAGTTGAGGGGGTTACGACTTGATCATTAGCTGTCTTCAAGGTTTCTTGATTTTCTGCGGGAGTAGAGGGAGTAGAGGGAGTAGAGGGAGTAGAGGGAGTAGAGGGAGTAGAGGGAGTATTTAATCCATTAGTAGCTGCCTTTAACGTTTCGTTATTGGAGTCTATAGAAGACTTTGAGCCTTCTGAAGGATCATTATTAGGATCGTCTGCCATCAATCTTCCTCAATAAAATCAAGCTTTAAGTTTATTATACTTTGTATATTTTTAACTTTAAATGTCTTAAAATTTTCTTTTCCAAAAAGACTAAAGTTTATTTCTTCTTTGTTATCTTTAGCCTTCTTTTTAAAGTAATCTGAAACAGCATCTTCTAACTGATAAGATTTACCTTGAAGAACTTTATAGTCAGAAGCTTTCCTTCTTTTATATATTCTAGATAACGTAATTTGAGACGAAACTTGAGTTAAGTCTACTACTAGACAAGTAACTAGTAAATTTCTTCTGTTAGAAATGTATAATCCTGTTTCTGTTTTATTTGTAGCAATAACGTAAGCAGTATAGTATCTTCCTAGATACATAAAAGCAAACAACGCACCTACTTTGAGGTAAGTTCTGGGTATGATTGAGCTGACTCTATTTACTTTACCAAGTCTGATAGAGCTGTTGTTCAGTTCTAGCTGAATGGAAATATTTTTCAGATAAGACTTCATTTTTCGACAAAATTTTGCTATAAAATATATTTAAGCTTGAACCATGCTTGAGTGATGCTTGAAGTCTTGTTTGTTCCTTTGGTGTATTTATGTATGATAACGATATTAGGGTTAGCTTACTGGAGTTCTATGAGTTACTAGAGTATACGTTAAGCTTCAAATTCAGAGAGAAGTGGAAGAATCTTTACTCCGAAAGGATGATAAAGTTATTCCAATTTAAGATTTTGCACGCATTCAAAGCGGGAAAACCACTTAAAAAAATAAGTCTTCTTAACTACATGGTTTCTAAGGGCAAGTATAGAAAGGAAGTTATAGAAGACTTTTTTTCTATGATTGATCTAGAACTATATAGACCTTTTATTTCTTAGTCTTTTTTTCTTCGTTAATACAATGAATTACGGTGTTCTGATCGTTGAACTTTGGGCAATAGCCATTCTTATACTCACACCAATTGCAGAACTCGTTCTCCATTGGCAGAAACTCGGGCTTCTTCATTTTACGAATCCTCCAGACCTTGGCGACCTGCCGCTTCTTCCACTCGAAAATTTGGGAGGACGAGAAACGAACACTGACAAAGTTGTTAGTCAGCGGGTAATAGTGAGCGCATGTGATTTTTCCAAATGGAACATCGTATAGCTTGTTGATTGCGTAAGCGTAACCGCGCAATTGGTTGTCGTTAAAAAGTTCTACCTTGGTCTTCTCGCGTTTTGAGGTCTTGTAGTCTATAATGAGGTAGCCACCCTCCGGCCCCTTGACGATCCGGTCGATGACGAACTCATACTGGATGCCTTCGGCGAGTTCGATCTTGCTGTGAAGTTCACAGGAAACTGTTTCACCTTTAATCTGTTCGTTGAACCTCAGGAAGTTATTGATACATTTATCAGTATCCTTCTTCCTCTTCGGAGTGACATTGTATTCCTCCGAAAGCATCTTTGACAGCCGATGCAAGTCTTCTACCTTGGTGTATTTCACACCGTCCTCGAAGATCTTGTGGATGTAGCTACCGTAGTTCAATGGTTCTTCGTTGGCACTCTTGCCCTTAAGTCTCTCATTATATCTATAATGGAATTTTAGAAGACATTGATCTATAATGTCACTTTTACTGTTTGATATTGTGCTAAGGAAGGTCATATGATTTCTCCAAGTCTAATTATAGAATTTTTGAAGAAAAACTTCGAGCCTAATATGAAGTATGTCTCGGGCGGGCGCGAGGCCACAGTGAACTCATTGTTCGCCACAGACTACAAGATGCACATGTCTGTCAACACAGAGACTGGTCTGTGGCAATGCTTCAAATCTGGCAGGCGAGGTAACTTCGTCCAACTAGTTGCAGCAACTCAGCAGACGACATTTGATCGTGCTAGATCCTACGTCCTATTCGAAAGCATCAAGCGTGGTGATGGCGAAGAGCGACCACAGATTGATCCGGGTCAGAAGATCTTCTTCACTCAGAAGGAGTTCAAGGAAGAGTTCGAGTGCAATGTGTTGCACGAGTTTGTAGAGTTAGATAAAGCATGGAAGCTGATTGGAGATTTCGTATTTGACCGCAGGCTAGAGATTACAGCGTTCGATGAGTCTCGCCCTTGGTTTGTTAGCTTCACCGGCAAGTTCGCTGGTCGAGTCTTCATTCCCTACTATTCAGATGATGATAGCATCTTCTTCTTCCAGGCTCGCTCTATCCTCCCGTCAGGCCACCCGAAGTATCTCAATTACAGCGGCCTGAAAGCCTCTGAGGTGCTTTATCCGTTCGATTGGGGTCAGGAGAGGGTCGTGGTCACCGAAGGCCCTGTGGATGCCATCACGCTCCAGCAATGCGGCATCAACGCGACCTGTCTAATGGGCTCGCACGTATCCAAGATCCAAGCACAGCAGCTACGAGCTTTTGGTGGTGCAGTCATCCTATCAATGGACAATGATGAGGTCGGTAAGTTAGCCATGCTCAAGAACTTTGAATACCTCAAGAAGCAGGGTATTCCGTCTAACAGAATCTCGTTCCTCCCGTGCCCACGCGGGAAGGACTGGAATGAGTATTACCAAAAAGAAAGTGCGGAAGCCGTGAAGACCTCCGCACTTTCAAGTCTAAGTGAGTTATACTATCGTCTTTATACTAGTTGAATATACATCAGAGGAGCTACTATGCGCTCCGTGAGCAAGTCGTATTTGAGTGTCAGGGCGTAAACACCTCGCATGTTGCCGAGGTTTCCTGCGGTCATTTCTGCGTGAGTTCTAAGTTGATCTGTGTCCCATGATAAAACAATCGTGTTGTCTGCGGTAAGTCGAATACTCCCTGATGTATCTGTGTAACCTGAAACCTCAACTCGGGAGGGTAGGTTATGGTCATCGTTAAGTTTTTCTATTTTGATCATTGGATCAATGATCACAGCGTCATTGATCAGGTTTTTTATTACATCTGATAAATTGCCGTTTTCTATGGTGAAAGTAGTTGTAATCTTAACGTCTTGCTTAGAGCCTAGTGGGATCTTTTTAGTAATAAGTTGATTATTTGTCTTGATTAAGAGCGGCTCAGTTACCGAAATAAAGGTATTATCGTATAGATTAAATTGGTTAATTATCGTGGTGTAATTCCCGTTACCGAGTCTATCCACGGTCCAAACATCTAGATAAGATCCAACAGTAGATGCAGTAGTAGGTATGGCCGCTGTCCAATCTTCTGAGTATCCTGTAGTCGCTGCATCAAGAACAACCACATACTCCCCAGTGGTTACTCGATAAACACCAGAAGCGTTGACGGTTGGAGAGTAAAGTGATGGATCTAAATAAGCCGCTCCACCACTTGGGGCGAAGTAAGCTTTAGCTAAACCAGAAACTGCACTCGTAACAAGACCATCAGCATCTAATAGAGATGATGGATATGTGTTGGTATTCCTGGAGAATACTATGACATCCTTGATATCTGCGGGGTCATAATATTCTCCATTGTTAATGAAGTATACTTTAATAGCTACTTTATCTGTAGGGCTAGGTCTGTTACCTCTATCGACTAGACTGTATCCGTTCAATTTCATCGTTTTCTCTTTTCCTTTCGTCTGTGAATAATTTAAGGAAAATGACTCGATCAGCTCTAGTCATCCCTCTTACATCGGCATAAGTAAAGCCACAATGCTTTACTAGTATATATGCTTCATATAAGATGATATCTAAGTTAAAGTAACTTATTATCTCATCGTAAAAAAATCTGGGCTTGTAGTGAGATCATTTACCTCCTCAAACCCGCAATGTTCGCATTGGAACAAAAAGTTTGTATTTAGTCCTATTTCGCTACTGCCAAGAGCATTTACAATAGCATGAATATCTTTTCTTGGTAGTTTGTCCATTACTTCAATCTTAACTTTAGTGCTTGAGTTTCCTGCAATGGATACTACAAATCTCCAAAGATTTTGATAAAGTTTTTCTGTTGGCTGCTCTAGCTCTGTTGCTGTTGCTCGACGGACTACAACCTTCTGCTTAATTACTGGAAGTTCTATTTCTCTAGTTTTTTCGAGAGGTTCGTCTGGATAGTTACAAGAGAATGTGTTTAATACATCTACCGTAAAAGAATTTTTCTCGTTGCAAGAATTGCAGAAAATATCAACATCATAATTAGATCCTACAGATAAATTCCTAATTTGTATAATTAAGAAAATTTTATCTTGTTGAATTAGACTTCTAGGATCAATATTCTCTTCTAAGCACCTAGAAATTAGAAGATTAATTGCTTGCGACTTATCTTTTAGAGCTAAAAGAGCTTTCTCATCGTCGAAAGTCATTGCTCTTAAATGAACATACTCACTCTCTAGACCATAAATCTTACCGAGGGAGGGTAATCTAACCTCGGCTCTCTCTACCTCAGGAATACTTCCAAGTATTTGGCTTACAATATCATCTAGATTGGTTTCTTGCGGATTATTAGTCATACTTTCACCTTTATAGCTATAATAGCAGCACTATGCTGCTCAAAATTGGCAAATTAAAGACACAAATTATTACAGATAACACTGAGCTACTAAAAGCCTTGCAGTATCATTATTCGGCTCAGTATCCTGGGGCTAGCTACTCTCGCGCACGCGGGCGAGGGTGGGATGGTAAAAAATACTTTGTTAGCCCCAAAGGAGTATTTAGCACCGGACTCCTAGAAGATGTTTGTTTGTCTCTCACCAAGCTCGGTATCAAGTATGAGTTAGAGTGGTTTGAAGCGGAACCCTGCACAATCTCGCGTGAGACGGTCGAGAATTACGTTCTACGCGACTACCAACAGCAGAGCGTGGACGAGGCTCTCAATCGGAAGCGATTGATTGTGAAGTCTCCTACAGGCTCAGGGAAGACCCTCATCATGGCTCAGATTATCAACAGCTTCCCAGACTCGATGATCACTGTCCTATTCAATAGCAAGCACCTGCTGACCCAGAGCTACGAGTTCTTCAAGTCTTGTGGGATTGAGGATCTAGGGATCAACTTTGGGGAAGGATTCCAACATGGGCGGATCATGCTCTCCACAGTTCAGAGTATTAAAAACATCATTGATCCGTATGTTGCTGAATCTAGAGTGTTAATGGTCGATGAGGTCCACGAGTTCTGTATGGGAAAGGTAACACTGGCAGCAATCAGCAGTTTCCCTCAAGCGGACTTCCGATTTGGGTTCACAGCTACCCCACCGAAGGACAAGTATAAGCTGCTGAACCTCAAGTCAGCTATGGGATCTGTTCACGAGGTTGTATCTGTTCAGGAACTGATCGAGGATGGGAACCTGACCAAGCCCATCATCAAGACGATAAAGTTTGAGTATCCTGAAGAAGAGCTTGAAAATTCTTGGTATGATTCCTATAACGATGTCTACGACAAGTATGTTGTTCAGGACCAACAGAAAGAGAAATACCTTGTAGAAT
>Ga0208644_1000829_pt1 | contig 27513 bp, 38 predicted proteins | sample VirMetDEL_Nov_18_FD_184517 | JGI IMG/M metagenome (GOLD analysis project Ga0208644, IMG submission 184517) | Aqueous microbial communities from the Delaware River and Bay under freshwater to marine salinity gradient to study organic matter... | ecosystem: Environmental > Aquatic > Marine >...
CTTTAACACAACAAGGAATGCAGCAAGCTGATATTCAAAGTCAGTTACAAGCTGGTGCTGCTCAAAGAGGATTACAGCAACAACAATTAGATGCAGCTAGAGCTACTGAATTACAAAGAGCTTACGAGCCTTTCCAAAGAGCTGAGTTTATTAAAAATATTTACGCAGCGGGTCCTACTTCACAGTCAGGTATTACTGCAGCTACAACACCAACAGTAAACCCATTAGCACAAACGGTAGGAACAGGTATTGCTGCTTATCAAGCTTATGCAGCATCACAACCTAAAACAATTGTAAAATAGGAGGCCTGAGTGGACGATCCAGTACTACATAGAAAGATGTTCAGGCACACAGCACTACGTGTTGGTAAGTTAAAGCCTAAAAAATATAATGTAGGTGCTCCTGGATATGGTGTATCTCCGTATGGTCCTTTCTTAACAAACGAATCACAAGGTATTACGAATATTGCTTTAGAAAATCAACCAGGTAACAGAGTTGTTATTAAAGATGGTAGAAGAATAATTGTAGACCGATTTGGTAATGTACTTAAAACAGAATACATGCCCGCTAAATATAAACCAAGTTTAGGTCAAAGATTTGGTCAAACATTTTTTAATATTGCAGAAAGAATTCCAGGAATAGGTACTCCTGAAGGTATGAGAAAAAATGTAGAAGCTATGAAACAATTTGGTCAAAAAGCAGTAGATCCTCAAACGTATATAAAAGGTGCAAAAACTATTAGTAGAGGTATTGCAGGTATTGCTAAAACAACTCCTACAGCAATAGCTACTGAACAAGCTTTAGCAAGAACAGGTTTAAATCCTGTTGATCGAGCTATAGGTATGGAGGACATGGGTTTTGCTACATTACTTACCTCAGAAGGTTTTAGAGCAGCAGGTAAAAGATTAACTCAAAGTCCAAATGCACTTAAAAGAGGTATTGGTTATGCAATGAGAGTACCTGGTGTTGCAGGTTCAGTTAGAGCAGTAGGACAAAGAGCTCTAATGAGTCCTGTTGGTTTAACTACAATGGCTCTTGGTGGTGCTGGTTATGGTATGAAAAAACTAGAAGACTATTTAAGAGCTACATATCCTGATTACAAAGCAGCAGCAGAACAAGCTCAAGAAGAATCTAAAACATTTTTATCACCAGATGATATGTTTAATTCAATGACTAGTGAGCAAATAGATGCTTTACGAAGTTCTGTGCCTAATAAAGGAACAGAAGGACCGATGAGTAAATCAGATTTAGAAACTAAAGGTGAGATTGCACAGTTAGACAAGAAAACACAAGATCAAACAACTGGCGGTGGCGGAGAAATTCCAACAACAGGAACTCCTAGTCCAGGAGACACAGGTGGTCCTGGTGGCGGCGTAAACGATAACAAAACATTAGAACAAAATATTGCAGCGGGTGCTGAGACCAAAACAGATTTAGATGGTAAAATTAAAACTAAAGACATTAAACTAACAGGTATTGATTCAAAAATACCAGGACCTTCTATTTTTGATAAGTTAGGAAATTTTGCAAGAACAACTGCAGGTAACATGTTTATGCTTAAGTTTGCAGCAGGACTATTATCAGGTAAAGGTAATTTTGGTGAAGTAGTAGGACAAGCATTAAACCCTGCAGTAGATTTATTAGCTGCATATAGATTAAAAGAAGATGAAAATGCTTACAAGCAAATGAAACTTTTAATGGACTCTAGAGGTAAAGTAGAGAATGAAAGAGGTATGCTTAGAATTGTAGAAGATGGAACAGTCAGAGCTGTACCCGCAATTAGAGATAAGAAAACTTTAGTAACATATAGAATAATGCCAGACGGTAGTAGAGAAGCTATTAATGATGAAAACGTTTCTTCAGGTTTTAGAACATATAATGCATCAAAAGCAACTGATGTAGTAGATGCTTTGAGTGCTTACAGTAATGTATCTACCGCAAGAGCTTTAGCTCAATTCGTTGCTAACACAGATACAGCATTACTTGGTACATCTGGTTTCTCTAAACGTTTATTTGACAGAATAATTGGTGCTGGTAAAGGTTACTTTGAGGCTTTCAAAAAAGCAGACCTTACTCCGCCTTCATTTACAGATGCTCAAGGTAATGCATTAACAGGTGATGCACTAAAACAAGCTGAACAACAATGGGGTCAAGTAACAGCAGGATCTAAGAAAATTTTTGAAAATGCAGATGCTACAACTAGAAAAAGATTAGAACAATTAGGACTAACAGAAACAACTTTAAGATACTTCTTGGCTAATGCGTTCAAACAAAAAGACAGATTAACAAACGTTGACTTACAGTTAATTAACGAACTTGTACAAACTATGGGTGCTAGTATATCTGGTGAACAAGTACAAGAAAGAATGAATGCACTTATTAAGATTCTAGATGAGAAAATGAATACTTATAAAGAAAACGTTAGAGAATACGGTATTGATGATTACCAATTTGCTACAAGATTCTATCAAACACCAGGTGCTAAGATTACATTTGGTTTAATATCAGACCAAGGTGAAAAAACAGACTTTAGCCAAATGGGAGGAAAAGACCTAGATACATTCTTAAAAGGTAAAGGATTTCAGTAATGGCTATCGTTGATAAATTACAGGAACAAATCAATAATAAATCATTTAACCCTAGAGACTACAATGATGAACAACTAACTATCATTGATGATATGTTACAGCAGGGCGTAATCAAAGGCCCACGAATGCAAGAAATAGTTACTGAGTTTGAAGGAACTGCAGGACAATTAGCAAAAGAAGCTGAGTTTTCTAAAGACCCATTAGGTTTTGCTTTAAAAGATAAATCTATAATGTCTGGAGAGCTAACAGGTTTAATACCAACAAGAGCAGGATCAGAATTAATAGGTGACTTAACAGGATCATTGATACCTTACGTAAGAAACCATAAAGCACTTGTGCAATCACTATCAATGCCTAAAGGTGCTCAATCAAAACAATTTGCAAAAGCAGCATTAGGCTTAGCTAATCAATTAGAAAAGATTCCGAGAATAGGTAAGTTTTTTAAATTTACAAAACCATTGTTATATAGAATGGGTAAAGCTACTGACATTGCAACAAAAGGAAGATTAGCTCCTTTAATAAAAACAGAAGCACAATCATTAGCTCTTGGAGCTGGAGGTGCTGGATTAGGAACAGTAGGTTATGATTTAGTTAATCAAACAGTGGGTAGAGATTTAGCAGTAGCTATTAATAATGATTTAGCTGACATGCCAGAACAAGATGTTAAAACAGATACAACCGCATCAGCTTTAGAAGCAATGAAGAACTCATTGATGTGGGGGGCTGCAGGTACAGCCATGATGCCTATACTAGGTATAATTGGTAAAGGTGGTAGAACTTTATTTGGTTTAAAAGGTGACAAAGCAAAAGAACTATCTGAGTATGCTTTAAGAAAAGGATTACCATTGCCTTTATTAGGTGCAATGGATAAAACACAAAAGGGTGCTTATCTTGCAAACTTAGGTAAAACTTATTTTAAAACAATTGGTCTATTTCCATTTATAGCACCAACAGGAGAAAAAGCTGTTCAAGCTGCAGAAAGAGCTGGAACAACTGCATTTTTAGATGATATATTAAACATAGCTCCATTAACTAAAACATCTGCACTAGCTGTGGGTTCTTTAAATGCTATTAAAGATAACTTTCAAAAATACGGTGAGTTAATTCAAAATGGATATAAAGTATTAGATAATGAAATTGCTGATATAGGTAATCCAGCTATTATAAATTTAACAAAGACTCAAGAATTTGCACAACAAATAGCAAAAGATTTTGGTGAAGAAATACCTTTAATAGGTAAGTATACTGGTATGGTAGGTAGTGAATATAGTTCTACACAAAGACTTGTAACAGGTGCTGAACGATTAGCTGATGAAGCGTTAGACAAAACTTTAATTGGTGACTTATCAGATCGAGCAGATCCATTAGTACAGTTAATGGCTAACTTAGCTATAACAAAAAACAAACCAATGACTATTAAAGAATACATTGGATTACAAAAGATTGCTACAAAAGCTTATCAACAAACAGGTTTAAAAATGCCAAAAGAAATGGTTTTAGGATTAAAGATGGCTTTAGATGATGACTTTGCTCAATCTATTCCATTACTAACTAAAGAAACAATGTTACAAGACCCTGCTCTAAAAGCATTGTATGATACAACAGCTGAAGTACAAGGTAAGAAAGCTGCTGATAATTTACTTAAATTAAGAATGGCAGGGGCTCAATCTATAAACGATAAATTAAAAGAAGCCAATACAGCTTTTGCAAGATTATTAAGACCATTTGAATATGGTGCAGTTGCTCAAGCTATGAAATCTGCAGATAGAAATTTATTTACTAATAAACAAATAATGGGAATAACAGGTAGAGAATCTGTACCTGCTGATTTGTTATTTGAAGGAATTGAAAAAGCTACGTTTAGACAAGGTAGTCCAATAGCAGTTAAACAACTTAAAGTACTATATGGTCAAGACGCACCTGGTAAAGAAATGTTTAACAGGGCTTTTACTAGATATATGTATGATTCATACTTAGGAGCTTTCAGCGAAAAATCCATTGACGATTCTTCAGTATTTAATTTCCTTAAAAAGAAAATGGATGAAAGTCCAAGAAGTAAAATGATTACAGATGTATTACAAAGAGGTGGTATGGAAGATTTAGATGCTGCTTATGGTACAACTGTAAAAGACATAGTATCAGGACAAGCTGATGAAGCAATTAGTGTTAAGTTTGGACAAGGGGATTTTGCACAATTTGATGCTGATGTGTTTGCAAGAAACTTAGGTTTAACAGGTGCTAAGTCTGCACAAAGAAGAGAGATGTTAGTTGAGGCTTTCGGTGGAGGAGCTAAAGGTCAAGCAGCATTAAAAGATTTAGATGATTTCCTTAAATATTCAAAAATGATTTCAGACATACCTATTTCAGAACCTTCTGCTTTTCTACAAAGACGTATCACATTAGGTGGATTTGGTTCAGCACTTGGAGGTGTTGTAATGGGAGGAACTTTATTTGCAGCTAACCCATTAGCTCCAGTTATTATGCTAGCAGCTGGATTAAAGATTGGTGACATTCTTACTAATCCTAAGTCTTTAAGATACATGATGGATGCATTAGGTCCTGAAGAAAGACTAAAAGCAGCTAAAGAAGCTGTTGGAGTTAAGAAAACATTAGGGGTACCAACAACTTATGGCGAAACAGAAGCTAGAGCTTTTGCTAGATTCATGAATTATCTAAATGAAGAAGACAATGATTTTCCAAGAGTAGATCCAAACAACATTAATGAACAAGAAATTATAAATAGACTACAACAAATGTCTATGGTGATTCCTAAAAGAGGATTTAAATACGAAAAACTTCCAGCAGATCAAAAGAAAAGAATGTTCCCTGAAAGAGAGCTTGAGGACAAAGCACCTACTGAAATGATTGCTGAAGCAGATGGGTTTGGAAGAGGTTATGAAATGGGACAAGATGCTGACTTAAGAGCTTTAAATGTAGACTTTGGTATAGAGCAAGAAGAAGGACAAGAAGGTCAACAGGCAGCTATACCTGGTGCATCTCAGATACCTACATTACAAGCACCGAAAGTGGCTACTCCTGAAACACCACAAGTTAGAGCACAAAAATATTCTAAACTATTTCCATTTGATATAACTGGACAAGGTATAGCGGAGAGTTAAAATGGTATGCAACGATTGTGGGAACGAGGCACATTGTGGAGAAATTTTAAAAGATGAGATCAACGGTATCCAAACAGTCGAATGTAAAAAATGTAAATGCTATGAATGCAAAGAATTCGAACGGCCACTTAACGAAGATGAATTCAATGGAGCCTAAAACAACAAGAGAACATATATTAAATCTACAAGGACACGTTACAGGTGTTAAAAGAGAGATATACCATATTAAAAAACAACAAGAACATACCCACCAAGACATAGAAAAAACTTCAAAAAAGATTGATTGGATCCTAGGGCTTATAATTGCTGGTTTAGCCTTTTTAGCGTCAAAAGCACTATTTGACCTTTAAAAAAACGCTCTGAGATCGCTCAGAATTAACGTTTGACATCCTTTTGGTACTAGGATACCCCTAGATTTTTATGAAAATTATAAGAACTAGCGATGGTTTTGAAATTACAGGTTTTGCTTGGAACCGTAATAAATATAATTATAGAAAGTTTACCAGACAAGAAGACGAGATTAGCGGACAACGGACATACAACGTTGATAGCAAAAAGATACCATCCGTAACTACTATACTATCTGCAACTAAATCTAAAGAAGACATGGAAGGTTTACAAAGATGGAGAGATAGAGTGGGTGAAGCAGAAGCTAAACGAATAATGATTGAAGCATCTACACGTGGAACTGAGATGCACTACGTATTAGAAAATTACATTGAAGGTAAAGGTTATATTAATTTAAGTGAAAAAGGTAACAAAGCTAGATTAATGGCACATAAGATTGTAGAAAATTTAGGTGCATTAGAAATAGTTTACGGTAGTGAAGTATCTTTATACTACGAAGAATTATATGCAGGTGCTACAGATTTAGTAGGAGTGCATGGTAATAAACCAACTATCATAGACTTTAAACAAGCAAACAAATTAAAGAAAAGAGAATACGTAGAAGATTACTATTATCAAATCGCTGCTTATGCATTAGCACACGAAAGATACCATGGCCCTATCAATAAAGGTTTGATTTGTATTTGTACTAAAGACTTACAGTATCAAGAGTTTATGTTAGACCAAGATGATCTAAATAGGTATAAAGATAAATGGATTAATAGAGTAGAACAGTTTAATAGAGGAATGCTCTAACATCTTCTCCTAAAGTTTTAGCAGATAATTTAATTTTACTTTGTAAAGCTCTTAATATGTATTGGTCTATAGTTTTCGGTGAGATGAGATCGATATAAGTAACATCAGATTTTTGACCGATTCTGTGAGCTCTGTCTTCACTTTGTTGTCGGACTTCCAAGTTGAAAGTATTACTAAAGTATACCACGTAACTAGCAGCGGTAAGAGTAAGACCAAAACCACCAGTGGTAGGATTACCAACAAAGAACCTACAGTTAGGATCTTCTTGAAAAGATTTGACTGCTGCTTGACGGTCTTCCCTGGATACCTCACCAAAAATAGCCACAGTGCTGCCTTGCCCATACTTAGCCTCCAACTTGTTCATAATATTTTTGATATTATACACGTAGTTTGCCCATATAATAACCTTGCTATCTGTTTCGTCTATGATGTTCATTAACTCCTCTGTCTTAGGACATTTTTTAAAAGGTTGAACTAAGCCACTATCTCCTTTAACAAAGCCACAAGTTACCTGGTGTAATCTAAGTAATTCTGTAAGTTTATTATTAAAACTAACTTGGTCATCTTCTACAATAGCTAGTGCTCTTTGTTTTAATTCATCATATGTTTTTTGTTGTTCAGCTGTTAAATCTATTTTTCTAATATACCTGTTCTTTTTAGGTAACTGTAAACAATCATCTTTCCTAACACGATAAGAGAACTCAGCTAATTTAGCCTCTAATTCATCAAGGTTTGTGTAGTATTTAGGTGCAAGAATATACCTATCATTACCCACACGAATCTGATCCATAACAGCATATCTAGCCCTGAAAGTATAAAAACTAGTAAACCCTAAAAGTTCTGGACTTAAGAAAGCACATTGTGTATAGAGATCCAATGGTGATTTTGTTACTGGTGATCCTGTTAGTACTCTCCTGTATTTGGATTGTGGGGCTATTTTTAAAATTGATTTTGTTCGCATCGCTCCTTGGTTCTTTATTGTGGTTGATTCATCTACAATAAACATACTATTCCTGTAACGTAACAATAATTCTTTAACAAACTTAACACCACTTTTATGAGACAAAGCTTCAATGTTAATTAAATATATACCAAGCTTACCATCTAAGATTGCATCATCAATTGGTTTTTTATCACGTTGCCATGCAAAAATTTTATAAGGTATTTGATCAGATAAGTGAGTTTCTATTTCAGTTTCCCAGTTAATATATACAGATTTAGGTGCAGCAATAATTACAATGTCTATTTCATCTTGTAATTTAAGTATACCAATATTATCAATTGCAACTTTAGTTTTACCTGTACCCATCTCCATGAAGTAGGCAAAGTTTTTCTTCTTCCAGGATAAGTCCAAAGCTTTTTTCTGGTGATCAAAAGGTTTTGTTTTAAAGGTATACTTTTTCATTTGACAAATTCTATACACTAATCTAAATACGAATCAACTTAAATAAAGGAGGATCTATGGATCTAGAAGAAGTATCACTTTCAATGAAAGTTGATGATAAAGAACTAGACTCCCTATCTTCACTTTGTAAGGAAATGCTAGAGCAACAAGAAATGATTGCTAATCTAGAGGAACAGTTAAAAACGGCTAAAGAAAAAGAACGTAAGCTCTCCGAAGAACGCATTCCAAACAAAATGAATGAGTTGGGATATAGTAACATCGAACTAAAAACTGGTGAGAAAATACAAATCAAACCATTTTATAGTGCGAAGATTCCTGCAGACCGAGTCGATGCTGCCTTTCAATGGCTCAGGGACAACGGACAAGGGGATCTAATAAAAAACAATGTGTCTTTAACATTTGGTAGAAGTCAGGACAATGAGGCGAAAGCAATTGTTGACGAATTACGAAATAAAGGGCATAATGTTAAGCAAGTCGAAAAGGTGGAACCGATGACTTTGAAAGCTTTCGTAAGAGAGCAAACTGAAAAAGGTCAAAGCATTCCGTCTGATTTATTCGGCGTATACATAGCGAACAAAACAACAATTAAAAAGTAATAGGAGGAAAAATGCAAACTAAAGAAAATGCAGTCGCTAAGAAAAAAGAAACACCATTGTCTATGGATGTTTCATCACTTGAAAATCTAGCAGGTATGGGTACAGAGAATGTAGGGCAAAGAGATTTGCAATTACCATTCTTAAAAATCCTATCTCAGTTATCACCACAAGTAACACAAGGTGATTCTAAATTCATAGCAGATGCTAGACCTGGTATGATATACAACTCGGTATCCGATCAATGCTACAATGGACAAGAAGGTATTAGAGTAATACCTTGTTTCTATAAGCTTGAGTACCTTGAGTGGAAAGATAGAGGACAAGAAGGTAGTGGTGCACCTGTAAATATTTACGATGGTACATCAGACATCTTAACTCAAACTAATAGAGGCCCAGATAAAAAAGATAGATTACCAAACGGTAATTATATTGAAGAGACAGCTTCTCACTATGTGTTGTTAGTTGATGATAATGATCAACCAACTGAAACAGCTTTGATCACTATGAAAGCTACACAGAGAAAGAAGTCTAGAAAATGGAACTCTATGATCATGACTCAAAGAGTAAAAGGTAAGAACGGCTTCTTTCAGCCACCTTCATTTGCTCAAATCTATAGACTTAAAACTATTTTAGAAAAAAATAGTTTAGGTTCATGGTATGGTTGGGATATTGATTTTGATAAAAATGTTCCAAATCAAACTCTACTTACTGCAGCACAGGACTTTTACAACACTTGTAAACAAGGTGAAGTTAATGTGAAGCATGGAGAAGAGGAAGCTCCAAAACAAGTCGAATCTGAATCTACTCCATACTAATTATGGATCTTAGTAGATTTCCAGAACTATTCGATGGATCTAAGAAAAGATACGGTACCTTCAAGCCTTCGGGCTTGAAGCGTGCTGATGGTAAAGTCGAAGGTAGATACGATTGGGAATCGTTTCCTGCAAATGGTGACGAATCTCAGATGTGGTTAGACCATGTAAACGGAATTCAATCTATTGGTATTGTACCAATTAGAGAAGATAGCACCGTAAGTTTTGGTGTTATTGATGTAGACCAAGTAAAATCAGAAGATGAAGCTAATCAAATATTAGATAAAATGAGGTCTTGGAACCTTCCATTAGTGCCATTTAGATCAAAATCTGGGGGCATACACGCATATTTATTCATAGATGGGTCTGCACCAGCCAAAGAAGTCAAAAGAAGGCTCACAGCCTTATCTTTGAAGCTTGGAAGGCCTAAAAGCAGTATAGATATATTTCCTGTTCAAACTAAACTTAATGCAGATGGTACAGGGAATCAGATAAACACACCATATTTTAATTATAAAGACCAAGAGACAAAACGTTGGGCTATTAGAAATTACAACATAAAAGATTTAATCCCTTTAGAAGAGTTTCTAACCATGAAGATTACTAGAGTTACATTAAAAGAACTAGAATCAATTGGTATTAAAAAAGTTTCAGATTACCCACCATGTATGGATTACTATTTTGAAAACAAAGTCCATGAAGGTGAAAGAGATAAAGCATTGTTACAGTTTGGTTGCGTAGCTAGAAAGATGCACGGTGATGATGAAGACAAGATTAGAGAAGAAATGGATAATTTTGTAACTAAATTCTTTGCATCAGAAGAAGGTTTTGACAAAAACCAATTTGCTAAAAAAGTATCTCAAGTTATGAAGAAGCGAGATAAAGCAGATCAAAAAGATGAAAACGATATTTGGTATGTAAGAAATAATTGTAGACAAATAGCTGACCTTGGTAGATGTGATAAGGTTGGATGTAGAACTCGTAAGTTTGGATTAGTAGAACGATCAGTAATGGTTACAGACTATAGAATGATTATGACTAATCCTAGAAGACACTTACTTACAATGGTAAGTGAATCAGGCGAAGAGGTTATCATATCAATGACCACGGACCAGTTATGGACACAAAATCAGATTGCCAAAAGATGTTGGGAAGAACAAATTAAATGGACATGGGTTGAGAAGGATGAGTTTGAAACTATGAAAGAGAATTGGTTCAAAGATATGAAAGTTATCGATTCTTACAATGAAGGTGAGGAAAGATTATCTGAGTTTAGCACGATCCTACATTCATTCATTGATGAGAAAAAAGGTGCAAACGATATTACTCAAATAGATTATGGTTATGTATATCGATGTGACAAACTAAAAAGATATTTTTGGAATGCTACATCATTTAAACATTATGCAAAAAGTAAATACAATAAATCATATGAAATGACTTTAGGTGAAATGTTAGCTCGAATGTGTGAGGAAGAGAAAGTTAAGTATCCAGATAAAAAAGATACACACAAGAGATTAATACAATTACATAAAGGTTATCAGAAATATAGTAAGCGATGTTACTCATCAATTATATTATCTGAAATAGAAAAAAGAGATAACGAATCAAGTATAAATAACTTTAAACAAAAGATAGGTAGCAATGAGTTCAGTACAAACGAATAAACCAAACAAAGCAGACTTAATTAGAAATAACCCAGAAGAATTACAAAAGATAAAAGATAAAACTTGGAAGATATATGGTCCTCCAGGTACAGGTAAAACTTGGACATTACTAAACATTATTAAATATGGAATTGGTAAGAAACATATTGTACCTGAATATATAGCATACTGTTCTTTTACTAGAGCTGCAGCTAAAGAAGGTATGGATAGAATACTAAAAGCTTTTCCTGGTAAATATAAAGAGGATTCATTCGAACTATTTAAAACAATACATGCAATGTGTTTGTCCAGGACACGAGATTCAGCACTAGAAATTATAGATGAGAATAAACATTTACCTGCATTCAGTTATTTAGAACGTGGAGAGGAAGTAAACTTACAAGTAGGTAAAGATGAAGATGGTAAGATTGCAATTAAAAATTATCCAATTGAAATATATGAAAGAGCTAGAAACTGTAAACTTAGTTTGAAACAAGCTTATGAAGCTGACAACTCAATGAATAAAACAAAACATTGGGGAGACTTAGTAGATATAGTTGATAACTGGGTTAAGTTTAAAGATGGATTCTTTATGGATTTCACTGATATGATTGAAGACTTTTTAATTAAAGATTATTCATTCAAGGTAGATTATTTTATTGTAGATGAAGCACAAGACTTAACACCTTTACAATGGGACTTTGTATATTTAATGGCTAGTAAAGCTGAAAAAGTATTTATTGCAGGGGATGATGATCAGGCCATACATGAATGGAATGGAGCTAGTGTAGAAGAGTTTTTAAACTTTCCTGGTAAATCTAAAGTTTTACATAAATCTAGAAGACTGCCTAAAAAAGTATTAGAGTTTTCTAAAAACATAACTAACCAAATAAAATTAAGACAACCAAAAGATTATATAGCTACAGGTTCTAAAGGTTATATACAAACAAATAACTTTGCACTTAGACATATAAATTTTAATGAACACATCGATGATACTTGGATGGTATTAGTCCGAACTGTTAGAGAGCTAAAAGAGATAAGAGCAGAAGCTAAAGCTATAGGTTTATTTTTTAAAACATCGTCAGGTTACCCATCAGTAAATGCTACTCATTGGAAAGCGATAGAAGTATGGGATAAATTGATGAAAGACGAAGAGATTAGTTTACAGGAAGTTGGTTTAGTTTATGCTTATGTTAGAAATATCCAACATGGTTGGAGAAAAACAGACAATAAAAAGTGGTCAAAGATAACTAAGGACAAATTTAATTACCAATTCTTACATGTTAATTGTGGATTACAAGAGGAGCAGGGATCATGGACAACGGCCCTGGATATAGACATTCACAACAAGAACTACATAAATAAGCTTATTGAAAGAGGGATTAAGTCCGATAGTGTACCTAAAATTATAATTGATAAAATACATCAAGTTAAAGGAAAAGAGGCAGATCATGTGGTTATTTGGGAACAATGTCCACAAATATGTACTTTACCAGATAAGAATAGTAGAGAAAGAGATGCAGAATTAAGAGTTTGGTATGTAGCTGTAACAAGAGCTAAAAAAGGTGTACACATAATACAACCAAATAAACCATATGGACATCATATGCCACTAACAGCAATAGGTAACGGGAGATATAGAATATGACAGATAAAAGTATATTTGATAATTTAAAAACTGCAAAAGAAAAACAAATTGGAGGATCACATTACAAAAAACATGCGATCCAACCTTATACATTTATAACAAAAAACAAATTATCTTTTTTTCAAGGTAACGTGATAAAATATGTTTGTAGATATAAAGATAAAAATGGTATAGAAGATTTAAAAAAGATTATACATTATTGTGAATTAGAAATTGAGGAGTTAAAAGATGGTAAAAATAAGTAAAGAAGATTTCTCTAGACTAGCTGGAGATAATGACGGGACTAGATTCCCTGGTGAGCCTGCCATGACAATATTATCATTAGGAGCTGGTGTGCAATCAAGCACAATGGCCTTAATGGCTGAAGAAGGAGCTTTTGGTAAAAAACCAGACGCAGCAATCTTCGCTGATACGGGATGGGAACCTAAACCTGTAATAGAACATTTAAAATGGCTACAAACAAAACTATCTTTTCCTGTGCATATTTGTAGTAAAGGTAATATTAGAGAAGATATAATTAAAGCTATGGGACCTGAAGGTTCTAGATTTGCATCTGCACCGTTCTTTACTAAGAACCCTGACTCTAATAAAAAAGGAATGCTTAGAAGACAATGTACAAGGGAATATAAAATTACTCCATTAACAAAAAAGATGAGAGAGCTCATGGGTATACTACCTAGAAAAAGATTTCCTAAAGACAAATGGATTGAAGTATGGATTGGTATATCAACTGATGAGATACAAAGAATTAAACCATCAAGAGAAAGATGGCAAAAAAATAGATGGCCTTTGATTGAAATGGATATGAATAGAAACCAATGTTTAGATTGGTATAAAACAAGAGAACAATACAAGGTACCTGCTAAGTCTGCATGTATTGGTTGTCCATTCCATGACGATGCATTTTGGTTAGATATGAAAAAGAATAGACCAGAAGAATTTAAAGATGCATGTGAAATTGATGAAGTAATTCGTAAAGGTAATGATAAAGTAAAAGACCAGTTGTTTATGCATAGATCATGTGTACCTTTGAAAGATGCAAAATTTAAAGGCGAAGAAGACTTAGACATGTTCCAAATGGAATGTGAGGGTATGTGCGGCCTCTAACCGAAGCAGTCATAGATGTAGGATCTGGATTTATATTAGCTATACTTATACAGTTATTTATATTTCCATTTTTTGACTTGCATCCTACAATTTTTGATAGTATTCATATTGCTTTAATTTTTACAATAGCATCTATGATTCGTTCATGGCTGTGGAGGATATATTTTAAACGATGTCGTACCAAATCAATGTAGTTATGAAGAATACTGAATGGGTTACACCAAATGAATTTCCTGATTTATCTGAAGAATCAGAAATAGCAATAGACTTAGAAACAAGAGATGAGAACATGAAAAAGCTTGGCACAGGCTGGGCTAGACATGATGGAGAGATTGTAGGTATTGCTGTAGCTGCAGGTTCTTTTAAAGGTTACTATCCTATTAATCATCAAGGTGGAGGTAACTTACCTAGGGGTAAAGTTATTGCCTGGTTTCAATCTGTTTTAAAAACAAATGCAGATAAGATATTTCATAATGCACAATACGATTTAGGTTGGATTAGAGCACAGGGTTGGCAAGTCAATGGTCGTATTATTGATACTATGATTGCTGCTGCATTAATTGATGAAAATAGATTTAGTTATTCTTTAAATGCATTAGGTTTTGATTATCTTGGAGAAATAAAAGCAGAAGACGAATTAAAAGAGGCTGCTGCTCAAAGAGGATTAGATGCTAAAGCAGAACTATGGAAATTACCTGCAATGGACGTAGGTTTTTACGCAGAGCAGGATGCTGCACTTACACTTAAACTATGGAATTACTTTAAACCTACATTAGTAAAAGAGAATTTATTAAACGTATGGCAGTTAGAAATGGAGCTGTTGCCTATCTTAATACAGATGAGGGAGACAGGAATTAGGGTTGATATAGACAAAGCTGAGACTCTTAAAAAAGAACTTTTATCTAGAGAAATGAAATTAATGAGTAAAATCAAAGATATGACAGGACAAGATGTTGAGATTTGGGCAGCACGATCCGTGGCTAAAGCCTTTGATCAACAGAAAATCAAATATGAAGTCACAGAAAAGTCTAAGTCACCTTCTTTCACAACAAATTGGTTAGAGAATTGCAATCACCCCCTAGCTAGGTGTATAAAGGACGCCAGAGAAATAAATAAACTACATTCAACGTTTATTGATTCCATATTAAAATACGAACACAAAGGTAGAATACATGCAGAAATTAATCAACTTCGCTCTGACATGGGTGGGACTGTCTCTGGCCGTTTGTCTATGGCTAATCCTAATCTTCAACAAGTACCTGCCAGGAGCAAGGAGTATGGCAGACTTATTAGAGGACTCTTCTTACCCGAACAAGGTTGTAAGTGGGGAAGCTTTGACTACTCACAGCAAGAGCCAAGACTTGTTGTACACTACGCAGCTACAACAGATAAAGCATTAGGTGGTTTACAAGGATCACAACAACTAATAGAAGCTTATCAAAACGAAGACGCAGACTTCCATCAAACAGTTGCAACGATGGCAGGAATACCAAGATCACAAGCTAAAACAATTAATTTGGGCATATTTTATGGTATGGGTTCAGGTAAATTATCTAAACAACTGGGTATATCATTTGAAGAAGCTAAAAAACTATTGCAAGAATACGATGCTAAAGTACCATTTGTTAAACAGTTGGCTAATAGAGTTATGCAACAAGCAGAGAAAAGTGGTTCAATTAAAACTTTATTAGGTCGTAAGTGTAGATTTGATAAGTGGGAACCTAAGTCATTTGGATTACACAAAGCTATGACAGAAAAAGAATATATAGCTGAATATGGTAGTTTGAACTCTGCTAAAAGAGCATTTACATACAAAGCATTAAATAGATTAATACAAGGTAGTGCAGCGGACCAGGTAAAAGCAGCTATGATTAATTGTGATAAAAATGGTTATGTGCCAATGTTACAAATACATGATGAACTATGTTTTAGTGTAGAAACAGAAGAAGACGAAGCTAACATAGAGAAAGCAATGGTTGATGATTCTGCTGTTAATTTAGTAGTGCCATCTAAAGTAGATAAAGCTATTGGTGATGATTGGGGTGAAGCAACGTAATGTTTGAGAAAAGAATTGCATGGCCTAAGTATCAGATCATTGCAAAAAGAATTAAAGTATTTCCGTTTAGTCAAATCACAACACACACTTTACATAACGAACATAAACAAATAATTAGAAACAGTATTGAAAAGCACGGTTTTTTAAATCCACCAGTCATAGACATGAGTTTGACTTGTTGTAGTGGTAATCATTCATTTAAATTAATGGAGGATAAAAGATATACGCATATTATTTGTTATCAAGGTATAACTGATGATGAAGTAAAATTTTTGTCTAGAATGAATAAAATAGTTTGGGAAAAAATAATAAAGGGCGAAGAAGTCCGTGACTTTGCCTTCATTTTTGAAGACGAAAAGTTGAGTGCACTTATTAACTCGTGCAGAGTTTTGCTAGAACCTTAATTATCCAGCAAAAGAATGGTTTTCACCGTTCTTTAAATTAACGTGAGCATATCTCACGCTATCTTCTTTTAACTGTCTGACAACTGTTTTCAATTGGTCTTGAATTGAAGCCATCTCTACAGTTACATATCCGCCGTTCTCTAAGAACTTTCTATTCCAAGAATTTTCAAGCTCAAGCTTCTTGGCGAACAGTTTGTTGGGTTGTAACATCTGCTACCTCCTCATGTGTTATAAAGCAGTAATCAGGCCTGTACATTGGCTCATCACCTACAGGATGTAACGACCCTGCTTTAACTTTATTAACGAAGTCCATACCTGCCTCATCTACGTCTGCTGCTGAGACTTTGTGATCCCAGTACTTTCCAGCATATCTGACTTGGATACGATATGTCTTCATAAGATATTATAGTGTATATCTAGCCCTTTTTCAAGACTTCCATCGGGCTTGACAGGATCTGTATGAAAACAAGAAATTTGCATTGTTAAGATGGGTATTTTATTTTCGTCCATTTTATTTTTGATTTTTTGAGCTTTAGTATTAGCAGCTTTTTTACATTCTTCAAGCGTTTTATGATATACCATTGGGCTGTCCCAAAAGTTCACGCACTTTTGACCAAGCGAATCGGATAGGTCCACGACACACATCATACCAATTAAAACCCAACCTGATATTGTAGAAATGAACATTAAGTATTTTAGCACTTGACATTGTTAATTACAAATTATATCTAGATAAGATATGACAAAAAGTAAAGCATGGGAAGAAGCGAAAGCTAAAATTGATGACATTCTAAATAGAATGTACGATAAAGATGCTTTGGGTAATCCCTTGAATGAAAACAGCCCAGAGCTATTAGATCCAATTAATCGAATTGCAAATGTTCAATTTGAATTCAATGGTTTCTTTTATAGATTGATTCCAGATCATGTTGCTAAACGATTAGTGTTGGACGAACTAGAAAACAGAAAAAACGGACAAAGGAGAACGAACTAATGAGAGATGCAGTTGATGAATATAACAGAATGAAAAAAGATATATCAATATTAAGATTATTATTTTTATTGGTATTTCCAAAAACATTAATGCTATTTGTATTTTTAGGTGGTTACATGTGGTACATATCATGAGCAGAAAAAAGAAAATTAGTTTAACTGAAGATGTAGATGATAAAGATTTCTTTAAGTATCAAAGAGATTTTTATAAAAGTATAAAAACATTTATTGACCGAGGTAATGTTTTACAAAAAACTGCTAAAGATCGAGGTGCTATAGCACCAACTGAGGTATTGTTATTTTTATTATTTTGGTCTGTAATGAAAGCAAAATTTGATGAAGGGCAATTAGATTTTGTTAGCATGATGTTTGAGAAAATTATGTTTGACGATTGGATGAAAGGCCAAATGGTTGACCCTCCAAAAAGTATGGAAGTAGAAGTTAAACGTGATGATAAAAATAAAATCAAAATGCCCTGGGACAAAAAAAAGGAGACAATACACTAATGGACACAAATAAAAATTTTTTAGATTATTATACTTGGACAAAAAGAATGATCGCAAGGGGTAAGAAATGTAAAACCATAAAAAATAACTTTATAGAAAGATATGGTAAAAAATTGATACCCGATTTAGAAGCTATTTTTAAACAATTTAATTATTTTAACTAGGAGACAATACACTAATGGATACAAATAAATGGACATCTGTTGCTATTAAAAAACCTAAACACACAATATTAAAAGCAATATGTGAGGGTAAATACAGGGCACCAGGTGCAATGGTAGAAAAACTAATTGATGATTACTGTGATTATCAAGCAAAAAAGAAAAACATAACAACTGAACAATTTGTAAAGGAGTTGCTAAATGGCAAACATAGAGATTAAGGAAAGAAAAGGAGATAGTTTAGAGTATGGTATATTTGAAACTTGTTTATCATTTATTAAAGAACCTGTTGGTGCGACTATGGAAGTGGGTGTCCGAGACGGATTCGGATCCAAAGTCATTATCGATGCCTGGAGAAAGTTACACGGAACTAAACCATTGGTTCATTTGGGTTTGGACCCTTATGGTAATATTGAGTATAATGGTGCTGATAATCTTAGGAACGTAAAGTACGATTATACAAATGAGATGAGACAAGACATGTTAATTTATATGTCTAAATTTTACCCAGAGTTTAATTTAATTAATTTAGATGACAAAGAATTTTTTTCTAAATTTGTAAATGGTTATCCAATTTATAGAGAAGAAAAAATTTTAATTCATAAATATGATTTAGTACATTTAGATGGACCACACGATACGGACTCTGTTTTAAATGAGATTAAATGGTTTTTACCAAGAGCAGCTAAACAATGTTGCATTGTTATTGACGATCAAAAAGCCTTTGATATTCAAAAAATCATTGATTTTACTAGCAATTTTACATGTTTGGATAACAAAGATTACTGTAAATTTAAGCTACAATACTTAGGAGAACGTAAGGCTGTGTTCATGAACTTTGAGGTTGACAAAGAACAATCAAAAACATAAACATAGTAATGGAAATAAAATACGACACTTGCCAGAACTGTAAAGGGAATGGTTACATTAGAATCATTCCTTACAGTGAAACACAAACGTGTAAAGAATGTGGTGGTGCTGGATATTTTAAACCAATTTCCAATAATAACGAATCACGGCTCAAGGACAATCATCCAATACTGAATAAGGTGGGTGATGGCGAGCAAAGTTAATCCTAAACAAGCTTTCATAGACACCTTAACAGTCTTAGCTACTAAGCTAAGCAAACGAGAATATGATAACGTTACTGGTATCATGTACTCGCTACACTGCGGTGTATCCATGGGATTTGAAACAGCTGATCCTATGCTTTTACCAACATTTGAAGAAATTTGGAATCTTACGAAAGATAAGAGACTGAAACAACAAGCAAATGTCAAGGTTTTTAAGGTATATGAAAACAATAAAATTCAACCAAAAAAGTAACCCTACAAGATGGAACTCTTGCATCTCAATATGTTATAGTAAGTCTATGGACGACCTAGACCTATTTATTGAGGACTCTCTAGCAAACGGTAAGACAAGATTAGACCCTGAAGCCCAGGTGGGATTCATGGATAAAATTCTCTTATCACACGACCTGTGTTCAGCACAGAGAAATGAAGAGGAGACAAGATACTATTATGAGTTACTCAGTAAATTTGTTAAAACTTATGGGCACTAAAGTTGCTACTCAAGTCCTTTTTGCAGAAAATCAACCATCAGAGATAAAGATGTGGCAAGCTGTTGTCTTAACAGCATTTGAAGACGTCACTAATAATTTATCTGATAAGAAATCAAGCATTGCAAAATGGGATGCTTTTAAATGGTTTCACGATCGTGATGAGTTTGATACTGTATGCTATTTAGCTGATTTCGATGCTGACTATGTTTATGAACGATACCTATTGGCTGTTGATAATGAAGTTATTAAATTTTCTCAAAAACAAATAGCCTGGGCTCGATATTCTGAGGTAATCAATCAATATAATATTGAAACCGATAAGAAAAAACGTAGTCAATTAAAGAAACAGTTAGAAATAGAAAGGCAAAGGGTAATGAATGCGTCCACTATGTCACAAATGCAATAAAAAACCTGCAGACATTATAGAAAACAATCAATTTTGGTGTGCTGTTTGTAAATTGCATGAAATGCGAGTTTATGGCAAAATACCACCTGAATTGACAAAAGACACACAGAAGAATAGAATTAAATTGTTGAAGTGATTTTTATATTTTTTTGAGCACTTCAACTCCTTTCTTTTTGTTTAAGTTAGTCCCCTGTTTTTAAGATTGCAGGGGACACTTAACTATTTTTTTCTTGACATAATCTGTATAATCTATATTGGGGCTAACAGGGCTTTTTCTTATAAACGAAAAGCTCCCTTTGGATAAGTTAGGTCCTAGGACAGCGAGAGGTGTCTTGGGACAAGGCTGGGACAGACCCCCTGTCCCAGCTTTTTTATTAAAAACTCAATAAAATTGCACCTTAGATCGTAAAAATTTTCTCTAGGACGCTAGGACATATAAATTACCAAATATTACACGTGAAAAAGAAAACCAGTCTGTCTTTGCGTCCCAGAGGCCAAAATTGAGCTAAAACCGTTGGTACTGTTGAATAATCCTGGGACAAGGATGCTGTCCCAGACCCGTCCCAGGCCGTCCTAGAGAATATAAATAAGGTTTTATAATGGTAAGTGCCTAGGGGCTATATAATATATAATAATAATAATCTCTAATTTATATCTAATAATAAAAAAAATAATAACGGACAAGGGACAACGGTTCAGGGAACCAGTCCACGAGTGTTTATTTAGGCAAGGTTTTAGGGTATAGTACAACCATGGGTAAACTTCCAAATACATTAAAGGCCACTTCACAGCTGACTCCAAAGCAACGTAAGTTTGTTGATTTGTATGTAGAGAACTATGGCAAGCCAGGTTTTAGTAAAGCTCAGTGTGTAAGAGATGCAGGTTATAATCCTAAAAGAGATAATGGTGCAGCCGAAATTGGTAGTCGATTACTTAATCCGAATTTGAATCCACATGTAGTTAGATATTTCGAAAAACGAATGAATCGAGAACTAGCTTTTTATGAAAAGAATAAACTTAGATCCTACAAACAATATGACCGTATGAGAGAAGGTGCTATTGATAAATCACAATACAATGCAGCAATTAATGCTGAAACAAAGATAGGGCAGATGGCAGGATTTTTTGTAAATAGAACTGAAGTACAACACAGTAGTTTGGAGGGTATGAGTCGTGAGCAACTCGAAAAGAGGCTTAGCGAGCTTGAACGTAAAATCGGTGACCACAAAGAAATCATCGATGTCACGCCAGAGTCGGAAGTCATTGATTCAGGAAGCACTGAAGATAGCACAGACTGATTTCTTCAAAGCTTTTCATATGGTGCATAACTCACACATGACTACAAGTGTGGGGATAGTAGGTATTAAAGTTAACGAGAGGAAAAAAGATGCGAAAGAAGAATAACAAGCACTTTAAGCAGATTAAACCTATTGAAGTAGAAACAACAGGTTTGCCTGATAAAGTTAGAGTTGGTTATAAGGATATTAAAATTAAATATGTAAGACCAGATTTTAAAAAATGGCAGATGACAGATTGTTTTGGAGAATATGATTATAGACAAAACTTAATACATATTCAACACGACCTTTGTGGACAGGAAAGAGTCAATACAATATTTCATGAAATCATGCATGCTGCTGTTCAAGTTAGTGGTTTGAATCAAGAGAAGTGTGCTCTTGAAAAAGATGAGCATGAGGAATCTGTTGTAAATGTATTATCAAATATGATGATGGCAGTCTTCAGAGATAACCCTTGGCTCATAAAAATGATAGAAAAAGATATAGAAAACACAGATTAAAAGCATAACCTTGCCCTATTGGTTTTATGTCTAAAACAAACGAATACAAGTTATATCAACTACTAAAAAACAATTTAAAAAATACACATTTTACAAGGATAGAATCACACACTGAACTAGGTATTCCTGACGTAAATGCTTGTCATAATGGACAAGAAGTATGGTTAGAACTCAAGGCTAATACACGCAAGGATTTGGGGTTAAGCAAGTACCAAATCGTGTGGATGAAGAAACGAATTAAGCATGGTGGTAATGTTTGGATTGCGAACCGACCCCTCTTGGACAAGACCCTTAGATTCTACGACCCGAGTACCATTGACCCTGGTTCGCTGACCTCGGTTCTGGAACAACCTACCCTCGTCCTCGGACAACGGTCGATTGATTGGGACCTGGTGATGGAGATCCTGTTTCCGCGGGCCCAGCAGCGTAGCTCACCAACCCTCGCCCTCGGGAAATAACAAAACTTCAAATAGTTGGTGGGTTGATAGAAGTTACCAGGATCCCAGAGCAGCTCAGGACAAACCTCGTACCTCGTTCAAAACCTCAACTTTGAAGCTGTGGGTTGGACATTAGGAGCTGGCCAGGATCGCAACCAGTTCCACCACCCACATTTTTTTATTGACATTTGTTCTTGGTTAGGTAATCTCGGTGCATATGTTGTCGAATAACTCCGACTTAAACATTAGAGAAAGGAGCCCTGACTCGTCATCAGGAAGCTCCTTCCTCGTACCTCGTTTCACGCCTATCTTTGGATTTACATGACTAGATAGTTGAGCTGACCCAGCAGCCAGAGCCAGTCACCCACCTCTACTTCCCTGCCTTTCGAAAAATTTTTTCTTGACAACAAAAGCTACAGGTCTTATATAGATAAGATAACTTAACAAAGGAGAAAATATGAATTCAATTCTAGTCGAACTAACTTTTTGCACGGCGGTCATTGGTGTGTTGATGCTTGTGGGGGTGCTGTCATGGTAAATGAAGAAAGAGAGAACGTTGTTTACACATGCCCGAAGCATGGTAAAGAAACATACTTTAGCATCAAGAAGTTAGAGAGAATGCCGAAGATGCGTGATTACGTGTACGTATGGTTTAAGCACAAGAAACAATCGGAAAAGATGTGGGTGCGAATCACTCAAGGAAGCCGTGTCAAAGGACAAGGTACATTAGACAATCAACCACAAGTACTAAAGTTCTACAAGCATGGTGACATAATCAAGTTCCAAACAGATGTGGAGGGCATAACATGGGGACGATAAAAGAATGGCTAAAAGATGGTGAACAGCAGGAGCTGTTCACCATACAAGACATCGCTGACCACGGCTGTCAAGGCGGAGTGTCGGGATTGATATACTATCGGGAAACTGAGAAGTTCCACGATGATCATGAGCAGGAGATTTGGGATCTGGTGCAGCAGCTCGCAGAAGACTCTGGTCAGAGTATTATGAAATACATTGGTAACATTTCTAAAGCTGGTTCCCTGAGCCAGTTGCTCAATGACCTAGTTTGGTTGGCCGTTGAGGTCAGAGCACGAGACATCCTCGATGAACGAGAAGCCGCCTGATGGTCCTCGCTATAATATTACTGCTGCTGGTATCGCCACGGTCCCTGTTGACTGTACTGGCGATCGCAGCGATGATCCTGATGAAGCTCTTCTAAGCCTCGCCTCGCTCGCACTGCACATGATTCCTGGATGATGGGTGGGTTGACTGTACTGGCCAGATCCGCCAGGCGAAGTTCACGGAAGCTCGACCTCGTAGAAGAACACAACTTATACCAATAATGTGTGGGTTAGATTTCCTGCTGGGCCCGATCGCAAATTTCACCCACCTTTCAGGTCGTAAAATTTTTACGCTTGACATCTTATCGAGCTATGACTATATATGTAGAAGTAATTACTAACTTAAACTTAACAAAGGAGAAAACATGGGCTTTGATTTATATAGTCTAGGAAAACACAAATCAGAAAAAGGCGAATACTTTAGAAACAATGTTTGGCATTGGCGAAGGTTAGCCGACTTTATCTGCACACAAACAAAAGTTATAGATGAAAAAGATAAAGACGATTGGCAAATGAATAATGGACACGAAGTGTCAGAAGAAACTGCAAAGCAAATTGCACAACAGTTAAAAGCCCTTATCAAAGATGGCACAGTTTCCAAAGCTATCAAAGAAGTAGAGGAAGAAGAAAAGAAAGCCGAAACCAACAATGCACAAGTTCAGAAGTTGCATCAGATGTTGCGTGATAAGGTAGAGAAAGAAACGGGAAAAGAAAATCTTGCACCGATAGACTATCCAAAAGCTGACCATGATACGTGGGAATGGATACAAAAACGATATGACTATGGTAGTTCATATCCTTTTACAATGGAAAACGTAGAAGAATTTATTCAGTTCTGCGAAGATAGTAATGGGTTTAAAATCTGTTAATGGATTATGTTTTGTATTTTATTATCGCTGTCGGTGTTGCGTGTTTAATTCATTTCATTGATAGTTATTAACGCCTCGCCTCGCTCGGCGAGGCGAAGTCTGTATTAATCTCATAGATTACTAAACGGCGTACCAGTGAAGAACTCGGTTGGACTTCGTGGAACTTAAAAAATGCCATGAGGTGTAGGTCGCGTTGTCCTCGTTTCGTGCGTGTGCGTGGCTCTATGGAAGACTTTTTTAGAACTCAAAGGGGGTAAATTATGATTTTGTTCTATTTTGAATTTTTAGAACTTATAAAAAAATTATTTAAAAAGATAAAATAGTTGTTGTAATTTGTTTTTTAATTTTGTAATTTAAAATCCTAACTTAACAAAAGGAGAAAACAAATGACTGTTAATATAACAAACGTCAAAAACTTTTCAGTTTATAAAGAGTTAGAATTAGAAAAAGCTGAAAAGATAAAATATGCTTATGCGTCAATTAAAATGACAAGAAAGCAATCAAATAAAATAATTGAACTTTTACAACAAGAGGTCAGTTTATTATTTGATAAAAAACCAAAAACTAATGTTTTATTCATTAAGGATAAAAACAAAAATGTAGTTGGCTCAATTCAAAAGATTGCAAGAAAGTCTAAAAGATTTGACACAACTGCATTTAAAGAAAAGTTTCCAAAACTTTATAATGAGTTTTTGGTTGATAGTGAAAGTTGTGAATTCAAACCATTACTTGATGAGGTATTGAATGAGCAACGATAATCATAACTTTTTAGCAAAAGTAATTAATACTAATCTTGAAAAAAAGTTTTCAAGTGATGAAATTTCTAAAAGATTAGATAGCAAAGTTATAAGACAATTAGATTATGAACTTTGTTATAAAACTTTAGAGAGTGTAGTTGAGGAAACTATTTTGGAATATCAAGGTACTGAATGCGTTGAGTTTATGAAACAAAAGTATTTTGATAAATTCAAAAACTTACTTGAAAAGATGAATGGTATTAATTCTAATGGCTAGAATTTTTAACCTTAAACCCGATTATATCCCCGAGCAATTCGGGGGTATATACTTTTTAATCTCTCGTAAAAATGGTGTCATTAAATATATCGGAATGTCTAAATTTGATGTCCACCAAAGATTAAGAAATTACGATTTAGAAAGAATGAATTGTGATGTCAAAATCTTACGAGTTAAAGACGTTGATAAAATACGTTGGTATGAAAGACGTTGGATACAAAAGTATCGTCCAAGTTGGAACGTTCGTATCTATTCAAAACGTACCAATTACCTACACAATCCATATCTTTAACTGGTAGCTGCGTTTAGGCGATCTCTTTCCAGCGATCGCCTTCACCTGCTTTTCTATACAATATCTAGTAGATAGATTTACCAAAAACCACAGCATAGGGTATTCGCACCCCCCCCACCACGCATCAGGGCGTTGATGGTACCGACAATTTAGACTTTAGACAAGTTGAATACACGCAGAGAAGTGATATATTCTACGTTATGAACACGGAATTGCTTACTACTAGTCAATTACGAGATAAGTTAGAAACTACTTGGTTACAACATATTAAACTTTGCCAAGATAATTTTTTATATTTTGTTGCAAATGTGTGGCCTGATTTCATATATCGTAAGACAAAAGACAAAGATAGGTATGGTCATCATCAAATCATTGCAAATGAACTAGTTAAGATATCAAATTCCAAAAGAGGCAGGCTAATCATTAACATGCCCCCCCGACACACAAAATCAGAATTTGCTTCCTTTTTGTTTCCTGCATGGTTTATCGGAAAATTTCCAAAAAAGAAGATTATGCAAGTATCCCACAACGCAGAGCTGGCTCAAAGATTTGGTTCCAAGGTAAGGAATCTTATGGATTCACCTGAGTATAAACAAATTTTTGGTGACGTTAAGTTAAGAGAAGATTCGAAAGCAAAAGGACGTTGGGAGACAAGTCATGGTGGTGAGTACTTTGCTGCTGGTGTCGGCGGTTCGATAACAGGTCGAGGTGCTGACTTGTTAATTATTGATGACCCCCATACCGAACAAGATTCTATGAGTGACTCCGCAATGGAGAGAGCCTATGAGTGGTATTCATCAGGCCCCCGTCAACGTTTACAGCCAGGTGGTTCCATCTTGGTAGTAATGACTAGATGGGCTCAAGATGATTTGACAGGACGACTTTTAAAAAATCAAACAGACCCTAAAGGTGACAAGTGGCAGCAAATATCTTTTCCAGCGATTATGCCAAGTGGTGAACCTGTATGGCCTGAGTATTGGGAACTAGAAGAATTAGAAAAAGTAAAAGCATCTATTTCAGTACGTAATTGGAATGCTCAGTATATGCAAGAACCTACCTCTGAAGAAGGTGCAATATTAAAACGAGAATGGTGGCGACCGTGGAAAAAGAAACTTCCACAGATTCATTATGTGATTCAATCTTACGATACGGCTTTTAGTAAAAAAGAAACTGCTGACTATAGTGCAATTACGACATGGGGAGTATTTTATCCAGATGAAGTAACCCCTGCATTAATACTATTAGATGCTATGAAAGGCAGGTGGGACTTTCCAGAGCTTAAAGCAATTGCCATGGAACAGTATAAATACTGGGAACCTGAATCGGTGATCGTGGAAGCCAAAGCATCAGGACAGCCCCTATTACAAGAGATGCGTAGAATGGGTATTCCTGTACTCGATTACACACCAACAAGGGGCAACGATAAACATACCAGGGTCAATTCGGTAGCTCCAATCTTCGAATCTGGAGCAGTTTACTATCCTCACGGAGAATTATGGGCAGAAGAAGTAATCGAAGAATGTGCAGCTTTTCCTAATGGATCTCATGATGACTATGTAGACAGCACGTCACAAGCTATGTTAAGATACCGTCAAGGTGGTTTAGTTTCTATGAAATCGGACTACGAAGACGAGGAACGTCCACCAAGAGAATATATTTACTACGAAGGAAGATAACATGTCAGACAAATTATCATTTGATGAAAAAATGAAGCTAGTAGAGCAAGGCAAAATAGATCAAAAAACTGGTAAGTTTACATCTATGGACGCTATGAGAGAAGCTAAAGGATTTAAGCCTGGAGAAACTCCAGCACAATTTAATACAA
>Ga0208644_1000831_pt1 | contig 27434 bp, 45 predicted proteins | sample VirMetDEL_Nov_18_FD_184517 | JGI IMG/M metagenome (GOLD analysis project Ga0208644, IMG submission 184517) | Aqueous microbial communities from the Delaware River and Bay under freshwater to marine salinity gradient to study organic matter... | ecosystem: Environmental > Aquatic > Marine >...
ATATAACCGTTGAGACCATTCGCCAATGGCATCTTAAGCGTGGCTGGTCGGATATCGGCTACCACTATGTCATTTACTTGGATGGATCTATCCACAAAGGCCGACCCATTGAGAAAGTGGGCGCACATACCTCTGGGCAAAATACTGGAAGTATAGGCATCTGCTATGTCGGAGGAGTTGAGAAAGATGGCAAGACCCCAAAGGACACAATGACCGACTTGCAAGAAACGGCAATGGTAAACCTTATCAAGGCATTGCGTGAGGAGTATGGGCGTTTGAGTCTGCACGGACACAATGAGTATGCCGCGAAGGCTTGTCCTTCGTTTAAAGTTTACGAGAAATTTGATTGGTTATTATGAGTGATTTAAACAACTGGATAGATGAACTTGAAGAATTACCCGTTAACCCGTTATGCTCTATTGATGATGAGCATTGCGACTCTTGTGGGAGTTAGTGGGTGCGGTGGTGCGAAAACGCTCCAAGAGAGTGTAATTGTTCGGGACACAGTTGTAGTCACAAAGGAGAGGGTGATTCAAGACACCCTCGTCCTCCAAAGGGATACGACTATTTACCAAGATCGCGTAAAGCTTGAGGTTAGGTATCTGGAAGGAGAGAAGGTACTGGTGAGGGCTGAATGCCCTCCCGACACCATCCGAATAGAAACCATTAAGGTCATCCAACCGAGCGTTCCGGAGAAGCCTAAAATGGCTTGGGAGGGTTTCTTGGGATGGGTGATTGCTATCCTCTGCTTGTTGGTTATTGTCCGAACAGTTGTCCAGAAACTCATTTAAGGTGCTTTTCGTGCGATTTAAGCCACTCAATATAGCGGAGTGGTATGTGCGTATAGGTCAATGGGAGAAAGCCTCTTAAATCAAAGATTTCCCAAGGCGATGCAAAAAGCCTTTGGGGAATTTTTTTTTAAAAATTATTTGGTGGATAGTACTTTGTTTCATATTTTTTACAACTTAAGTTATATATCTTAACTTACTTAACTTAACTACCCCCCTTATAGGGGGGTATAGTATTAGTTAGTATATTTACTTAACTATGACAAGAGAAGAAAAGATCAGACATTGGAACAAGATTGAGAAGGGTGAGATACCTGATGACTACCAAAATCCCTTCCTCTCGCATTTCGGATTTATGGACTACCCATTGGACTACCATCAAGAAAAAACAAGAGAACGTGCAAAAAGAAGATACGGTTGCGAATGACCACCAAGGGTGGCATTTTATTTATTGGGATGAAAACCCTAACTTTACCAACGATGACACCAAAGTACTACATCGGAAAGCATAAGCAGATTGAAGCTTTTGACGTTGTCCTTGATTTCCAAGAGGACAACTACAACCTTGGCACGGCAATAACCTATTTGCTTCGTGCTGGTAAGAAGCCAAACAACCCTATGGCACAAGATATCCGCAAGGCTATCGCCCACTTGGAAAAAGAACTGGAACATCAAACCCGTAAATCTGCCAACCACCTTGAGTACTTTGAACACCATACCTCATCCGCAAAAGTCAAACACGATGGAATGGCATTACTATACCAACAAGTCCACAAAGAGGAAGATTGACAACCTCCTCCAAAAAGCTGCCGGGTTGTTCGCCAACTGCGAACCCACCTACGATGCCCGTCAGAAAGCTCTAAAGCAAGAGCAAGAGATCCTCAAACAAATCTATGACCTTGACCCCCACTTCGCAGAGCGATGCGGTTATAAGCGTTGAGGTAGGCAAAGTCCCCTCCCTAAACTCCTTCTACGCATCCAAGCATTGGATAGTGCGTAAGAAGGCAAAGGACAAATTCAAGGAGGAGATACTCGCCCAGCTTGATCATTACGACAAGGTCACCTTCCAATGCATCAGCGTAAAGGCATTGGTCAACTACCGCTACGATTTAGACAATTCTATTATGTGCGTCAAGTTTGCTCTTGATGCATTCAAGGACTGGGGGGGCATCCCCGATGACACCAAGTCCTATGTCTGCAAGGTCACCATCCAAGATGATGACACCTTGCCAAAGGACACCGCAAAAGTTTTTTTCATACCGCGTTTTGAATGTTGATAAAGTTTTCCATATATTTGGGGAAACCAAATGGAAAACAAAATGAAAACAAGAACACAATTGGACTACTGTCCACAAGGCTATCAAGACCTGATCGCCTACAAGGATGCCCGTATTGAGGCATTGCAAAAAGAACTCAAGATGACACGATACTCTCTTGAGATAGCCTTGAAAGATTACGATAATGTCATCCAAGCTACTGACAAGACCATTGACTGGATGAATGAAAGGTTAATGCGATGAAGACAAAGGCATACATCTCTTGGCTTGAGGAGCGCGTAGTGCGCTTGGAGATAGAACTTGCCGAGAGCAAGAAACGAGAATTTATGAATCTACAATTAAATCAATTCAATCAACAATGGCAAAAATCGTAAGCATCAACCCCACCGGACAATGGCAAGACCTCCACAAAATGGAAGTAAGCTTTGATGACGGACAATCAGGAACGGCATTCTCCAAGACACCAACGCCTTGGTATAGCGTAGGCGATGAGGTAGAGTACTCCCTCAACGCTAAAGGATCGGTAAAGATTAGCAAAGGCACAAGCGGATACGCACCAAAGCCTTCCTATGGAGGAGGCTCTACCAACAAAGATGAGCAGATTGCCAAGAGCGTAGTCTTCAAAGGAGCTATTGACTTGGCGTGTGCTGGTATGATCAAGGTCACGGACATCACCTCCTTTGTGGAGAAGTACACTCCCGTGCTTACTGGCGCAACCCAGCAAGGAGCAACACACGCTCAACACTTTCCGCAAGAATCACCTTTCTAACCAAAGCCCCTCTACGGAGGGGTTTTTTTATTACCTTTCGGCATATGCTGAACCATCCACTCATTGCAAAAACTGGAGACATTATGTCCTACTTGGAGAAGGCACGGAAGAACCAACTTCCGGAGTCTTCCAAGTTTGGATATCCAGCCATTGATGACTACCTACGCTTTAAGAAGGGAAACCTTATTGTTGTCACGGGACACGCCAACGTAGGTAAGACCCATACCATCCTATTCCTGATGCTAAAGCATACGCTTACCAACGGAACGCGGTGGTTAGTCTATTCATCAGAGAACGATGTAAGGAGTATCGTGCGTAAGCTCATTGAGTTCTTGGAGGGTAAGCAGATACAGTATATTGAGGAGGCGCGGTTCTACCGCCAATTGGATTTCATCAATGGGCATTTCCAGTTCATTGACAACGAAAACCTCTTTGATGTCTTCGGGCTGCTGGAGGCAGCAGAGCAGATGTATGATGAGTGGCAGTTTGACGGGTTCTTTATTGATCCCTACAATTCCCTGACTATCAACCAAAAGAAATTGGGCAAGGTATCCACCCACGAATACCACTATGAGGCTACGAGCCACCTTCGGGTATTCTGCAAGAAGCTATCCTCAATGGTCATAGTAAACACCCACCCAGCAACGGAAGCCTTACGAAGATTGCATTCGGGAAGCCATCCTTACAAGGGACATCCAATGCCCCCGATGGCAAGTGATGTAGAGGGCGGTGGTAAGTTCGTAAACCGAGCCGATGAATTCATTGTCATACACCGCTATACCCAGCACGAAACGGATTGGATATTCACGGACGTCCACGTCCGCAAAGTCAAGGAGCTGGAGACGGGAGGCCGACCAACGGCCTTGGAGCAACCCATTCGGATGGAGTCAATGAAATTCAATGTGGGTTTTATCATAAATTTGGAGAGCATCATCCCACACAAACCTATACAAAAGCAAGTAGATGTTCCCTTCTGATCCCACCTTTAACGAGCTACACATCCGCGAGAAGCAGATGCTCCTATCTGCTCACCTCATTTGGCTGAACGATTTAGCCAATGTCCAAGAGACGGTAGATGACCAAAACGAGGTCATCAACAAGCTCATTGATTTGGTGGAGGTAGATAGGGTGCTTAACTATTTCATTGACTACGAGAGAAGCGTAAACCGCTTCCTCAATGAGGCGCGTTTGGAAAACGCCAAACTGCGATACGAAAACCAAGAGATGAAACAAACGATAGACAACCTACAAAAAGCACTTGACAATGCAGCATCAAGCTTGTAAGAACTTCCAGCCCGGAGAACACCTCCGCAGTAATGCGGGAGAGGTGTTTGAGGTGGTGTCAAGAGAGACCTACTTCTGCAAAGGATGTGATTGTAAATTTCCCTACTTTTGTGATGAGATGAAGGAGCATACGATGCTCACCATCCGCAGTCAAAGAGGCGAATGGGAAATGTCTCTCAAGACACTAAACGATAAGTACAACCTTGGAGCTATCCAAGAGGAAACCAAGATCCGAACAAAATGGAAATAAGCGAACTCATCACTGCCAAAGAACTATTCTTCCGCAACAACAAGATACTGGATGACAACTCACGCAAACGTCCGGTGGTCTATGCGCGGACGGCTTTCTCCGCTGCCTTTAAAAAGGAGGGATGCGTTAAGATTGGTAGAGTGCTGGGGCGTGACCACGCCTCCGTTGTCCACTATATGAAGAGCCACAACACGCTCATCCAATACAAGGACTACCGCGAACTCTACGAGAAGGCTCTTGAGTTCCGCAAGGCGTTTATGGAGGATGATGACTTGCCGATGATGTCGCACCAAGACCTGATCAAGGTCATCCAAGACCTACGTCAGGAGTTAAGAGAGGAAAAGGAAAAAGCCGACAAGTTGTATATTTACAAGCAGCAGATGGAAAATATAAAGCAGATGCTATGACGTTTAGAATAAGCCCCCTTGTTGGTATAATGTTTGGAATCAACTGGCTTGATTGGGGCGAAGATGGATACGAAGAGGTTGGACACCGCTATGAGTTGCAGATTGCCGTTGGTGTCTTTATCATTCAAGTTATATCGTAATGCTTGAGGCTCTCGCACAAAAGCACGGAGACTGGCTAAAGATGCTACACTCCTTTGGATGCGAGACTCACCTTGCGGAGGACATCGTGCAAGAGATGTACCTACGCCTACACAAATATGTGGATGACCCCGAAAGAATAATGTACGGGGAGGAGATAAACACCTACTTCGTTTATATCACCCTCCGCAATATGTACTCTACCATCCAGCGTATGAAGACCAAGGTGCGCTTTGTAAGCATTGAGGAGCTTCCTGATGAGCTTATTTACGAAGAGCCGAACATTCAGTCCCTTGAGGAATTTGACAACCTCATAGATACCATTTGGGAGAATGTGGAGGATTGGCATTGGTACGACAAGAAGCTATTTGAAATCTACCACAACTCACCAATGAGCATCCGCAGCATTGCGGAAGAGACAAAAATCTCCGCACGTTCTATATTTAACACCTTAAAGAATGGCAAAGAAAGAATCCAAACCGACTGCAACCCAGCCTACCAAACGTGGAAGGAAGCCAAAGAAGGCTGAAGGGTTAGGTGATACCATTGAGCAGATAACAACCGCCACGGGCATCAAGGCTGCGGTGGATTGGTTCGTTGATGCTACTGGTATTGATTGTGGCTGCGAAGCAAGAAAGGAGAAACTCAACAAGATGTTCCGCTATCGCAAACCCAACTGTATGATCAGGGAGGAATACGAGTTCTTTGCCGACTACCGCAAGAGGCGAACTGCCGTACTAAACGTCAAAGACCAAGAGGTACTTCTCAAAATGTATAACCGCATCTTCAATAGCAACGAGCAGCCCTCAAGCTGCGGATCGTGCTGGAAGGAGAGAATAAACCACTTGGATGCAGTATTCAATACCTACGAAGGAGAGTGAGCTTTTTGAGTTTGTAAAGGCAAACTTCCTAAAGGACTTGGCAATGAGCGAGTATAAATACTCGCGCTATGATTGCTATTCTTTGATGTATGGTATGGATATAGAACTCAAGTGCCGGAGGGCGCACTACGACAATCTGATCATTGAGAGGGACAAGCACGATGCCCTCCTTGAGAGGAGCATTAAATTCGGAACAAGAGCCGTTTACATCAACTCCACCCCCATAGGCGTATGGGCATTCTACATCAGCCGTATCCGCATAGATTGGGAGGAACGCCTCCTACCACGCAACACCGATTTCGGAGACCGTAGGGACATCCCCAAGATGGTAGGTTATTTAAATATCAAAGACGGAACTAAACTTTTATGATATGCCTATCCCTGAACCCACCCCCGCAGAAACCCAAGTAGATTTTATGGCTCGTTGTATGCACGAACTACAAGGGGAGTTCCCCGACAAGGAGCAACGCCTTGCCGTTTGCTATGCCTCTTGGAGAGGAGAATGAAAAAATATTTTTTTATTTGTTGAAAAGTTTATACATTAGCATAAACCAACAACAAGTAAAAATGAAAAAACCAACCACACTTGAAGACTACAAAGCTTATGCTTTTGGCTTTGCAATGCTTACCGTCTTCTTCCTCGCCCCTTTCGCCATCATTAAACTCTTGAGCTATGTGTTCTGAATTTGGGGCGATTGATCCATACGATGCACCTGACCGTTGCGACTATTGCTATGCGGTCTTGAATTATCACGGCATTTGTAACGACTGCGACTACGAGGACTACAATGACCTTGACCGTGATTGAGCTACTAAACGGAGAGATGTGGGAGCAAGAGGCTATCCTTGAAAAGATGAAGGATGACTCTTTCTACTACGGGCATCTTGGAAAGTATGCACTCTCCTCCTCTGCTTGTAAGCAGATACTGGACTCACCCAAGAAGTATAGCTACATCACCAAGTATGGTCAGCAAGAAACGGACTCCCTAAACATCGGAAGACTCGTACACCTAATGGCATTAGAGCCTCACCGTATGGAGGAGATAAATGTAGTGGAGGTACAGTCAAGGGTCACCAAGACCTTTAAGGAAGCCCCGGAGGGATCAATCACCCGTAAGGAGTACAACGAGGCATCGCGCATAGCCGATGCTCTACTACGCAACGAGAGGGCTTTATCTTTCTTTGAGGGGTGTGAGTTTGAAGTACCCGCCATTGGGATGTTGGGGGACTTACCCTTCCGCGCCAAAGCGGATATGTACGACCCTGATCAAAAGTTCATTTGCGATCTCAAGACAACCGCAGACCTCAAGGGCTTTGAGATATCCGCCAAGAAATACTCCTACGATCTACAAGCAGCCATCTACTGCCAACTCTTTGGCGTAAGCCCGGAGAGGTTTATTTTCATCGCCATTGACAAAGGCTCATTGGATGTGGGCATCTACACCATCACGCCCTCGTTTGTAGAACGGGGCGCGAAGAAGCTGCAAGAGGCGATTTCCCTTTACAAACGATTCTTCATAGAAGGAGAAGACATTGACTCATACACTATAATCGGACAACTGGAATGATACGTCTATCTATACCGTCAGAGCTAAAAACGCTATGCTGGGACTACGTTCAGAATAATAATATGGGAAACCGTTTTGATTTTAACGGGAACAAGGAACAACAGTATTTAGGCTTGATAGGTGAGAATATGGTTCGCAAGTATTATAATATGCCATATTCTTTCTCGGAAGGTTTTGATGGCGGTCACGACATAATACTTAACGGATATAAAATTGATGTCAAAACGATGGGTAGGACGGTTGACCCACAACCGCACTACGCAAATAATTTCGTTGCCTATCAAAAAGAACTTGATTGTGATATCCTATACTTCACCTCCATAAATAAAAAAACCTCTACAATCTTTTTTTGTGGCTGGACTTGGAAAAATGATTTTCTAAATGAAGCCCTATACTTTGAGCAAGATGCGATTCGGCATAGGGATGACGGAACAAATTTTAAAATACTTGCTCCTCTATATGAGATCAGCAACAAAAATTTAAATGAAATAAAATGAAAGATCAATTTATGCGGATTGCTCTTGCGCGTTTACGCAAGGACTATCCATTCTACCCCCAGCGTATAGCGGTAGCTGCCAATATGTACCGCAGATGGCTTGACCGTCAGATAGCCCAATAAAGGGGAGGAGGGGGTTTTGTTTATTATTGGTTTTGGTTTTTCTGCTGCCCCCTCCAAACCTTTTCAAAGTGTAAGATAAAAGCATCACAAAGTGTAAAATAGAAAACCTTTAACACCAAAGAGAAATGAGCTACGTTGTTGTATACGATAAATTCCTTGAGGATAGTACTTGGCTACTAAACGCCCGGAAGCACTTCCCTACCCACCGAGAGGCAATCACCTTCGCAAGAGATTGTGAACACTCCGCATACACCGCTAACGTAAAAATGTATGAACTATGAGCATTGAAACCTTTAAGTATGTAGGTAGCGTTCATCTGCTACCCCACATCTCCATCACCTACGACTCTCGCATCTGCGATGGGTCTATCAACATCGGATGGCTATGGTGGGGCATTAGCTTTGTAAGCAAGAACGGGATGCACCTATGAAGAAACACACCAAAGTATATTTGCAAGGGATGGGGTACGACACTACCGACTGGATACCTTGCGAGGTGTGTAGCAAAACGGCAGTAGACATCCACCACATAGAGGCAAGAGGGATGGGTGGATCAGGAGAGCGAGATACGATAGAAAACCTAATGGCTCTATGTAGGGATTGCCATACCCGATACGGAGACGTAAAGCACCACAAGGAGTGGTTGCAAGACATCCACGAAAGAAAGTTATTTAAGAGATGAAAGTAGATATCAAAAAGGTTATACCAAACCCCAGTAACCCACGCATCATCAAGGATGATAAATTCAAGAAGCTGGTGAACTCCATAAAGGAGTTCCCTCAAATGCTTGAGCTACGTCCTATTGTAGTGGATAGCAATATGGTAGTGCTTGGAGGGAATATGCGCCTTAAGGCATCTATTGCTGCTGGACTTCAAGAGGTGGATATCCTCATTGCTGATCAACTGACGGAGGAGCAGAAAGCCGAGTTTATCATCAAAGACAATGTGGGCTTTGGTGAGTGGGATTGGGATTTACTTGCTAACGAATGGGATGTAGATGCTTTAACGGAATGGGGATTGGAATTACCTTTTGATACTACGCCCGTATTGGAAGCGGAGGAAGATGACTATGAAATGCCGAGCGAGATACAAACCAATATCGTACTTGGTGATTTAATAGAGATAGGCCAACACCGATTGATATGTGGGGATAGTTCTGATTCCGACCTGATAGAAAAAGTCCTAAACGGACAAACAATAGACCTATTACTTACAGACCCTCCTTATGGTATTGACTATGGTAGTCAATTAGTAAATGGAGATGAGTATTCCGAAAAAACCAACAAGCACGGATGGAGAAACTTTGGTTCTCCTGATTGGGATAAAAAACGACCTGAAGAATCTCATCTGATTTATTTAACTCAAATAAGCGAAAATCAAATTATTTGGGGTGGTAATTACTTCACTGATTTTCTTCCGCCAAGTATGGGATGGCTTATTTGGGATAAAGGTCAAAGAGGATTTTCTCTTGCAGATGGGGAGATGGCTTGGACTTCTTTTAATAATGCACTACGAATTAAAGAATACGCTCGTGCTTTAGCAAATAGAGAAGAAAAGAATCACCCGACTCAAAAGCCCATTGAAATAATTAAATGGTGCTTTGAATATGCTGACCGACACTCAAAGTCAAAAAACGAATTGACATTTGATGCATTTCTCGGAAGCGGCTCTACAATGGTAGCAGCACACCAACTCAACCGCAAGTGCTATGGTATGGAACTTGACCCCAAGTACTGCCAAGTGATTGTAGACCGAATGCAGAAACTTGACCCAACGCTTGAAATCAAAATAAACGGTAAGCCGTATGGACAAAACTGAACAACATAAAAAGGCAATGCTTGATGCTCTGGAGAAATCTTTGGGCGTTGTAACTGCCGCTTGTAAGGCGGTAGGTATTGGGCGCACTACGCACTACCTATGGATGCAAGAGGATGCCGAATACAAAAAGGCCGTAGAGGACTTAAACGATGTGGCTATTGACTTCGCAGAAAGTCAACTGCATAAGCAAATTAAAGACGGCAATTCCACCGCGACAATCTTCTACCTAAAAACAAAGGGTAAGAAGCGAGGTTATGTAGAACGCCAAGAGATAGAAGCTACCGGAGGTAAGATGTTCCAAATAGAGATTCTTGGCGAAGATTGAAACCAATAAGGTATTCGGACACCTACTGCGCTCGGATAAGAAAATCATCGTAGAGCAAGGTGGTACTCGTAGTGGTAAGACCTACAATATCTTGCTATGGATCATCTTTAAGTATACCGAGCAAGAGACGGACAAAACCATAACCATCTGCCGTAAGACCTTCCCCTCCCTCCGGGCATCGGTAATGAGGGACTTCTTTGATATATTAAGAATACACGACCTCTACATAGAGGAACACCACAACAAGTCCAACCACGAATACTACCTCAACGGAAACCTCATTGAGTTTATCTCGCTTGATCAGCCTCAAAAGATTCGCGGTAGAAAGCGTAACCTACTTTTCATCAACGAAGCAAACGAGCTATTTTTAGAGGACTGGCAGCAGCTCGTATTCCGCACCGATGGGCGCATCATCCTTGACTACAACCCATCCGATTCCTTCCATTGGATCTACGATAGGGTGATACCCCGCGATGACTGCGACTTCTTTCAAACAACCTATAAAGACAATCACTTTCTTGATCCAAGCATCAGGGAGGAGATTGAGAGGCTACGAGATACCGATGAGGACTACTGGCGTATCTATGGCTTGGGTGAGCGCGGTATGTCCCGCGCCACCATCTTCCAATTCCAAATAGCCGATGAGCCAAAGGGCAACCTCGTTTCGATGGGTCTTGACTTCGGATTCACCAATGACCCTACCTCATTGGTCAAGGTCTACAAGGACGGTGATGACCTATACATCCAAGAGCTGCTCTACCATACCAACCTCACCAACCAAGACATTAGCGACAAGTTCAGGGAGTTTGGCCTCACGCGGTATGATGAGATATGGGCAGATAGCGCAGAGCCAAAGAGCATTGAGGAACTGCATCGTATGGGATGGAATGTAAAGCCCACCGCAAAGGGGGCTGACTCCGTAATGGCTGGGATAGACATCCTCAAGCGTCACCGCATCCACGTTGTTAAGGACTCTCTAAATGCTATCAAGGAATTCCAAAACTACAAGTGGCAAGAGGACAAGAACGGCAACCTTCTCAACCGCCCAATAGACGCATTCAATCACGCTATTGATGCCACGCGATACGCTACCTTTAACCGACTCTCCCGCCCTAACTACGGGCGGTATGCGATACGCTAACCCAAAAAAGTTATTTAAGTAGAGATGAATATCATAGTACCCAACCGCCTTGATGAGATCACCCTTGGTCAGTATCAACGCTTCCAAAAATTGGAAGGCGATGAGGACTTCTTGGGGCGTAAGATGGTAGAGATTTTCTGCGGTATAAAGATGGATGTCATCAAAAAGATGAAGGTGTCCTCCATCACCAAGATAAACGAGACCCTCCTCAAGGCGTTCTCCAAACGCCCGGAGTTCCAATCCACCTTCAAGATGGATGGTGTGGAGTACGGCTTTATCTCTAACCTTGATGAGATCACCTTCGGTGAGCTTCACGACATTGAGACCACCATCACGGACTGGCAACGGATGAACGAAACGATGGCGGTGCTATACCGCCCTATCGTGCAAAAGATGGGTAAGAGGTATCGCATTAAGGACTACGATGCGGATGCCCTACAAGCAGAGCTAATGCGTAAGATGCCTTTGAGTGCTGCAATGGGGGCTATGGTTTTTTTTTGCGATTTAGGGATGGATTTATCAAGAACTTTCCTGACATCTTTAGCGAAGGAGAAGCAGATCAGTTCAGCAGCGAGTCCCAGTTCTCAAGACGCTGGGGATGGTTTCCTTTATTCTACTCTCTTGCTCAAGGGGATGCTACCCGATTTGATGACGTTTCCAAACTCAACGCAGCCTTCGCACTCACCTACCTGACTTTTGAGAAAGACAAATTAGACACGGAAAATAAGATACTAAAGAAAAGCATTAAGCGATGAGAAACTTCTACCTCGTATTGGAGAAAATAAAGGGAGTCCTTGAGGCTCACTCACAAGTCAATGTAGTCACCTACGGGGACATCTTTGACGTTGACATCAACAAGCAAACCATCTTCCCCCTCTCCCATATTATGGTCAACTCCGCTACCATCGCTGGTCAAGTCATCCGCTTTAACATTTCGGTCATAGCTATGGATGTGGTGGATGAGACAAAGGAGGACATCCGAGACCAGCAAGAACCGTTCTATGGAACGAGCAACTTGCAAGACATCCTCAACACCCAACTGGCGGTATGCAATGCCGTAGTCAAGCAATTAGAGAAAGGGGACTTGCACTTTGACAAGTACCAACTGGAAGGCACTCCCCAATGCCTCCCCTTCCAAGACCGCTTTGAGAACCTCTTGGCGGGATGGAACTGCACCTTTGATGTCATCACACCCAATACCGAAATCTCTATCTGCTAATGATTTGGGAGAATACAAACGCCTACCTAACGGCCTTTGCAGATAGGGTGTTGCAACAAGCGCAATTAGAGCTTGGGGCATACCGTACTATTGACGGCAAGAGACGGAGGACGGACTCCTCCGGTAGGTTGCGCGAATCACTTCCGGGATCGTATACCCTAAAGACAATGGATAGCTCCATTGACCTCAAGTTTTTTGAGAACAACGATGCGTGGAAGACCTACGGCTATGTGGTAGACCAAGGGCGTAAGCCCGGCAAGGGCGTACCTCCTGATGCGTTGAAGGCGTGGATACGCCAAAAGCCTATCCGCTTGAGGGACTTGGAGACGGGAAGCTTTGTAAAAGCCACCGAAGCAAGAGTCAATTCATTAGCCTACCTGATCAACCGAAAGATTAAGCAAAAGGGCATTGCCCCTACTTACTTCTTCCAAACACCCTTTAGAATAGCATTTGAACAACTACCGAAGGAAATCACAGAGCCATTTGGCTTGGACGTAGCGGACTTCCTTCGCTTCACATTAGGTAAAGAAAAATGAGTACACCCACTTTAGGCTATCCCGAAAGCCTACGCTTTAGCCGTAGCCCAATCTTTGTAACGGGCAAGAATAACGCTCTTGCTAACGACTCACTTGATAGTATGACGCTTGGCGTTAAGTTGTATACGGGGGCTAAAACAAGCCCCCCAGCTTCTAACAACTACTCATTGAGCAAGGCTTACTCTATTGATGAGGTAATCAACTTTGAGATCAGCAATCTCACGCAAGACCAGTACTCCCATCCTATGGGCTTGTTCAATATTAGTACCTTTAGCGCAAGTGAGGTCGGTGAAGTTATTTGGGTTGCTATTGCTGGGGATTGGACGTATTCAGATAATGGCGCAACGCCCGTAACCGCCCCTTGGGGAACGGGTACTACCTATGCGTTTCTTGCTACCGATGGATGGACAAAAAGAGGCGAGGCACAAAACCGAAAGTACGACTCGGCACGAATGACCATTGACCGCACCTATCAGGTATATGCGTCTCACCGCCAATCTCTCGCTTCTCAATATGCTGCCTACACGGGACTAAACGGAGTGGTGTATAAGATTGACGGCACTAATTACTGGTATGTCCTTGCGGATGAGTTGGGCTTTTCAAACACATCTAACGAAAGCCAAAACAAGGTAATCTATATCCCAAGTGGAGTGCCTAACATTGAAGACTTGGTAGGAGTAACGCCTACGACTACCTACTCAATTGGCCTGATCACTAACAACGAGGGCATTGACTACAAGGCGCGAGTAGAGGCAGACGGAGGCACGGTAGAGGGGTTCACTTGCCTAATGAATGCCATTGAAGCTCTTGGAGGCGTAGATGCCGATACGCACAACTATGAGGTGGTGTGCGAAACGAAATATACTCCCGAAATAATCCAGTATGTCAATCGCTATGGAGTAAGTGATTACCTCACCTTCTTTAAGGTAAGCACGGAGCAAGGCACATTTACTAACGACCAATACAAGCGTAGCCTCTATGCTGATGCCTTTACCGAGCCGGACTTTAAGACGGCTCAATACCAAGATTTCAATGTCAATTCACGAAACACTATCACCCTAAATACGGGCTGGGTAGAGGAAGCCTATAAGGATGTGATTGAGGATATGCTGATGAGCGAGGATGTACGCATCTATGAGGGCGGTAGCTACCGAAGCGTAAATCCCCAACGCGGTACGATTGACTACCAAAAATCAGTCAACACCAAAAACATCAATTACACCATCACGTTTACCTACGGGCATAACGAGCGCAATTTGATCCGATGAACCAAGTAGATATTTACATCAACGACCAACGGCTTGACTTATTCCAAGATGAGGAAATAAGCATCAATTTGTCGGTGCAGAATGTCCAAGATATCTCAAAGGTATTTACGGACTTCACGCAGTCATTCACCGTACCCGCCTCTCAAACCAACAATCAGATTCTTGCCCATTATTATAGGACGGACTTGACTGCTGGGGTTGACTTTCGCCTTCGGCAAGAGGCGAAGATTGAAATTAACTCTCTTCCCTTTCGTACTGGCGTAATGCAAATGGAAGCCGTACAACTAAAAGGTACGGAGCCTTATGCTTATACCCTTTCGTTTTATGGGGACTTGGTAAACCTAACTGATCTATTCGGGGAGGACTACCTCTATGACTTGGACTTCAGCGCGTATGATCACGACTATAATGGGGCAACTATTCAACAAGGTTTTGATTCGGATGCACTTTTTAGCGGAGAGGTCTTTTATCCCCTAATGTCTCCCGTAAGAAATTGGGTGTACAATGTTAGCAGTTCCTCTGACCCGAGACACGAAGACGATATTCAGTTTGTAACGGGACACGCGGGACACCATCACGGGGTGAGATATGATGAGCTAAAACCTGCCGTTAAGGTCGTTAAGATTCTTGAGGCGATGGAAACCAAATACGGAATCAATTTCGTTGGGGACTTTATGAGCGATACGCAGTTTAATAAACTCTATTTGTGGGCGCATCGCTTTGAAGGATACTTGTATGATTCCTCAACGGCTATTGAATGGCAACTAATTAATTTCAATCGCTCTACGGGTGGAGGGTCAGAATTTAATCTAACTACTGACACTTGGACGGTTGTAGATACGGACACCTATGAGCTGCGAATTACCTTGCAGAATGTAGGCACAAACTATGAGATAGGATTGTTCCAAAACGGCAATCAAATAGGCATAGCCCAAGAGAATGCTCATCCCGCCTCAAGCGTTCTCATCACTTTTCAGGGTTATATCTTTGATGCTGGAGATGAGGTACAAATCAAGATCCGCCCTCGTTCGGCAGCAACTTTCAACTACCAAGTAACGGATTACACGGCCTACGATGAATCTACAATCACTCAACGCTTTGAGGTAGATCAAACGGCTTTCGCTACTTACACTTTTCAACTTGCTATGAGTCCTTTGATGCCTGAAATAAAGGTGAAGGATTTTCTCGCTGGTATCATAAAGATGCACAACCTTGTTATCACGCCTAATAGCACAACGGAGTTTAATCTACAAACCCTAAACGATTGGTATGCGGATGGCGTTAATCAAGATCTAACGACCTATATGGATATCAATGAGGTATCTATAAATCGCCCACAGTTATACCGAGAAATCAGCTTTGATTATCAAGATACGGAGCAGATATTAGGATACGAATACCAACGCGCAAATGCCGTTGGTTATGGTGATCTTAACGCCTTTTTCAACTGGGATGGTGATACATTCAATATCAACCTTCCTTTTGAATGCCCATTGTTTGAACGCCTAACGGATATTGACAACGGAACACTCACCAACATCCTCGTATACAAATCCCAAACGCGGGAGTTTGATACGGATTATGAAAACCGCTTCCAGCCTTATGTGGGTGCGCCTATTTTGATTTACGGGGAGTTTTCAGTTGACATAAGCGCAAACCCCATATCGTTTGTAGATGAGGCAGACATTGAAACGCAAGTAAACAATGTTTGGTATGCTAATGTATCAAGCACAAGTGTTGGAACGGGATTAGCTTATTCGCTATGCTGGGGAGCAGATACTGATCCCTTCTATTTCCTCCCCGTAGGCAAGAGCCTGTATCAAACCTATTGGGAGGACTACATCTCTGACTTATATGATTCCAAGCGTAGGATTGTCCAAGCAGAAGGCGTATTGCCTATTGGTAAGATCCTAAACCTACAACTCAACAACAAGCTTATTTGGAACAACCAAAGGTGGTTTGTAAATACCGCCAATGTAAATATGACTACTGGCAAGGTGAGTTTTGAATTATTGAACGAGGTATGACAAAGGGCTTTATTAGTTATTTAATTGAGGTACTCCAAGGTGATGACCACCTTGGCGTATCAGACAATGTAGAGATAGCAAAGGGAAAATATCACCTTCCAACCACTTGGGGTGAAGGTAAAAAATTGATACGCAGACAATGGCTGAACAAGTAGAAGTAGAGATTAAAGTATCCTCCAATATTGGGGAGGCTGCTGGGGATGTAACCAGCGGAATTGATAGTATCAAAAGCTCTGCTAAAGAAGCCCAAGCAAGTGTTGTTGATATGGGGGAAAGCACGGACGGTGCTATCCAGCTTATTGATGAGGGCTTTGGTGGTATTGGAACGCGAATTAAAAACGTATACAAGGGCGCAACCGCATTAGGTAAAAACTTTGTTGCTTCCTTTAAGGCGGGTATCGCTGGTGCAAACGGGATGAAGAAAGCCCTCGTTGCTTCGGGCATTGGGGCTTTGGTCGTTGCACTTGGCTTGATCGTAGCCTATTGGGATGACATCTTGGGATTGGTCAATGGCGTAAGCTCTGCCCAAAAAGACCAATTAGCAGCAGCGGAGGCAAACGTAGCAGCACAAGAGGAGGCATCCGAGATGCTCTCCTTGCAAGAAAACTCCTTGCGCCTTCAGGGCAAGAGTGAGCGTGAGATTCGGGATTTAAAAATCCAGCAGACCAACGAGACTATTGCTGCTCTTGAGGCTCAATTGGAAACCCAAAAGCAAATCAAGAAATCACAAGTAGAGGCTGCCAATCGCAACAAGGCCATCCTTCAAGGGATCATACGCTTTGTTACCGCACCTATCACCTTGCTTCTTGCTGGTATTGATGCGGTAGGTAAAGCCTTTGGTAAGGACTTTGGTTTAGAGGAAGGCTTCTCCGGGGGAATTGCTGGATTGGTATTTGATCCCGATGAGGTAGCAGCAGAGGGTGATGCTGCAATCAAAGAGACGGAAAAGAAACTTGCTCAACTCAAAAACACAAGGGACGGCTACCTTGTAGCCAATCAAAATGAAGAAAAGGTAGCAGCTAAATCCGCGCAAGATGCGCGAGATAAAGCGGGTGAGGAGCAATTAAGAAAGCAACAAGAGTTGCAAAATAAACTCCTTGAGTCCGAGGCCAACTACCAAAAGCAGTTGCAAGACACAAGGGACAAATTTGATGAGTTGGTATTGTCCCAGCAAGTATCTGCCGAGCAACAAGAAATCAATGCCGTCTATGACAAGTTCTTTGCTCTTGAAGAAGCCTATGCAAATAACGCGGAAGAACTCGCGCAGATAGAAGCGCAACGCAATAAGGAACTTGCAGCCATCAACGACAAGTACCGCAAGGAAGAGGCCGATGCCCAACAAGAAGACTTGGACAGGCAAAAAGCCTACCGCCAACAAATAAAAGACCTTGCGGTGGATTCGGTAATGAGTACGTTTAGTTCCCTAAAGGAACTCAATAGTATCTATGACAAGGATAGCGAAGAGGCAGCCAAACGCGCCTTTATGCGCGAGAAAGCCTTGAGCCTTGCAGAGACCATTGTAAGCACTTATTCCTCTGCTCAAAAGGCATATGCCTCCCAGTTGATTCCGGGCGATCCTACGTCCGTTGTACGCGCTCAAATAGCTGCTGGTGTAGCCATTGCGGGTGGCCTCGCAAGAGCTGCCACCATCGCCTCTCAAAAGTTCCAATCTTCAAGTGAGAGTTCCACCGTACCTTCCGCGCCTTCTGCGCCAAGTGTGCAAGGCGTATCGCCTCAATTCAATATCGTAGGACAAGGAGGTACGAACCAACTGGCGCAAAGCATTGGTGCTAAATTTGACCAACCTATCCGCGCCTTTGTCGTAGGAGGCGATGTAACAACCTCTCAAGAGTTAGAACGCAAACGAATTAAAACCGCAACATTCGGATGAAACTAATAGAACTGATCATAGATGAGAATGAATTCTTCTCCGGCATCAATGCCATCTCCCTTGTGGAGTACCCAGCCATTGAGGAGGACTTTATTGCCCTCTCCAAGCAGAAGGTAGAATTCGCTACCCAAAACGCAGAGAAGCGCATCCTTATGGGTGCTGCTCTCGTTCCCAACAAACCCATCTATCGCAAGGACGGTGAGGAGGAGTTTTATGTCTACTTCACCAAAGACACCATCCGCAAGGCGAGTGAGATGTTCTTTCAAAAGGGCAACCAAAATAACTCCACCCTTGAACACGAAGATAGCATTGACGGGATGAGCGTTGTGGAATCTTGGATCATTGAAGATGAGGAGAAGGACAAGAGCCGTATGTACGGCCTTGAGCTTCCAGTAGGCACTTGGATGGTATCTATGAAGGTCAACAACCCTGACATTTGGGAGAACTACGTCAAGACCAACAAGGTCAAGGGCTTTTCTATTGAAGGCTACTTTGCCGACAAGGTAAATATGAGTCGCAACCCCCTTGCCGAGATTGAAGAGCAAGAGGCTGCTCTGATCCTATCCTCCATCGTAGGTATCATCAAGCGAGACGGCAGACGCAAAAGCGGTAAGCGTTTGGAGATGGAATCCTACACCGACTACCCCGATGCGGTGAAGAACAATGCCAAGCGAGGCATTGAGCTAAACGAAAAGAACGGAAACAAGTGCGCTACTGATGTCGGCAAGATACGAGCGCAACAACTCGCACAAGGCAAACCCATAAGCGTAGAGACCATCACCCGTATGTATTCCTATCTCTCAAGAGCCGAAGAGTACTACGATGAGAGCGACTCCTCTGCGTGTGGTACTATATCCTTCCTCCTATGGGGAGGGAAGGCTGGTAAACGATGGGCAGAATCTAAACTCAAAGAACTTGGTAAACTATGAAACCCCCTAAAGTAAACAACGCATCACCCAAAGGCTCAAAGCGTGGGTGCTTATGCAAGGACAAGAACACCTACTCCCGTAAGTGCTGCGATGGTAGCCTATGGGCGCAAGGCGTGGGCAATGTAACCTTGCCCTCTTAAAAATGTAACAAAACATTCAAGCATAGTCATTTATTTAGAAGCAATTCAAATTATGAAGGCACAAAACGTATTGAACAAAATCTTGACCGAACTCGCACAAATCCGCAAGGTAGAGTTCGCTCAAATGAACCTTGAGAACGGTACTATTCTTGAGGCTGAAGAGTTCGCTCCTGAAAACGAAGTATTTATTATTTCGGGCGAGGAGCGTGTACCCGCACCAGTCGGGGAACACAAATTGGAAGATGGAAGCATCCTCGTTATTGTTGAGGAAGGCATCATCTCCGAGATCAAGGAGGCTGAAGCCCCCGAAGCAGAGGTAGAGGTTGAGATGCAATCCGAGGAAGCCGTAGCGGTTGCCGAGGAGGTTGCTGCTGACGTTGCTACGGAAGCTGCTGATGCAATCACCGAAGAGGTATCTGCTGCCATTGAGGTTGCAGTTGCCGAAGCTCTTGCTCCCGTTGTTGAGGAAGTTGCTGCCGAGATGAAAAAGCTCCGCGAGGAGTTGTCATCTGCCAAGACGGAGATGGCTGCTATGGAGAAGAAGTTCTCTTCTCAATCTGCTGCCCGTCCTATCAAGCACAACCCATCCAAGCAAGAACCTAAACAAGCAATGTTCTCATCCAAGCGTCAACCCAACACGCTTGACCGAGTATTGGCAAAATTGAATAACTAATTTTTTTCTTTTTTTAAAATGGCTACGACCACTTCTATCACCACTTCATACGCTGGACAGTTTGCTGCCAAGTATGTATCTGCTGCTTTGTTGAGCGCAGACACGTTGGATAAAGGTCTCGTTGAGATCCTCCCCAACGTAAACTTCAAGTCAACCTTGCAAAAGGTTGCTACCGATGACATCGTAAAAGATGCAACGTGTGACTTCACCCCTACCTCTACGCTGACGTTGACCGACCGCGTATTGGAGGTTGAGCCTTTCCAAGTTAACCTTCAGCTTTGTAAGAAGGACTACTACGATTCTTGGATTGGTTCTCAAATGGGCTACTCTGCTTACGATAGCATCCCCGCCTCTTTCAGCGATTTCTTGATTGCACACGTTGCTGCCAAGACCGCACAAAAGATTGAGCAAAACATTTGGCAAGGCGTTAACGCTACTGCTGGTGAGTTTGACGGCTTCACTACTTTGATGGCTGCTGATGCTGACGTTGTAGACGTAACTGGTACTACCGTTACTGCTGCAAACGTCATCACCGAGCTTGGCAAGGTTGTAGACGCTATCCCTTCTGCTCTTTACGGCAAGGAGGACTTGACCATCTACGTTCCTCAAAACGTAGCTAAAGCGTATGTTCGCGCTTTGGGTGGTTTCGGTACTTCCGGTTTGGGTGCTAACGGTGTTGACAACAAAGGCACTATGTGGTACGGTCAAGGCGATTTGTTCTTTGATGGTATCCGCGTTGCTATGGTTAACGGTTTGGCTTCTAACAAGATGGTTGCTGCTCAATCTTCTAACTTGTTCTTCGGTACTGGCCTTGAGTCTGACCGCAACGAGGTGAAGGTTTTGGATATGGGCGATCTTGATGGCTCAAACAACATCCGCGTTATCTTGCGCTTCTTGGCTGGTGTTCAGTATGGCATCGGTGCTGACTGTGTATTGTACGCCTAATTGATTTGATTGATTAACCTCAAGGGGGTGAGGGTTCTGCCCCACCCCCTTTTTTATTTAAAAAGATATGGCTTGTAACTTAACCGCTGGACGTGCCATCCCTTGTAAAGACGTTGTTGGTGGCATCAAAGCTGCCTACTTCGTTAACTACGGGGATTTGGGTACACTCACCTTGACAAACGATGAGGTGACAGATATGAGTGGAACTTTCTCCGCTTACAAATACGAACTAAAAGGTGCTTCTAACTTGGAGCAATCTTTCAACTCAAGCCGTGAGAACGGCACTACCTTCTTTGAGCAGACGTTGACTTTGCAGTTCACCAAGCTCACGAAGGAAGACAACAAGGAGTTGAAGTTGATGGCTTACGGACGCCCTCACGTTGTAGTTCAGGACTACAATGACAACTGCTTCTTAATGGGTGCATATCACGGTGCAGAGGTTACTGGTGGCTCAATTGTTACTGGTACTGCTATGGGTGATTTGTCGGGTTATACCTTAACTTTGACGGCTCAAGAAGTTCTTCCCGCAAACTTCATCGCAAGTCCTACGGCATCTGATCCATTTAACGGTATGGCAAGTGCTACGGTAACGATTGTTGAGGGTACGAACTCCTAACATTTCTTTCATTTGGTAGGGAGAGGGGGCGTAAGCCCCCTTTCTTTTGGAATAAACTTTGGCATTTTAGTTATTTAATTGAGATGCATATAATAACACCCACACAAGGTCAAGAAATTCGGTTTATCCCACGGGTGGCGGTGGCTTCGCCCAACACTCAAATTATTGATGAGAGCCGAAACAAAGACATTACCTCCGAGATATTAAACCAATCGGGATCGTATACAAACGGGATAACAACCTTGTTTCTAAATTTCAAGGAAGGAAAATTCCCCGTAGAGGGAAGGTTCTATACCTTCAAGGCATACAACATTGCTACGGGAGATGTTTACTACCGAGGCCGTTTGTTCTGCACCGCCCAAACTATCTTTGACAAGTACACCGTCAACGAGGGGGTATATACCGAAGAAGATTCTTTTGACAATGAATTCGTGATCATATGAGCAAATTCCATTTTGTAAATCTATCAAGCTACACCTCCCCGGAGATCAGGGAGGTAAGCAACCGCGATTGGGTGGAGTACGGAGAGGATAACAATTACTTTCAATTCCTGATAGACCGCTTTCAAGGAAGCCCTACTAATAACGCCATCATCAATGGCATCTCCGAACTGATCTATGGAAAGGGCTTGGATGCTACGGATTCAGCGCGTAAGCCCGAAGCCTACGCTCAAATGAAGTCCCTCTTTAGTAAGCAATGCCTTCGCAATGCGTCTTCGGATTTTAAGATGCTTGGGCAATGTGCTTTTCAAGTCATCTACTCCCAAGACCACTCCGCTATCACGGAGGTATACCATATGCCCGTTGAGAGCCTACGAGCCGAGAAGTGCAACGAGGAAGGCGAGATTGAGGCGTACTACTACGCCAAGGATTGGAGTGATGTAAAAAATAATAAAGAAACGCCTCAACGCATTCCCGCTTTTGGATTTTCCAACGAAGGCATTGAAATCCTATACGTCAAGCCCTACCGCGCTGGATTCTATTACTACGCCCCCGTGGACTATCAGGGAGGCATTCAATACGCAGAGCTTGAGGAGGAGGTAGCCAACTACCACCTCAACAACATCAAGAACGGGATGTCCCCCTCTATGCTTATTAACTTCAACAACGGAGTACCTACGGAGGAGGAGCGTTACATCATTGAGAACAAGGTAGCGGAGAAGTTCTCCGGAACTTCCAACGCTGGTAAGTTCATCTTGGCATTTAACGACAACAAGGAGATGGCTGCGGATATCACGCCCGTTCAGCTCTCCGATGCTTCCCAGCAATATCAGTTCTTGGCTGACGAGGCAATGCGTAAGATTATGGTTGCCCACCGCGTTACCTCTCCTATGCTTTTGGGCATCAAAGACCAAAGCGGATTGGGTAACAATGCGGATGAGCTTATGACGGCTTCGCAGTTGTTTGACAACATCGTAATCCGTCCGATGCAAGAGACCATCCTTGATGGCTTGGACAAGATCCTCGCCTACAACGATATCTCTTTGAACTTATACTTCAAGACCCTCCAGCCTATTGAGTTCACCGATGCAACGGTGACCAATCAAGCTATCATTGAAGAAGAAACTGGCGTTAAGATGTCAAGCGACATCCCATCCTTTAGCAAAGAGGAGGAATCTGCTTGGATTGAAGAACTGCGGGGAAAGGGTGAGGTCATTGATTTAAACGAATGGGAACTCATCTCTGATGAGGTAGTCAATGACCCCGACAACGAGGATTCCCACCTCTCCAAGCAATATAATTTTGGCGTTGAGGACTACTCCAATGCTGACGGAGATAGCAAATACGATAGTGGCCTTTACAAGGTACGTTATGCATATACTCGCAACTTGAGTGCTAACTCCCGCCTCTTTTGTCAAGAGATGGTTTCGGCAGCCAATAGTGGGGTGGTATTCCGCAAGGAAGACATTGATATGATGTCTTTTTCGGGTGTCAATGGACAGTTCGCACCAAAAGGGCGTAATGTCTACTCCATTTGGAAGTGGAAGGGTGGCGTTTACTGCCACCACGCTTGGAGGCGTTTGGTCTACTTCCGCAAGAGAAATAATAAAGGGGAGTTCTTGCCCGATGCTGGTCTTGAGAATGACAAGGTGGTAAGCACCGAAGCAGCAATCAAGGCTGGTGTGCCAAGCAAGAAATTAGTTCCAACGGCTTGGGATGAAGCCCAAACACGACCAATTGACACACCTAATAGAGGCTCACTAAAAAATAGATAATGGCAACGGCATTATTCATTACACGACAAGACATTGTCCGCAATACGGCTCTTGGGGGCAATGTGGACACGGACAAGTTTATCCAGTTCATTAAGATTGCTCAAGAGATCCACATCCAAAACTATTTGGGTAGTAAGCTCTACGACAAGATTGCAGCGGATATCCTTGCTGGAACGCTCACGGGCAACTATCTGACATTGGTAAACACCTATGTGCAGCCTATGCTGATTCACTTTGCTATGATGGAGTATATGCCCTTTGCAGCATATACCATTGGCAACGGAGGGGTGTATAAGCACCAAAGCGAGAACTCTGCGAGTGTAGACAAGACGGAGGTGGATTTCTTGATTGAGAAGGAGCGTAAGATTGCGGAGTTCTACGTCCGCAGATTTGTGGACTATATGACCTACAACCAATCGTTGTTCCCGGAGTACTACGCCAATGTCAACGATGATATGTATCCCGATCAAGATGTACAATATAGCGGATGGGTACTATGAGCAAGAAGCGAAACTACGAACCCAAGAAGGTGAACGTATTAAAGCTTAAAAGTTATTTAATTAGGAAAGAAGCAAAGAAATGAGTAATCTAATAAATTGGGGGGCGATATACTGCGAAAGCTGGTGGGGCGATACTGACCTAACTACGCTTTCTATTCAGAATGAGAGCGCACCTCCTTGCTTTGCTCCTACCAATGATATTGCTATTGCTTTCCAAGAGCGTGTAGAGGCCGATGGTGGTACACTTGAGGGCTACGATTGCTTGGTAGCTGCCTTGCAAGATCTTGGAGAAGATAACTATTATGAATTGTGGGACACCTACATTTTGAGAATGACAAACGATGGGGCAACGATAGAAGCAGAAGATTGCCTAATTGACCAACTATTTAACTTGAATTGATATGAGTTTTTTTGATAGCGCCTCATTGGTACAAATTCCTTCGGGAGTGAAGGATGGGGTTTTGTATAGTGTCAAGCCTATTGATGGTAGTGGCGATTTGACTTTTAGTCGTGGTAGCGATATTGAGGCCACGAGGGTGGCAAGTAACGGCTACATTGAGAAAGCCAAAGTAAATCTATTGACCTACTCCAATACTTTTAGCAATGCGGCTTGGAGTAAAACCCGTTCTTCACTTGTTGGCGGTCAAGCGGGATACGATGGCTCAAATGATGCTTGGGCTTATGTAGACACTACAGACAATAGCACGCACTTATTATATCAAGCGTTAACGCTTGGCGCACAAGTAGCAACCTTTAGCGTTTATGCAAAGGCGGCAGCGGTTGACTTTTTAGTATTCCGTTTTGAGGGTGCTACGGGCGTAGATTACGCCTACTTCAACTTGAGCAACGGAACGCTTGGTACTATCGATGCGGACTACATTGATACAAAAATAACTAATGTAGGCGGAGGGTGGTACCGATGCGAAGCAACGCGTTTGCTGGGCGCAAGCGGAAATCAAGCCATCATTTTATCTGCTGAAGCGGACAACGACCCTACCTACGCTGGTGCTGGTACTACGGCTCTTTACCTACAAGACGCCCAAATCAACTACGGCCTTGTAGCGCAGGACTATGTAGAAACCACGACCACGAGCGTAGTAAGTGGGATTACCAATGACCTTCCCCGCCTTGACTATTCGGGGGGTGCTTCGTGTCCTTCGCTTTTGTTGGAGCCGAGCAGACAAAATTTGGTAACGCAGTCAGAATACATTGGCTCTTTGACTCCAGAAAGAGCAACAATAACATCTAACGCAGATACATCACCCGAAGGCGTTGTAAATGCAACATCATTTGTTGAAGATAGTACAACGGGAAGGCATAGAACATCGTTTTTTCAATCTGTAACAAGTGGTACAACTTATACCTTTTCAATGTTCGCTAAAATAAAAAGCGGTACACGATTACTTTGCATAAACAATGCGTCGACCATTGGCGCAAGAGCATATTTTGATTTAGTAAATGGTAATGTGGAAGGTGTTGACGCTGGAACAGCATCTATTCAAGCGTTTGCAAATGGCTGGTATAGATGCTCTGTTACTGCTACATCATCTGTTACTGGTAATGCTACAACATACTTCGGTTTAGAGGATGGTACTGCTGATAATGGATATGCTGGAGATGGCACAAGTGGGCACTATTGGTATGGTCTACAACTCGAAGCGGGTTCATATAGCACAAGTTACATCCCCACCTATGGAACCTCCGCCTCGCGCACGGCCGATGCGTGTAGCAAAACGGGCATTTCTTCTTTGATTGGGCAGACGGAGGGAACTTTCTTTGCGGAGGTTGACTTTACCGATACAAATTCAGACCAAATGTATTTAACGCTTTCCGATGGAACCACAAACAATAGAATACACATTGGGTTTAGTGATGCTTCTAATTGGATTTACTGCAATATTCGTTCGGGTGGGGCATCTCAAGGTTTATTGACTCTATCTTCCCCTTCTACTGGAATCAAAAAAATAGCCGTAGGATACAAGTTAAACGACTATGTTTTGTATATAAATGGGGATGAAATCGCGGTAGATACTTCCGCACTTGTTCCAGCTTGTAGCCGTCTTGATGTTGGCGGTTATTTAACGGCTGGACAAGAATATCCCATAAAACAAGCTCTACTATTCAAGACCCGCCTTTCAAACGCTGACCTTGCAACCTTAACCACCCTTTAAGATGAAACTACGCAAATACGCCTTTACCCCATCACAATGGGCCACCGCAAAGGCCAAGATACAAGTAAGTAACACCGACACCGAAGGTAATGAGGTGGTCGGTTGGGACACCTCAAAGGTGGTAGCGGTGGTGGAACTTGGAAACCTCGTAACCGCTCCCGCCGTTTATGACGAGGAGGGGAACGAAACAACACCCGCCACTTATTCCGACAAGTATAGCGTGGACATTCTTTGGAAGGGTGAACCCCTAACAACCTCCTTCGCCTCGTATGAGGTATGGTGTGCGCCTATGGGCGTTCACGCTATGGGTGGGCAGAAAGTCCGCGAGGAATGGGTAGAAACTTGTAAGAGCAAGAAGCCCGAATTGTTCCCCGATCCAAATGATGTTGAATAATGACACGCACCGAATCCATTAGCGCAACCTTTCTATCAACGGCAATCAGTTGGTTGACCCTTGACATCAACCCGATGCTCTCGGCAATCGCCTCTTTGTTTGCTATTGTCTTATCTGCGTTCCTTATCTACAAGACCTACCTTGAGATTAAGATTCGTAAAAATCAACTGAAATGACTTGGATTAAAAACCTATTTAGCGAAGGTGATGCCGTAAGCTCAAAGCGTTTCATTGGCATCTTGGGTGCGGTGACCCTTGTGGTGATGTTTATCATCAACTCTTTTAGCCCTACGACCATCGGGCCATCTGATGGCTTGGTAAATGCCGTTTTAGTATTGACGCTTGGTTGCTTTGGTTTTACTTCTTTGGATAAGTTCGCTCGTAAGTAATGGCTAAAGGTCAAACAACTACCTCTTATGTAAGTAAGAGCAAGAAGCGAGGTAAACACTCCAAGCAAGAGAGCAAGAACAAAGCCTCCAAGAATTATAGCAAACCCTACAAAGGTCAAGGACGATGAGGCCGTTAGATAAGATTATATTGCATTGCTCTGCTACGAGAGAGGGGCAACATATAACCGTTGAGACCATTCGCCAATGGCATCTTAAGCGTGGCTGGTCGGATATCGGCTACCACTATGTCATTTACTT
>Ga0208644_1000832_pt1 | contig 27416 bp, 46 predicted proteins | sample VirMetDEL_Nov_18_FD_184517 | JGI IMG/M metagenome (GOLD analysis project Ga0208644, IMG submission 184517) | Aqueous microbial communities from the Delaware River and Bay under freshwater to marine salinity gradient to study organic matter... | ecosystem: Environmental > Aquatic > Marine >...
AGTGGTGAAGCAGGTCTACTAGACGATATACGTGATTTACGTAGATATCTTTTATTAGTAGAACAAGAAATACTTGCCCAAACTTCAGACGAGCCTGAAGAAACAATTAACACTGACTATGTCGAGGAGGACGTATGAGTTTTTGGAAAAAAGTAGTAAAGTTTTTTATGCCACCTACCATACAAGAGTATGAAGAAATACAAAAAGCTAAAAAACTTCTTAAAGAAGCAGAAGTAATAGACGCAGCAATAGAAGAAGCGACTGTAGAATTAAAGCCTTTAAATAAAGCTGACGTTATTACAGCTAAACCGAAACGTGCAAGAACTAAAAAAGGAAGATACGTCGCTGACGATAAATCTACTCCTGATATTAATGAAGCATGGGTAGGCGGTAAAGCACCTAAGAAAAAGAAAAAGTGAATATGCAACACCCTTTATTTAAACCCGAAAGTTCATGGTCTGTGCCTGACGTATTTCCGCAGTTTGCACCTGATGAAACGATAGCCGTAGACCTTGAAACGTATGACCCTAACCTATTAATCAACGGTCCAGGATGGGCTACAGGCAACGGTCATATTGTTGGCGTAGGCGTAGCTACAAAAGATTGGCATGGCTATTTTCCTATACGTCATGTAGGCGGTGGTAATTTAGATGAGGGTATTGTATTACGGTGGTTAAAAAATGTTTTATCTACTCAACGTAATGTTATTTTTCATAATTCTCTGTACGACGTTGGGTGGTTAAAAAGGGAAGGCATTGATATACAAGGTAAAATCCTTGATACTATCATTGCCGCCCCTCTACTTGACGAAAACAGGTTTTCATATTCGTTAGATAATCTAGGTAAAGATTGGTGTAACGAAACTAAAGATGAATCGTTATTACAAGACGCTGCACTTACTTATGGTGTAAACCCTAAAAGCGAAATGTATAAATTACCAGCAAAATATGTTGGACCTTATGGTGAACAAGACGCCATACTTACTTATAAGTTATGGCATAAATTAGAAGAACAAATTAAAGAACAAGATTTAGAAAAAGTTTTAGATATGGAACTTAGTCTAATACCTCTCCTTATCGAAATGCGATGGAGGGGTGTAAGAGTAAATACTAATAAAGCAGATGAAGTTAGTAGTCGATTATCTAAAGAAGAACAATTAATACAAGTAGAAATTAAAAGGAAGTATGGTAGCGATGTAAATCTATGGGCTAACGCTTCATTACAAAATATATTCGATAAAAACGATTTATGGTATCCGCGTACAGAAAAAGGTACGCCAAGTTTCCAAAGACAATGGTTAGAAGGACACGAACACGAATTGCCTAAATTGATTGTTAGAGCTAGAAAGTTAAATAAAGCGAGGACTACGTTTATAGATAAAATGATAGGCGACCATGTATTTAACGGTCGTATACACGCAGAAGCTCACCCCATGCGTAACGATAGGGGTGGCACGGTCAGTGGTAGGTTTAGTTATAGTAATCCTAATCTACAACAAGTCCCTGCACGTGACCCTGAAATAGGTAATTTAATAAGGTCGTTATTTATACCAGAAGAAGGTTGTCAATGGGGAGCGTTCGATTACTCACAACAAGAACCTAGACTTACAGTTCATTACGCTAACGAAATGAGTCTACGTGGAGCACAAGAAGCTGTACAACAGTATACAGAAAATAATGCAGACTTTCATCAGATAGTTGCGGATATGGCAAATATACCACGTAAACAAGCTAAAACGATTAATCTAGGATTAAGCTACGGTATGGGTAAAGAAAAATTAATTAGAGAACTAGGACTAGATGAATTTGAAGCTGAAAAACTATTTAGACAATACCATGAAAAAGTTCCGTTTATTAAAGCTCTACAAGACCAATGTACTCGGATAGCAAATTTAAAAGGATTTATAAAAACTATTGGTGGGCGTAGATGTCGTTTCGATTTATGGGAAAGTAAATTCGAAAGAACTATACCACTAGCAAAAGATGAAGCAATAACCAAATACGGCGATGAACTTAAACGTTCATTTACTTATAAAGCACTCAACCGTTTGATACAAGGCTCTGCGGCAGATATGACAAAACTAGCCATGATAGAACTATGGAAGGAAGGAATAGTCCCACACTTGCAAATTCATGATGAAGTAGACGTGTCTATCGAAAATCATGCTCAGGCTAAACAAGTTGTAGAAATAATGGAGAACTGTGTAAAAATCGCAGTACCTCTATTAGTCGACGCAGAGCTTGGTCAATCGTGGGGTGAAGTCAAGGAGATAACTCTATGAGAGGTATAACACCACAAAAGAAAGCAGAAAGCCAAGAAAAATATTCACGTATTTACGACGCATGGGTAAACGAAGAATTTACTCTACAAGAAATAGGCGAACGTTTTGAGTTAACTAAACAAAGAGTTTGGCAAATTATAACGAGATGTAAGTTAGGCGACGGTGATTATTATGTTGGTACACAAGTTGCACGTAATAAATGGACTGAATTAAATAATGAATATAACGATATGGAAGATATTATTAACGGTTATAATCATTGGCTAACTACAAAAGGTGTAAAAACTGCAAAAAATAACCAATCGGTTGTCCCACATAGCGGATGGGACTGGAGATACTAAATTTTAGGCGTTTCTTAAAAAATCGGTCTTATATAAAGCCCGTAGTAAACGTTTGACGAAGTAAGTAAGGCTAAACCCTTAGAAGGTCTTAAAAAGCCTTAAAACGTCCCAGATTAAGCGAGAACTATTTTTTAGGTATTTACTCCTTTACTATGACGTAAATCTCCTATACCCTATTAGGTATGGCTAAAAAAGAAAAAGTTACATACCTACGATGCAGTCTTCCAGGATGTGATAATCCACTTACAGGACTACAAAGAAAATTTTGTAGTAGAAAATGTCTAGAAAAACAATACTGTATAGATAGAAAAGGTATTTATAAAGAACTTGACTCGCAAGGTGGACCTAGAAGTTTATCAAAAATTGAAAGCTCTATCAAAAAAGATGAAACGCTTATACTTGGTGATGGTCGTTTTACTTTAGACGACATACCCATAGATAACGATATATGGGAAGCTGTAGAATTACGAGACGAACAACATAGGCTCGATTGTATTGAACACGAGAATAAAAGAATTATGGCAGGACTAGAAGAATTTATAAAATCTTATAACGAACATCATGATGTTAGCTATCAAACCATGAGACAAAAGAAACTTAGAAAAAGAGATGGCTAAAGAAAAAAATCTGTGGCTATTACTAAGAGATAATTTAGAAGGCGTCCATCTACAAAGAATTGAAACAGGTATGACAGGTGCAGGTGTTCCTGATGTGAACGGTTGTGGGTGGGGTAAAGAATTTTGGATAGAATTAAAAGAAATACATTCAGGTAATAAAATCACTCTACGACCCATGCAAGTATCATGGTTAGCGAAACGTGCGATGCATGGAGGACAAGTATTTGTGATGGCTAGAAAAAATGACGAAATCAAACTCTACCATATTGATAGCCTAACAGGAATAAAAGAGTTGGTAAAAGGTGGTTATAATCATAACGCTCTCCTTACGCTCACCGTTCCCTACGATTGGGATGCTCTTACTAGTGCTTTACTTTCGTAACGCTGTTATATACTATTATAAGGGTAAGCGTGGGGCTTACGACCATATACACTATCAGAAAGGAGAATTATATGGCACATAATATAGAAACAATGGCGTGGGCAGGTGATATACCTTGGCACGGTTTAGGTGTTGAAGTAGATTCAACTCTTACGCCATTGAAAATGTTGGAGGCGGCAGAGTTAGACTGGACTGTTAGTAAACGTCCAAGCTACACTATCGACTCTCCAAGCTGGAGCGACGATGTCGGGTTAATTCAAGCTGAAGATACCTATCACATTGTTCGTGACAGTGATAACACAATTCTTTCGCATTGTGGGAAAAATTATATTCCTATTCAAAACGAAGATGTGTTTAAGTTTTTTAAACGCTTTACAGAAGCTGGTCATATGACCATGGAAACTGCGGGTAGTTTAAGAGACGGTAAAGAAATTTGGGGTTTAGCTAAAATCTCAAGTGACTTTGAACTTGCTGGTGGCGATAAAATAGGAGGATATCTCTTAATTAATCAACCACACGTAGCAGGTAAATCGATGACGATAAAACTAACGCCTATAAGAGTAGTATGTAATAACACTCTCACATTGGCTCTAGAAGCAGGAGGTAATCAATTTAGAATGCCTCATGTTAGAGAGTTTGGTGATGACGTTATTCAAACTGCAGAAGAAGCTTTAGGGTTATCGGAAACTAAAATGCAAGAGTTCCAGCAATATGCTACAACTCTATCTAAAGCGAAAGCTAAACATTCTGACGTAATAGACTACGTTGCAGAAATATATCAACCAGATATGCTTATGCAATATAAGTTAGAACAAAAATTACGTTCTGAAGGTAAAGCAGTCGGTATACAAGAACCACTAGCAGAGAAACTTAATAAGTTTCCTGCATTAGCTATGGAAGGGTATTACAACTCTCCAGGTGCAAACCTTAAATCAGCTAAAGATACATGGTGGGGTGCATTTAATGCGGTTACCTATGTCGAAGACCATTTAAGGTCGTCGCAAGTAAAAGGTAATGCTTTACATAGTGCGTGGTTTGGTGCAGGAGCTAATAGAAAAGCTAAAGCACTAGATATGGCTCTATCGAGGGCTGCCTAATGAATGAGTATAGCGTACCAGCCAATCTACTTGGCAGACTATGGGAAGCTGTATTCAGCAAAGCACATGAGAATGAGTTAGCTCAAGAATTAGCTGACCTCATGATATCGCAAGGCTGTGAAGAATTAGAGGGGGTCCGTGACCCCACTCTAATCTTTATGTTTTGGAAGAAATATTTAGAAGATAAAAAACTTATCAAAATCGAGGATATACACTAATGGAAAATTTTAATATTGAGAAAAATATACCCATCCCTGATGACGTCAGGGGGCAATCTAGTCAACGTCCGTGGCATAAAATGGAGGTCGGTGATTCGGTATTTATACCGTTGAAAGAAGACGATAATGCGACTCGTGCGAAAAATAGATTACAACAATCTACTCGGACTTTTTGTAAAAAACATCAACCCGAATGGAAGTTTGTATTGCGTTATAGACTTGAAAACACAGGTGTCGCTGGAACTTCAGGTGAAGTATCGGGTATCAGGGTATGGCGTTCTGCTTAATGAACGTACTGCTTTACATTCGTATTTATGGTAGGTATAGTAAAGCTTGGTGTCTGCTAATAGTAGATAAAATTAACATTTAGAAAGGAGAAAGATATGCGAACAGCAACTACTACTTCAAAATCTAAAAGCATACCTCCAAAGGTTATTGCTGACAAGCCAATAAGCAAGGCACAAGTAACGAAAGTGCCGAAGCCTGTCGCAAAAACTAGAGGTGCAGCGAGAAAAAGCTACAAGTTCAGTGGCACTATGCCTGAACAAACTGGTTTTACACCGCAAATGTATGCTTTATTACAAACAATTAGTGAAGCTAAAAATACGGAGTTAGACTCTAAACAGTTTACTGCTCAAGATTTAGTTGCACTAGCTGTTAAAAAAGGTTACTTGTCAACTTGCCAAGACCCTTTGAGAATTTTCAGATTTTACAAAGATAGATTAGTCAGCGAAGGCTACTTATCAGAGGTATAATTTGAAAAGTTTAGTGTAAGATGAGCTTACTGTAAAATCCTTAAAAGTGGTCGTAAGATAAAGGTTGGAATGAGTGCTAGAACCCATCGTCCAACACACTAAAAAACGTGGTGATAGACTAATCTATCACCACACCCTCGTAGTTAGTGCGGGGACTGAAGGGGAAATTTGCTATTACTGAACCTTCCAAAGTATAAAGCCTAGATTAAATTCGGGGTATCTTTGCTAGTCCAAATAGCCCACTAACTACACTTTTATTTATAGGAGTATATTATGAGAATTGTAATAACTAAAGATGACGGCAGTGAAATAGAAACGAATACTATTGCTTTAGCTCGTAGACTTAACAATATTGTTGTAGAAAAAATGGAAGAACAATATATGAAAGGTTGGGACCAAGCCGATTTTATTAATTGTATGATTGATACTATCGATACTATGTTTGCCGAAAAAGATTTCAAATAACGTTGTTTTACTTTCCGTTTGTTGGTAAGTAAACTATTAATATAACTAGCTAAGAAAGGAGAATTATATGAAAGCTATATTGATTGACCCCTTCGACCAATCTGTGTCAGAAGTGGATTATAACGGTGACTATAAAGAAATATACAATCTTACAGATTGCGATACTTTTGATGTAGTTTCACTTGACGATACTAACGATATATACGTAGATGACGAAGGGTTATTGAAAAACCCTACACGTTATTTTAGAATATATAGTTATACGACCAACCAACTTGTAACACTTGCAGGTAAAGGTTTAATACTTGGTCATAACGACGACGGCGAGACTATCGCTACAACCCTTAACGCTAACGATTACGCAGGAACTGTACAGTTTTTACCTGAAGGTTATACACACGACCCTGTAATTGAATTTGCGGCAATAAACTGGAGTTAATTATGCCTAATCATTGTTATAATAGAATAGAAATAGAGTGTAAGTCAGAAGAACAAAAGAACGAGATTAAAAAGTTTTTAGAATCTGAAGAAACTTGTTTTGACTTAAGTCATATATTACCCGAGCCAGATTACGAAACTATCGAAGTTAAACCAACGTTCGGTGGTGACGCAAAAGATAACGTTATGCCTAAATGGTGGGATTGGCGTATTCAAAATTGGGGAACTAAATGGAATACGTATGAAGACGAATTATACGAAACAGAAGATACGTTAGAGTATCGTTTCAGCACTGCATGGTCGCCGCCAGAAATGGCAGTAGCTCATTTACGTGAGATATATAAAGAAGAACGTGATGACGTGCATATTACTGCGTTTTATGACGAGCCTGGAATGGAAATCGCGGGGTATTATTAGTGCTTTACTTTGGCGTTAGTCTTAAGTAAACTATTATTAAGTTTTAGTTGTGAGTAGTTTTTATTGTTCATTCTCACAACTAGACGAGGGTGTGTATTCGTAACAACGAAACTCCATTAGGTAGGATGTTTCCAACGCACGTGCAAAAACCCCAGCAAAAACGAGCTGGTCACACCCTCAATTTTTATAGAAAGGAGAATATTATGAACTTAGAAATTATTAAAAAACAGACGTTAGAACATATTAGTCGACTAACGTATTATTTAGATATGTCAGACGAAGATAGGTTAAAAGCCTATGATTTTGTTGCATCAGCTATATGGGATTACCATAGGATATACGAACCTTATACACGTGTAAAAATTGCCGACGTAAGCCATTTTTTCGATATTTGGTTTGAAGATACTTATGGTAATTACAATTATGAAGATACTTGTATTTGTGGTTTACCACTAGAAGCTAATGGTAGGAATTGTTATTCACATATGACGAGTGGCGTATAATGGATAGGTATACGATAGATTTACAATTATATATTTGGGCGGATAGCGATAAAGAAGCTGTTAAACTAGCCCAAAAAATACAACAACAACAACGAGAAAAGTTTGATAATCGTTGTCATATAAACCGATTAGCGGAAACTCCGTTCGGTAGAATACTAGAAAGGGAGATAAATATTGAAAGTAGTTATTAATAAACAGGGTATGGAACAAATGGAACTTGGTGTTATAATCAACTTAGACGATATAAAAGCTGTCCGACCCGATTTACAAAATTGGCAGGCACAGCATGTATTAGATAGGTTACAAAGAGAATATGAAACGGGAGTATTTTATGAAGCAGCTATTCAACAAATTAAGAAGTGGGCACAAGAGCTCCACCCTCAAGCCACCGTTATCGAATCCGAATTGGATACCGAAACATTTAAGACACCTAAACAAGACTAAATTAGACGCTTTAAGGTATATATTTAAAGGAAAGTTATGAGAAAAAATAGATTAAAGGAAGTAACAAGGGTTGAAGAATGGGGTGAAGAACGTGGTCTGCTAATGGAAGAAGGCACACCTAACCCAGATGTTCATCAACAAGAACGTTATTTATATCTAGATGAGAAAAACGCTCAAACGTTAAAGCTGATGGAAGAAGTAGGCGAACTAGCAAAAGCTGTAGCCTATCGTGACGAAGAAGCGTTAATAGATGGTATAGGTGATTGTGCGGTAGTATTGATTATACTAGCAGCACAACACGGTTTAACATTTGAACAATGTTTAGACCACGCATGGGACGAAATTAAAGACCGTACAGGTAGATTGGAGGACGGATTATTTAAGAAAGATTAATGTGCATCTGCAGCACATAGGATTGTAGGAAAGTCCGATGTACGATTTCCTTTTCAAGGCTTCCTACAATCCGCCCTTTTTAGGACTATGGAGTGCTCCTTAAAACCATTATTCATAACGCTCTGTAGTCCGCCCTTTGTTTTACAATGAGTTTGTTGTTAAGTAAACTATTTATAGTTAAAAATTAGAAAGGAGAACTTATGGAATATACCGAAATTGAAGACGGCGTTTATCGAGGCTCTGACGGTAATTTATACCACGACGAGCGAGTATTGAGGTATAGAGTTTTATACCAAAATGCCGATACACCTAATAGCGAGAATTGGAATTTATATATGTCCTATTCATCGTTCGAACCAGCACAAGCTTGTGTTGAAAGACAAAACGAAAAGTGGAAAGGGTTGAACGTATATAAATTACGTGATGCTGGTGAAGCTACTACTATTAAACGATTAATCTATTAAGGAGGAGATTATGAGTAATATTACTAAATTAGACGACCGCAAATGTTCTATTTGCGAAGGACATATCGAGCCTTTACGAGACGATAAAGGCGAAATAGTATGGGAAGGTGGCAATAACGCCCACCCTGTTACCGACGGCAGATGTTGTAACGAATGTAATATAACAGTCGTTATACCTGCACGTATGGCACAAATAAGTGTTGAATAGCGTGTTTTATTTTGGGGTTAGTGGTAGGTATAATTAATATAGTAATAATTTAGAAAGGAGAAAGTTATGATATGTTCAAAATGCCGAGGCAAAATACCGACTGCCCGAGCTAATTTAGGTTATTCGACCTGTACCGATTGTGGCGAAGTTGCAGCACAGCGACTAGCCGAACAGCGTAAAACACAGATAGCACCTGCTTATAATAAAGGAGCTTATCAGTTTATTACATTAAATGATACTAAGACTATTGGGAGGTAGTTATTATGGCAAAAATACCAACAAAAAACGAAGATTACGTGAAACTCACAGATACACAAAAAGAGTATTTACCCTTTTTTGTTATGCTCGACCTTATGCAAGAGTCGGGGCAAATGAATATGTTTGGAGCACCTGCAAAGTTGCGAGAATTAGACCCTGATTTAGGCAGACACGAGTCTATTGCTATTGCATCGGAATGGATGAAAAGTAAAACGGTGAACAACGATGAGCATAAGTAAATTAGATTTCGGCAACGGTTATAATAGCGAAAATTCTGTCGCTATTGTATGGGCGATAGCAGATGTTGAATATCGACTTGATGAGTATTACCCAAAACTAAAATACACCAACGAAAATTGTATGGATATTTTACATAATGTTGTAGACGACCATGACGCTAATTATGGCGTGAGCTGGGAAGATATAGATTATGCTATAGAAAATTATTTTTATGATGAACTTGAAAAAGTGAGGAAGCAGAATGACTGATTGTAAAGGTAGACGTATTAGTATTGGCGACTGTCATCTAGTCAACGATATTAAAATTAATAAAGACGGAGTTCTTGAAAGCGTAGTTTATTGCGAGTATTGTGGTAAGCGAGAAGTCGAGGTAAAGGACGATGCCGAATAATCAAGATATCTTTTGGTTAGTAGTCGCTTACTTACTGCTAGGCTCTTGGTATGTTTTATTTTGGTAATAATCTTTTATATAATATAAGGGTAGTAAATAACTACTACGATAGAAAGGAGAATAAAATGAACGATATACTCAAAACTTTAGACCAAGCATATTGTCACCCTAAACCACTCGATGGTGAAGACGGTGGTATGTTGATAGAAGATATGCTTGAAGAAATTGTTAATAACGGCGATAGCTCGATAAAAATTAAAGCTAACGCGAGTTTAGGTGAATGTATACATTACGGCGAACGTATCCGACTTTATATATACATATTCGAAACTAACGAATATTTGATACTTTGCGATAAATACGAACAAGTCGAGGTCGCCGACGGTGGGACTTGTTATCAAGGACGTGTAGAAATTTTTAAGAAAGGAGAATAATATGATTAAAGTTTGTAAGACGCCATTTACTACGACGAAAACGGTTTATAAGAGTGCATGAATCTACTGACGGGTAGGGAAAAATCGATATTAAGGAGCAACGCTCAAAGCTAAACAGCAAAAGATAGATTCCACGAGTTAGATTCACCACGAAAGACAGACCCTCGCCTAGTGCGGGGGTTTTTTACGCCTGTAGTAATCTAAAAGTCGTATGCGTTTTCGTACGTTGGTATATTATCGCCCTGCTCTTAGGTATAATATAAGGGTAAAAAATTACTTTTACGATTTTAATAGAAAGGAGAATGATATGAACAGTAACGAAATATACGAAAATATACAGCGAGAGCTGGATAAAAACCGAGTGGACGAGTGGCATTCGGTGATATCTTTATCGGAAGACGGAGCGTCTTTATTAGACGACATTGGTGAGGTTAGTGCACCAGGAGGATACAGCGTAAACGGTTTATTCTTACACGAGAACGAACAAGGTGACGTGAGTCCTAAAAACGCTTACACTAGTAGAGCGACTACTGAAGTAATGGAAGATAACGATTATATATACTTTATATTTACTGTAGAGTCGGGCGACCCACATGCAGGGATGTTAGCTCAAATTACGAGACACGACAAGCAAAGAAAAGACTAGACTATCTACTAAATGCCCTCGTGCCGTTGTCCGCGGCTCGGGGGTTTTTTATTATTAGACCTATCGTATTAGTGTTTTTAAAAATAAAAAAGTTTTTATCAAAAAGTTTTCAAAACTACTAATATCTCTAATATACTAATAGAATCGTTCTGTAACTCTCTTTGTTACTCTGTTCTTTGAATCTTCAAAACTAATAGATTTTCTATTAGTTATTAGAAACTATGGTAAGATTACTAGAGGGCACGAGAAAAGTAAATTGAAAATTATCTTTTTTAATAATATTGTAATATCATTTGCTGAAGCGAGGTATTACAATGAAAAAGCTAACTTATACTCATTTAGTTCCAACAGAAGACGGTAAAGCATTTGTTGACCAAAACGGTAAGACGTGGCAACCACTCAACTCTAAACAAAAACTATTTTGTAAAGAGTATATCAAAGGTCAAACAGCTACGGAAGCCGCGATAAAAGCGGGATATACAAAAGATAGGAAGGGTGCTAAGACACAGGGCAGCGTTCTACTCAATCATAACCCTGTTGTACGAAACTACCTCATTGACTTGGAAATCCAAGCCTCAGAGAAGGAAGCAGTTTCTCTAGAGAACCACCTCTCTACTCTACACGACCTACGGGAAGAAGCCAAAGACCAAGGACAGATATCCGCAGCCATCACCGCCGAAGTCCATCGAGGCAAAGCTGGTGGACTCTACATCGATAGACGTGAAATATTGACTGCAAAGATTGATTTGATGACCAAAGACGATATACTCACTCGCCTCAAAGAATTGATTGCAAAGAAAACTGACAATGTAATCGAAGGCGACTTCACTAAGAAACACTGACCGACGGAAAGAAAGAACGATTGACGGACTTTCTTCTTTATCTTTTACTCCTTTACTTTGATACCAATCGCTGCTATAATAGGTACTATATTAACTAGGGCTTAGCCCACTATCTAGAAAGGAGAAATTATGATAGATAAGAAATTTAAAGCAGCTAACCAAAAAGGGACTGCTAACTATAATTCAGTTGTTACATTGGTTGCAACACCTGAGGGTAAATTCCCTGCCCAAGCTGGGAAAATTATCGAAGCTTTACTAGCTGCGAAAGACTACAGTCTTACAGTTGGTGAGCTGGTTGGAGAAGATGGTTCCAAAGACTCAGCTTTACTAAAAGCTGGATTGGTAACAGTCCAAACACCGATGGATATCTGGTCTCATTACAGAGCTAGACTTATCGATGAGGGTTTAGTAACAATTAGCTAAACCTTGACTGGTTCCAAAAGGCGACTTCGGTCGCCTTTTTTATGGTCTACTCTAGTCTAGTCTATCGCTCTACTCTATCCGTCGCTCTATCCGTCGCCTCACTCTATCCTTGTCCCTCTACTCTATCAATCTATCGTTCGTTCTTTCTTTCGTTCGCGTGTAATAATCCTGGTCCTTCGTTCCGTCCTTCGTTCTTTCTAAAATAATTACTAACTTTACTACTTTTAACTAACCTAAAATAATTTAATTAATTTTGACTAACCTATTGAGTTCGTAATAAAAGTAAGTATAATAGGCAGTATGAACAATAAAATAAATCCTAAAAAAGGTGAGGTTATAGCTACCAAGAAACAGAAAGCTATTGACGTTAACTTTAAAGCTAAGCAGGGTTTTATTCCTAACGCTGTAGTTACATTGTTAACAACTGAGGGTGCTAACAAGTTACCTGCTCAAGCTCAATGTTTTATACAAGCATTAGCTAACGCTGATAACTATAAAGCTACTATTAACGACCTATGCGTAGGTAAATATGAAGGCGATAGCCTAGTTTATAATACTAACTTTAAAACTGTACAAACAGCTTTAAAAGTATTTAACCACTATAGACAAGACTTAGCTGATAAAGGCTTCATAGAACTAAGCTAAGCTAAGCTAACTTAATAACTATATATCCATAAGGGCTACTACTGTAGCCCTTTTTCTACGCCCTTAGAAAGCCCCCTATACCCCCCTACGCTACCGCTGCCTCCGTACCCTCCGCCGTCCCTTAGTTTCAGCCTCTTAATTGCATCTACTTTACAAATAAGTCCCTAGTGAAAAAATTTTGCGAAAAAATTTTTTTGGATTATACTTTTGCTATGAAAAACCTTTTGAAGAATGTTGTCGGTGCAGTCGCACCCACACTTGGTACGGCGTTAGGTGGTCCACTAGGTGGAATGGCGTCAAACGTAATTTCTAAAGTTCTTGGTGTTGATAACAATCAACAAGCCATTGAGAACGCACTACAAAACGCTACCCCTGAACAACTGTTAGAAATCAAAAAAGCAGAAAAAGATTTCGAAGTAAAAATGAAAGAACTTCAAGTAGACGTTTTTAAATTAGAAACACTTGATAAGCAAGATGCACGAACCAAGTTTAGCAAAGATTGGACCGCACGTATTATTGGTATAGCTATGGTCGGTGGCTTTTTAGGTTATATCTTTTTAGTAACGATTCAACCACCAGAACAAAATAGCGAAGCATTAATTAATTTGGTACTCGGTTATTTAGGTGGTTTAGCAAGTGCCGTTATAAGTTTTTATTTTGGAGCTTCTAATACTAGTGAAAAATAATCCGCCGACAAAGAAACTCACTCCTTGTTTAAACTACTTTACTTAATATGGCACAGGAATTAGAACGTTATAGAATCGAACCAACGATGCTACCATCGTTAGGGGACCGCGTTTTAAATTATTTAGACCAACCGTTAAATACTGAAGACCCGATACAAAATTTTGCAGCGGGCATTGCAAATTTTATTCCTGGATTATCACAAGAATTAGCTAAACGTAGACAAGATAAATTAGGTGAATATTTAGGTTATTTAGATTATCTTCCTGGTGGCGGTATACCTGCAGAAGGAATATCAATATTAGCTAAACGTCAAAAATTAATTAACGATTTAAAAAGAGAAAGAAATATACAATCAAAATCAGTTGACCCTAACGAATTAGACGCTTCATCTAAAGCGGAAGCAAGGATTATAAAAGAACTTAAAAAGATTGACGCACAAACACCACCGCCCCCACCACCAACAAAACAAGGAAGTTTCGATTTTAATACTCCAAAACCAAAAGACCCTGCACCATTTAATCAAACTATTTATCACGGCGGTCCTTCAGGAATAGAAACGTTACGAACGCCTAAATTAATTCAAGATGATATGTATAACTTAAATAAATCAACGGGTGGTATTTATACGGTATTAGATAAAACCGACCCTCGATTAAAAATATTTGGTCAAAGTATAGATAACCAAGATATGTTTGAAAATTTAACACCTGCATTAAAACAAAAACTTCTAAAAGATGTTCCGAAAAAATCTGTTTATAAAATTACTCCAGAATTTAAAAATATTGCAGACGCAGAAAATTTACCGCCCGATTTTATAGAAGAATTAATTAAAATCCGTGATAATATAAATACAGTAAAAGGTAATCCTTACGACCAAGCATTAAACCAAAACACTCGTAATACATTAGAACTTATGACCCAATCACCTAACGTAGGTGCACCATCAATGATTAATAAACCCGTAGGAGATATATTTAGAGGTGCAGGTTATGATTCAATTTTATTCCCACCAAGAAAATTAATGCGAGAAGAAGGCGATACGATACTATCTCTTTCCGATGAAGCAATACAAAATTTTGAAGAATTTAATTTAGCGGATTTATTAAACTTACGTGACTGATTTAAAAGATTTAAAAAACTTAGATGTTTCGCATTTAACTACCCAAGAAGCAAAAGAATTTACTATTCTTTTAGAAGAATTAGAAAAACGCGACCACCAAGAAATTTCTACGTCAACTTTTTTACATTTTGTTAAAGGTATTTGGCATGAATTTATTTCAGGCGAACACCATCAGAAAATGGCGAAAGCTTTTGACGATATAGCTAACGGTAAATTAAAACGTTTAATAATTAATATGCCGCCACGTCATACGAAATCTGAATTTGCTTCGCATTTATTTCCTGCATACTTGTTAGGTAAAAATCCTAAATTAAAAATTATAGAAGCAACTCATACCGCTGACCTTGCAGTTAACTTTGGTAGAAAAGTTAGGGATTTAATTGATAGCGAAGAATATAAAACTTTATTTCCTGAAACAGAATTAAAAGCTGATAGCCGTTCTGCAGGTAAATGGCTAACAAATAAAGGCGGAGAATATTATGCAGCAGGTACGGGAGGTGCGTTAGCTGGTAGGGGTGCGGATTTGTTTATTATTGACGACCCGCATTCCGAACAAGACGCTATGTCTGATAAAGCATTAGACGAAGCTTACGAATGGTTTATGACTGGACCGCGTCAAAGGCTACAGCCTGGAGGTGCAATCGTAATAGTTATGACCCGTTGGTCTAAAAAAGATTTAACAGGACGTTTAGTTAAGAAAATGGCACAAGAAAAAGGTGCAGACCAATGGGAAGTTATAGAATTTCCTGCAATTTTACCTAGCGGTAAACCCCTTTGGAAAGAATTTTGGAAATTAGAGGAATTAGAAAGTATAAAAGCGTCTGTTAGTCCGTCTAAATGGGCGGCACAATATATGCAAAGACCTACAGGTGAAGGTATTTCTATTATTCCTAAAGATTGGTTTAAGATTTGGGAACAAGAAAAACCACCAACGTGCGATTATTTAATACAAAGTTACGATACAGCGTTTTTAAAAAGCGAAAGAGCTGATTTTACTGCTATAACAACGTGGGGTGTCTTCTATCCAGAGGGTAAAATAGGCGAAGAACATTATAAAGGGGACGAAGCACACCTAATTTTAATAGATTGTATTAAAGAAAGATTCGATTTTCCTGAATTAAAACAAGAAGCTATGCGATTATACGAATTTTGGGACCCTGATAGTATAATTATTGAAGCAAAAGGGTCAGGATTACCACTAATACAAGAATTAAGACGTATGGGGATACCTGTTAATACATTTAGTCCAGGAAAAGGGCAAGATAAGATAGCAAGATTAAATTCTGTTTCTCCAATTTTCCAAGATGGACGTGTTTGGGTGCCTGATAACCGTTTTGGTGAAGAACTTATGGAAGAAGTTAGTGATTTTCCTGCAGGGGAGCACGATGATTTAGTTGATGCTACGACTTTAGCGTTAGCTAGGTTTAGAGCGGGTGGTTTTTTACAACTTTCGACCGATATGGACGATGAGCCAAGTTACTATCCAGCCCAAAGGGTTTATTATTAATAAAATAAATGTTATACTGCTAAAATTATGGTTATAGAAAAACAAGCGATACCACAACCACTTCGTCCTGAAGAAGAAATTGAGCTTGAACTAGTTCAACAAGAAATTCCAGAAGAAACTGAAGTAACTATCAATCCTGATGGCACTGTAAGTATTGGTGCCGAAGAAGAAAATCAAATAACAGGTAAATTTGGTGAAAATTTAGCGGAAGTTATTGAGGATAACGAATTAAATTCAATAGCACAAGAATTAATACAAAGTTTTGAAGAAGATTTAGATTCTCGTAACGATTGGTTTAGAACATATAGCGAAGGTTTAGATTTATTAGGTATTAATAGCGATAATAGGACAGAACCATTTATTGGTGCGTCGGGTGTACACCACCCAATACTCGCAGAAGCGGTAACCCAGTTCCAAGCACAAGCGTATAAAGAAATGTTACCAGCGGGGGGACCTGTCGATACTGAAGTATTAGGTGTAACTGATAATGCTAAATTAGAAAAAGCAAATAGAGTTAAAAACTTTATGAATTATCAAATTACTTACAAAATGGAAGAATACGACCCAGAAATGGACCAATTATTATTTTATCTTCCTTTAGCAGGTTCTGCATTTAAAAAAGTTTACTACGACCCCGCAATCGGACGAGCTGTTGCTAGATTTGTAAAATCTGAAGATTTAGTTGTCCCATATTACGCTGTAGATTTATTAACGTCCCCTAGAATTACCCATGTAATTCATATGTCGCCAAACGACCTGAAAAAATTACAAATATCAGGTTTATATAAAGATATGGATATGATGGACCCCGAAGGCGGTTACGATAATACCGATGTTGATTCTAAAATGGATGAATTACAAGGATTAACTAGAACAGCTAACGATGAAGAATATACGTTGTTAGAAATGCACGTAAATTTAGATTTAGAAGGTTTTGAAGATAGAGACGCTAACGGTGAAGAAACAGGATTAGCATTACCTTATATCGTAACTATTTGTAAAGATAATAATAAAATTTTAGCTATTAGACCTAATTATAACGAAACTGACCCAATGCGTAAAAAGATAGAATATTTTACGCATTATAAATTCCTTCCTGGATTAGGGTTTTATGGTTTTGGTTTAATACATATGATGGGCGGACTAACTAAATCTGTAACTGCGATATTAAGACAATTAATTGATGCAGGTACGTTAAGTAATTTACCAGCAGGTTTTAAATCAAGAGGTTTAAATATACAAAGACACGACGACCCATTACAGCCTGGAGAATGGAGAGATGTTGATGCTCCTGGTGGAAGATTACAAGATGCGTTTTTACCTTTACCTTATAAAGAACCAAGCGGAACATTAGGCACGTTATTAGGTGCTTTAGTTGATGCAGGTAAAAGGTTTGCGGCTACAGTAGAAAATCCAACAGGCGACGGTAATAGTGAAGCTCCTGTAGGTACAACCGTAGCGTTATTAGAAAAAGGTCAACGTATTATGTCAGCAATACATAAACGTTTACATTATGCACAACGTAACGAATTTAAAATATTAAAAAGAGTATTCGGTGAATTTTTACCACCAGAATATCCTTATCAAGTACAAGGTAATAACCAAAACGTATTTAGAGAAGATTTCGATAATAGCGTAGATGTGATACCTGTTAGTGACCCAAATATTTTTAGTATGACGCAACGTATTACATTAGCACAAACACAGCTTCAAATGGCACAAGCAGCTCCTGAATTACATGATTTACGAGAATCTTACAGAAAAATGTATATAGCACTAAATATTAAAGATATTGACGCTTTATTACCTCCCGAAGAAGAAGTTCCGCCAAGAGACCCTATAAGTGAACAACAAGCAGCTATGACGGGTAATCCTATAAAAGCTTACCCTTTCCAAAACCACGAAGCGTATATTGGAGCTCATAGTGCTTTTATGCAAAATCCTATGGTTCAACAAAACCCTATAGCAACACAAGCAATAGGAGCAAATATACAAGAACATCAGTCCATGTTATATAGACAACAAATAGAACAAGCAATGGGTCAACCATTACCTCAAATAGAAGATGGACAAATGCCACCAGAAGTTATGAACCAAATAGCTATGATGGCAGCACAAGCTACACAACAAGTTACAGGTCAAGCACAAGCAATGGCACAAGCACAAGCGATGGCACAACAAAACCCACAAATGGAAATGTTCCAGCAACAACTACAACTTGAAAAAGAACAATTAATGCAAAAAGAACAAGAAGATTTACGTGATAAAGAAATAGATATGCAACGTATAAATGCACAAAGAGAAGCAGCACAAATTAAAGCGGCTATCGATTTACAACAATTAGAGGCAAAGACTAGAGCTGATGCCGAAAAGAACTTTACCGAACTAGTGAAAACTGTTCGAGATAGTAGTAATAATAATGGAGAATAATTATGCATAGAAATAAAGAATATCCATCACCTAAATCTCAAGGAGCTAAACAAAAAATGTCAGTTCCTTCAGTTGAGGACACAACTAATTCAAAAGTTGTGGAAGCAGGAAAACTTAATATGGATTCTGACGGCAAAGTTGTCGGTCAAGAGTCAAAAGTAAAAGCTGCTTATGGACAGACTAAAGGCTTACTTTGGTATAACTATATTAAATAGTGGACCATATAAGACTTATGGAGCATTTGCTCCAAAAATATCGTGAAAGAATTGATTCTCTCACGCAAACGCTTGCATCTGGAAGTATTGAAAATTTTGAACAATACCAAAGGATTGTAGGTGAAATTAACGGTTTGAGTTTTGCAATAGCAGAAATTCAAACAATTCATTCTAATATGGAGGATGCAAATGAATAACACAGTTATTCCAAAAACAGTAGATAACTTTGGTAGTAAAGGTAAAGTTGCGGATTTAGAACCTCAAGAAAACCTAATTACTCCAGAGAACTACGAATCTCATGCAGATAAGTTACCACGTCCAACGGGGTATCGTATCTTAATTTTACCTTTTACATTACCTACTACAACTAAAGGTGGTATACAACTTGCTAGGCAAACTATCGATAAAGAAAGATTGGCTACTGTTGTAGGACACGTAGTTGCTTTAGGTCCCGACGCTTATGGAGATACTATTAAATTTCCAGAAGGTCCTTGGTGTAAAAAAGGTGATTGGGTTATATTCGGCAGATATGCTGGTGCTCGTTTTCAAATAGAAGGTGGCGATATGCGACTTTTAAACGATGACGAAATTTTAGCAGTCGTAGATGACCCTGAAGCAATCATATCATAATTAACAGGAGAAATTATGCAAGATAATACAAACACAGCTGAAGATATAGAACTGGTTTTACCAGACGAAGAAGAATCGCAACAAGAAACAGAACAATCTGTTGAAGCAGTTGCAGAACAAAGTGAGCAAAAAAGCGAACTTGATGAAGTAAGTGATAACGTTAAAAAACGTATTGATAAACTTACTTATAAAATGCGTGAAGCAGAACGTCAAAGAGATGAGGCGTTAACTTACGCAAAATCAGTATCATCTACTAACGGTGAGTTACAAGAAAAATTAAAAAATTCTGACTCTTCTCTTTTCAAAGAGTACGATAGTAGGGTACAATCGGATATTGAAAGAGCTAAAATTTATTTGAGAGAAGCTCAAGATGCAGGAGATGCAGAAGGTATTGCGAATGCAACAGAAAAATTATCTCGTGCTAGTGCTGAAGCTGAAAATTTAAAAAGGCTACAAGCACAACAAGCAATTAGAGATAAAAAAGCAGAGCAATATGTGCAAACGCAAGAACCAGTCCAACTACAGACTAATGCACCACCCGCCCCTGACCCAAAGGCAGAGGCATGGGCAAAAGAAAATAGTTGGTTCGGTCAAGATACCGTTATGACTTTTGCAGCTTTTGGTATACATAGAGAATTAGTCGAAGAACAGGGATATGACCCGACCTCCGACGAATACTATAAAGAAGTAGATAAAAGGATGAAACAAAATTTTCCTACAAAGTTTTCGCAAGAGCAACAAGCCCCCGTGCAACAGGTTGCTGCCTCAACTCCTGGAGTTGCAGGTAAGAAAGGTGCACGCAAAGTAAAATTAACACCAAGTCAAGTAGCAATAGCTAAAAGACTAGGCGTTCCATTAACCGAATATGCTAAGCATATCGAAGGAGTATAAAATGACAGAAGAAATTAATAAAACTGAAGTCGCCACAGACAGAAACTCTAGGTCTGCAGAGACACGAGACTCTCAAACTCGCAGAAAACCTTGGACACCCCCATCTATGTTAGATGCACCCACACCTCCTCCTGGATATAAATTCAGATGGATTCGTGAAGCTACTAGAGGTAACGATGATAAATCTAATATGTCTAAACGTATTAGAGAAGGCTATGAACCTGTGAGAGCAGAAGATTATCCTGATTTCGAAGCACCTAGTATTGACCACGGAAGAAATAAAGGGGTTATTGGTGTTGGAGGACTAATACTCGCTAAAGTTCCTGAAGAAACCGCACAATCAAGAAATGATTATTTTGCACAGCAGGCAAAGTCTGCTATCGACGGTGTTGACCAGAATCTTATGCGAGAAAGTGACCCAAGAATGCCTTTGAAACAAAGTGATATAAAAAGGTCTTCTAAGGTCGAATTTGGTAGTAGGAATAATTCAAACGATAGTTAGAATGTTCCGACGATTAATATTAACTATAAAAACTTAGGAGAAAATCATGGCAAATACAAACGCCCCTGATGGTTTTACCCCTGCGTACCATATCTATGGTGGTGTTATTCGTCCTGCAAAAATGAGAATCGCAAGTGGTTACGGCACTTCAATATTTAGTGGAGATGTTGTTACTCTTTCTAGCGGTTACGTTGAACAAGCAGGAGCGACTAGTACACCTATAGGTGTGTTTTACGGGGTATTTTATACAGCGTCTGATGGTACACCTACGTTTTCTAAAGTGTGGACAGCGAGTACCGCAACACAAGGTAGTGCTGACGCCGAAGCTTTAGTATACAACGACCCTGGAATTGTATACGAAGCTCAATTTACTGCAGGAACACCTGCTGTAAGTTTTATCGGCAACAAATACACTCTTTCTACAACTGCTGGTAGCACAGTTACTGGTAGGTCTAAAGAGGGTGTTACAGCAACTACATCTAGTGGTGTGGCATTATGTGTAGGCTTTGCGTCAAATCCAAGCAATTCGATTGGTGCTAACGCTAGAGCTCTATTCTCGTTCCCAACTAACACTTTTGCAGTCTAATATAGGAGTATATAATGGCAATTAACAGAGCACAACTAGTCAAAGAGCTAGTTCCTGGCTTGCACGCACTCTTTGGATTAGAATACGACAGTTATGAAAACCAACATAAAGAAATCTTCGACACAGAAAGTTCAGAAAGAGCTTTTGAAGAAGAAGTTATGCTTTCAGGTTTTGGCGAAGCACCTACTAAAGGTGAGGGAGCCGCTGTTGTTTATGATACTGCACAGGAATCGTTTACATCAAGATATACACACGAAACCGTAGCATTAGCTTTCGCGTTGACTGAAGAAGCAATAGAGGATAATCTTTACGATACTCTTTCTTCAAGATACACAAGAGCACTGGCAAGGTCAATGAATACAACAAAGCAAGTTAAAGCAGCTAATGTTTTAAACAACGCTTTTAATTCATCCTTTGTTGGAGGCGACGGTAAGGAACTATGTGCAACTGACCACCCAACTGTAGGTAACATCGATTTAAGAAACGAGTTAGCAACAGCTGCGGATTTAAACGAAACTTCTTTAGAACAAGCATTAATTGATATTGCTGATTTTAAAGATGAAAGAGGTTTAAAAATCAATGCACAAGCTACTAAGCTTATAATTCCACCAGCATTACAATTTGTAGCTGATAGACTTATGGAGTCTCCTGGTCGTGTGTCAACTTCAGATAACGATATCAACGCAATCAGAAATATGGGTATGGTCCCACAAGGTTACGTTGTTAACAACTATCTGACTGATACAGACGCATTCTTTATCAAAACAGATGTCCCTAATGGCTTAAAACATTTTGTTAGAACACCAGTACAAACAAGTATGGAAGGTGATTTCGAAACAGGTAATGTTAGATATAAAGCTAGAGAAAGATATAGTTTTGGTTTCAGTGATTGGAGAGGTATTTTTGGCTCTCCTGGAGCGTAAACAAGCTTATTTGTTTAAGGGGACTTCGGTCCCCTTTCTTTTTTGTATTTAATAATATAAAATGTAGACAGAACTAGGGATATATATTAACTATCTATCGACTGCCCTAGCAGACACGCCAAGACGATAGATTTGTTAAGGAGACTTAATATGGCAAAAAGCACATTTTCAGGTCCTGTAAAATCATTAGCAGGATTTATTTCAGCAGGAAATGCTAACGTTGTTAGTTTAACTGCAGACACAACACTTACAGTAGCAGCACATTCAGGTAAAGTTTTAACTTGTAATGATGCAGATGGTGCCTTTACTTTACCAAGTATTGATGCAACTGCTCCTGGAAGAGACGACGACCCAAACCAAACTAATAATTTAGGTGCTACTTTTACTTTTGTAATAGAAACAGCAGCAACTAGTTTGACTATTGTTACTGATGGTACTGACAAGTTTGTTGGTGGGTTATATACAGGTGTAAATAACGCAACAGGTAAAACTTTTATTTCAGGTGCAGCTAACGATATTATTACTCTGAACGGCACAACTCAAGGTGGATTAGCAGGAAGTATTATTAAAGTTACTGCAATTGGTTCAGCAAAATATGCTGTAGAAGGAATTATACTTGGTTCAGGAACTTTAGTAACACCATTCTCAGGTTCTTAATTTAGGAGAATAGTATGAGTTCATCAGATGTAAAAGCGTCTAAAGCTTTAACTGCAACTGGACAATTACAAGGTTTTATTGGTAGCGGTGCAGGTACTGCTACCAATTTAGGACCTATAAGAATTCAATCAATACAAGCACAAGCAAGTGCTGCTGATGGTGAAATTAAAATATATGATGGCACTAGTGCTTCTGGTACTAAACTATTAATACATTTTAAATTTGGTTCTGCAGCAAATGAAAGTTTCGACCACTATATACCTAATGACGGTGTAAAGTTTGAAACTGGTGCTTATGTTGTTTTAGCTAATTGTGATTTCTTTGTAGCTTATTACAACTAATGGCGACATCGGGCACAAGAGCTTTTTCAGTTAATGTTGCAAACGCAATCGAAGAGGCGTACGAACTTGCAGGTTTAGAAGCTCGTACGTCTTATGATTCAGTAACTGCTAGACGTTCTTTAAATATAATGTTTGCCGATTGGAATAATAGAGGCATACAAATGTGGGAAGTAAGTAAGGTAGAGCTAACCCTTACTGAAGGTACTAATGAATATAGTATTAATACTTTTGATATTGATATATTAGACGCTTATATAGAAAAAACAGTTAATAATGTTGTTACAGACTACAGTATAAGTAGAATAGATAGAAACGAATACGTTGGTATTCCTAATAAATCAACAAAAGCTAGACCAACCCAATACTGGCTCGAAAGACATACAACACCAAAAATACATTTATACCCAACACCAGAGAATTCGACTGACAAACTCATTTACTATGTTTGGCGTACAATAGAGGATGTTGATGCTGCTGCACAAGATATAGATATACCAAACAGATTTCTTCCCTGTTTAGTTTCTGGTTTAGCGTATTATTTATGTTTAAAAAAGAATACACAAAAATTACCGATACTAAAACAACAGTACGAACAAGATTTATTAAACGCATTAAAATACGATGAAGATAGGTCTCCTTTAAGGATTGTACCTAAAAGAGAATATATATAATGTCTTACGCTTCTGGTAAATACGCTTATTTTATTTGCGATACTTGTGGTTTTAGATACAAATACACAAACGCTAGAATGACTTGGGATAATTCTAAGGTATGTCATGAATGTTACGAGCCTAAACACCCGCAACTTGACCCACCACCTTTAACTGCGGATGCAGAAGCATTACACCAACCTAGACCAGAAGTAACTTTACCGCAATCACAACTGGGTTTAGTAAAAACTACAAACCAATCAGCGGCAGGTATGACTTTTCAAAGTGACCCTATTGGTAGTAAACTAGAGGGACAAAAAGTAACAAGTGCTTTAGGTAGCGTTACAGTGAGTATTACATAATGGCAGGATTTACGTATAGTAGTTTAAAAACAGCAATTCAGGATTATTTAGATAGTTCTGAAACAACTTTTGTAAATAATTTAGATAATTTCATTCAAACTACTGAAGAACGTATTTTAAAAAACGTTCAATTACCTGTATTCCGTAAAAATGTTTCAGGTACTCTTACATCAGATAATACATACTTATCTACGCCTGACGATTATTTATCATCGTTTAGTTTAGCTGTGATAGATGGTAGTAATAATTATTCTTACCTATTATTAAAACAAGTTTCATATATAAGAGATTACACACCACAAGCCGCAACAACAGGCAAACCCCTTTACTATGCACAGTTTGATGAGGACAGTTTTATAGTAGCTCCAACTCCTGATAGTAATTATAACGTTGAACTACATTACTATTACAGACCTAATTCTCTTACAACTTTAGGAGATAGTGGTCAAAGTTGGTTATCAGAAAACGCACCTAATGCGATGTTATACGGTTCTTTAGTAGAAGGAGCATACTTTTTAAAACAAGACCCTAATACAATAGCTTTATATGAAACTAGATATCAAGAAGCTTTAGCTACTTTAAAACTTTTAGGAGAGTTTAAAAATTTAAGAGACGAAGCACGTGCCGACCAAGTAAAACTTAGTATAGGAGCACCGAATGTTTAGTGTAGACGTAAAACCAACATTAGGTACTGTTAACGTGCAAACAACAGAAAATAAAGGTTTAAGTCCTGAATATTGGACAGAAAGATTAGTAGAAAAACTTATTGGTATAAGTGATAATGCTGACCCTATGGTAAAAGCCCAAGCAGAAGCATTTAAAGATACTATCCAACAAGTTATTTTATTATACATAAAACAAGCTATTGCTAGTGACAGAGCAACTGTAGCAGGTTTATTAGAAAAACAAGGTCATAAAGAAATGGCTAATATTATTAGGAGACTATAATGGCAATAACACAAGCAATGTGTACTTCATTTAAAAAAGAATTAATGACTGCTACACATGATTTTACCGCAGCAAGTGATGTTTTTAAATTAGCTTTATATACAAGTTCAGCTTCTTTAGACGCAAGTACAACTGCATATACAGCAACTAATGAAGTGAGTGGAACTGGATATACTGCAAAAGGTGCTTTTTTAACAAGTGTCACCCCAACAACATCAGGAACAACAGCTTTAACTGATTTTAATGATTTAACTTTCAGTACAGCTACAATTACTGCAAGAGGTGCATTAATTTATAATGAAGCTGCAGCTTCAGACCCTTCAGTATGTGTTTTAGATTTCGGTGGAGATAAGACTTCAACAGCAGGTGATTTCACTATTCAATTCCCAACAGCAGACGCTTCTAACGCAATTATAAGAATAGCTTAGTAGCTCATGGCTGATATAACAGGCTGGGGCAGAGGTGCTTGGGGCGACGGTGCTTGGGGCACATCTGTACCTGTTGAATTAACTGGTGTATCGGCTACAGGTTCTGTTAACAGTGTTTCTATTGTTACAGAAGCTAATATAACACTTACAGGTGTATCAGGAACTGCTACCTTAGGTAACGAAACAATCGCAGCTAACGCTGATGTAAGTGTTACTGGTCTAAGTGCTACTTCTTCTTTAGGTAATGAAACAGTAACGGGTACTGCTGTTATTTTACCTACGGGTGTCGCTGGAACAGGAACATTAGGAAATGAAAGCGTAGTAGCTAAAGCTATTGTTTCACCTACAGGAGTTTCATCAACAGGAACGTTAGGTGACGAAACAGTAACAGGTACAGCTAATATTTCACCTACAGGTATTGCTGGTACAAGCACACTAGGAGATGAAACTGTAATAGCAGATTCAAATACTTCTGTTACAGGTAACGCAGGTACTTCAGCATTAGGTAATGCAATCACAGCAGGTGCTGCTGTTACAGGTGTTACCGCTGTAGCTTCGGTTACAAGTTTAGGTGACGAAACAGTAACCGCAGGTGCCAATGTAGCTGTTACTGGTATAAGCGGCACTTCTACTTTAGGTACAGTAACTCAAAAATCTTCTAATACAATAGCTGTTACAGGTTTCGCAGGCACAACAAGTTTAGGCTCTGTAACTCCGATAGCTAAAGCTGTAGTTGTTCCTACAGGAGTAAGTGCAACGGCAGAGGTAAATATTGTAAATGTTTGGGGATTAGTTGATGATTCTCAAACACCAAATTATTTAGGAGTTACAACAACTCAAACACCAGGATATACTAATATATCAGATACACAAACACCAAATTGGAAAGAAGTTGCTTAAAATTTTTAAAAATATAGTGTACAATCAAGATAGTCGGAGGACAATATGGCTACATATGTAAATGATTTAAGATTAAAAGAAATCACTACAGGTGATGAATCAGGTACTTGGGGTACAAGTACAAACACAAATTTAGAATTAATAGCAGAAGCATTTAGTTATGCTACTGTTGCAACTTTTGATTCAGATGCTGATAAAACAGAAATAATAGCTGACGGTGCTACAGATCCTTACAGAAGTCTTTACGTCAAAGTAACTTCTGGCGTTAGCTTAACAGCAACCAGGACTCTTACGATTGCACCTAATACCGTATCAAAAATATGGATTATTGAAAATGCAACATCTGGATCTCAATCAATAAGCATATCCCAAGGTAGTGGTGCTAACGTAACCGTACCTAACGGAGATGTAAAAGTAATTTATTCAGACGGAGCAGGTTCTGGAGCAGCAGTTGTTGACGCTTTTGCTAGTCTTAATGTTGGCGATTTAACAGCAACCAATATAGCTGGTACTCTTACTACAGCAGCTCAAACAAACATAACTAGCGTAGGAACTCTTACAGGTTTAACTGTAAATGGTAACGTCTCAGTAGACGGTGGAACAATTAAACTTGATGGTAATTATCCAACTGGTACAAACAACGTAGCTTTAGGTGATACAGCTTTAGATAGTGTTACAGCTAGTGGTAATGGAGAAAATATTGCTATTGGTAATGCAGCATTAACAGCTAATACAAG
>Ga0208644_1000833_pt1 | contig 27415 bp, 26 predicted proteins | sample VirMetDEL_Nov_18_FD_184517 | JGI IMG/M metagenome (GOLD analysis project Ga0208644, IMG submission 184517) | Aqueous microbial communities from the Delaware River and Bay under freshwater to marine salinity gradient to study organic matter... | ecosystem: Environmental > Aquatic > Marine >...
TACCAACGAGAGTTGAGTCTTTTAACGAGTATCAACAAAAATTTGGTGGTCTTACCGAAGATTCATACCTTCCGTATACCGCTCAATCGTATTTAGAAGAAGCTGGTGCTGCAACTATCGTAAGAGTATTGGGTAGTGGTGGTTATACTCTTGGTAACCCAATTGTATTGACAATCTCATCTTCTGCTGGTAACAAAGTTGCCGCTGTATTACACCCATCAACTCAAATTGATAAAACTAATACTGGTAATTTTGCTAATACCACTTCAAGTAGGGTAATTGATAATGTTGATGGTAGTACACTTATTGTAACTGCTTCAAACTTCTCATTAAGTATTAGTGGTTCAGGTGCTACATTATCAACAGTGTCTGCATCATTAAATCCAAGTGATGCTAACTACCTTACAAAAACATACGGATACGCTCCTAAATCTTCAAAGAATGTATACACTTACTTAAACTTCTCAACTTTCCAATCAGCATCTTTTGCTACCGGTGAGGTTGTTACAGTTCAAACTGCATCATTCTTGAACACAGCATACACAAGTGATTATTCTGAAGCATTAACTCCTTGGATTGTATCTCAAAGAGTGGGTGGTTCTACTACAAACTTGTTTAAGTTCCACACACTTTCTCATGGTACTGCTACAAACTACGAATTTAAAGTAGGTATCCGTGACATCAAACCAGCTTCAGAGGTGCCAGGTTCTGAATATGGTACATTTAGTGTGATTGTTAGAAGAGTAGATACTGAAAAGATTCCTAATTCAATTTTCGGACAAGGTGTTGATGATTCTGATACTAAACCAAATATTGTAGAAGAATTTACAGGTCTTAATCTTGACCCTAACTCACCAAACTACATTAAGAGAGTAATTGGTGACAAATACATTACTGTTGACGCTAATGGTAAATTGTCAACTAATGGTGACTACGATAACGCATCAGTTCACATTCGTGTAGAAGTTGATTCTGATGTTGATAGTGGTGCTATTGATTCAACACTCGTTCCTTTCGGATTTGCCGCATTGACTTCTCCACTTCAAAGTGGATATACATTACCAGACCCATCATATGTAGTGTCTCAATCAATTTCATCTGAATACAACAAGAGAGTATTCTTGGGATACAACTATGATTTCTCAAATACTGATAACTTGGCATTCTTAAACCCAGTACCTGCATCTTCAACTACAACAGTTGGTTCTGCGTTTAACTTGGCAGATTGTCACTCAAATGGTTCATCAATCACATTAACTTCAGACATCGATGCTAAGAAATTCATCGTACCTTTCCAAGGTGGTTTTGATGGATGGGAGCCAAACCGAGTTGTTAATGTAGGTTCATCTATTACCGCAGGAAATACTCAAGGATTAGATTGTACCAACGCAACATCTACCGGTACGGTTTCTATGAGAAAAGCTATCAACGCAGTATCAAATCCTGATGAATTTGACATCAATATGGTTGTAACTCCAGGTATGATTAATAGACTTCACTCTTCAGTCACCACATTCGCTAAAGATATGTGTGAAGATAGATTGGATTGCTTCTATGTAATGGATGGTGGTGCATATGGTGACTCAATCAATGTGGTTGTTAATTCATTGACTTCGTTTGATTCTAACTATGTTGCTACTTACCACCCTTGGTGTAAAATTCTTGATACCGATAAGAACAAACCAGTCTGGGTTCCGCCAAGTGTTGTACTTCCTGGTGTAATTGCATTTAGTGATTCAGTAGGTGCTGAATGGTACGCTCCTGCCGGTTTAAATCGTGGTGGACTTCCAAACGTAATTGAAGTTGAGACTCGTTTAACTCACGATGAGAGAGATACTCTATATACAAATAGAATCAACCCAATTGCTACGTTCCCAGCACAAGGTGTGACTGTATTCGGTCAAAAGACACTTCAAGCTAGACCATCCGCTTTGGATAGAATCAATGTTCGTAGATTGTTAATCGCAGTGAAGAAATACATCGCATCTTCAACAAGATACTTGGTATTCGAAAACAACACCGCTGCTACAAGAAACCGCTTCTTGTCAATCGTGAACCCATACTTGGAATCAATCCAACAAAGAAATGGTTTGTACGCATTCCGTGTGGTAATGGATGATTCAAATAACACACCGGATGTGATTGATAGAAACATTATGGTAGGGGAAATTTACTTACAACCAGCCAAGACTGCTGAATTCATTGTACTTGATTTCAACATTCTTCCAACTGGCGCTGCATTCCCAGAGGCATAAATTAGAGAAACGACTATTTATTAGAAAGACAATAGGAGATATAAATGGCACAATTACTTGACCCAAATGAAATTATGTTCACCAACTTTGAACCTAAAATGTCCAATAGGTTCATTATGTATGTGGAAGGAATTCCAGCATACTTGGTGAAAACGGCTGCCAGACCTGAAATCCAAAATGGTAAAGTGACTATTGACCATATCAACACTCGTAGATATGTAAAAGGTCGTTCTGAATGGCAAGACCTTTCAGTAACTCTTTACGACCCAGTAGTTCCATCTGCTGCACAAGCAGTAATGGAGTGGGTACGTTTACACCACGAATCAGTAACAGGCCGTGATGGTTATTCTGACTTCTACAAAAAAGAAATCGTATTCAACAGTTTGGGTCCTGTTGGTGATAAAGTAGAAGAGTGGACATTGAAAGGTGCTTTTGTACAATCAGCTAAATTCTCTGATATGGATTACGCTGGTGAAGATTTGGCAACAGTAGAATTGACACTTACTTACGATTACGCTATCTTACAATACTAAAATACGGATTGTAATAATAATTGAAAAATGATAACCCCACTTCGGTGGGGTTTTCTATTAAATTGAGTATATTTATTTGAGGTTAACCAATTTATTAAACAAAGGAGATATCTATGGCTATTCACGCAATCAAAAGAATCGAAGACAACATCGTAGTATACGTTAATGGTGGTACTATTGTTGATTCTTCTACTGAAAACCACTTGACATTCCAAGAAGCTACTGCAGAGTGGGGTCTTGATGTAGATGGTTGGGACAAAGCAAAGTTTACATCAGTTGAATTGGCAGATGAATATGAGTTTCCAGAAGGTTTCGCATGTGATGAAACTTGGAATCTTGTAGGAACTACAATGACCAAAGTAGGGTAATTAAAAAACCTTAAAAAAGACCCTCACCAATCGGTGGGGGTTTTTTGTATTATAAATCTTTGACTTCCATATTTATATGTGGTTAACCAAAAATATAACAAGGAAAGTTATGGCAGATTTACAAGATGATTACAAACTATCCGATAAGGATGTTGCTGAAAAGTTGAGAGCTCAACACGAGGTTCAACAAGTTCGTGATTACAAATTCCCAACTGAAATTATTGACCTACCATCAAGAGGATTAATTTATCCAACAGATAACCCACTTTCAAGTGGTAAGGTAGAAATGAAATATATGACTGCAAAAGAAGAGGACATCCTCACAACACAATCATATATTAAAGATGGTTCGGTACTTGACCGACTATTCCAATCCCTAATCGTATCTAATGGTGAAGGTGTTGCTATTAAATACGTTGATTTAGTAGTTGGTGATAAAAACGCAATTATGATTGCTGCACGTGTTTTGGGTTATGGTAAAGACTATGAAGTTGAAGTAACCGACCCATTCACAGGTAACAAACAAAAAGAAACTATTGACCTTACTCAATTCGAGAATAAAGAATACGATGGTTCAGCACAAATTGCACCAAATGTTAATGAATTTCAATACACACTTCCACGTTCTAACCGAGAAATCACCTTTATGGGTATGACTGAATCGAAGGAACGTAGGGTAAAACATCAAGTTGAGGAACTCAAAAAGGCAAATCGTAAATTAAAAGATGAGACCTCAAGAGAATTAACAACTCGTTTAAAAACTATGATTCTTTCAGTAGATGGTGAAACTGAACAAAATGTAATTAATCACTTTGTTGATAATGAGTTGTTTGCAGTAGATTCAAAAGCACTTCGTGACTATATTTCACAAACTCTTCCTGATATTGACCTTACTTGGGAATTTATTTCAGAGGAGACAGGCGAAAGGAGGGAGATGTCCTTGCCAATGGACACGAGCTTTTTTTGGCCTAACTCTTGATTATAGAAAGCATCTTCACTCTCACATTTTTGATTTGATTTATCACGGAAATGGTGGGTTTACATTCTCCGATGTTTACAATATGCCTGTTTGGGCACGAAAGTTCTATATTAACAAGATTATAGAATTTAAACAAGAAGAGAAGAAGATTCACGATACTGAATCAGCTAAAATACGTGCTAAAACACGAAGATAATGAAAGGCCCAACTTAAAGTTGGGTTTTTCTATATTTATACAATATGGAGAACTTATGAAAAAGAGTCAACTTAAACAAATTAGGGAAAACGAAGAACTCCGTGAGGGATTAGTCGACATTATTCTTAAAAAGATTGCTAACAAAAAAATCAAAGCAAACAAAAAAGATATGATGGATATCCTCAAGGGAATCTATGGTTCAGAAGACAAAATACCTGATTGGAGAAAAGACCGATTGGGTCTTTAATTAAGGAGTTCAAATGGCTGAAAAGTCTGGAGCAGATTACGAGAAAGAATTAAGAAGCGCAAACGACTATGCTAGAAATCTAGCAAAGGAGTTTATGGAGCTGGATGGTATATCGGAGTCAACCCGAAAAAAAATGGCTGCGATGTCCCTCGAAATGAAGGGGCAGGCTGACATTGGCGACCAACTAAATACACTTATTGCTCAACGACAAAAATTCATTGAAGATGAAATAGCCGCAGGTCATACTATTAGTAAAGCCGCATTAAGTAGACTTGATAGCGAAATAAAATTACTTGAAAAAGCAAAAACTCAAAAGGATTTACAAGAGGAACTAAAAGATAATCTAAAAGATTCAGTTGGTTTAAATAATGAGTTTGTAAAAGCATTAACGAAGGGTGGTATTGTTGCTCTTGGATTATTGGTTCTGGCCAAAGTAGTAACATTCTTTACCGATGCAGTTAAACGTGGCATAGAACTTAACAAAACTTTAGGTTTAAATGTAAAGAATGCTGCTGTATTTGAAGGTAACTTACAACGTGCACGGCTATCAGTAGATGGTATGAAGCATGGTATGGATGCACTTACCAAATCAGCCGAAGAATTAGTAAAACAAACAGGTAACATTAATCTATCACCTGATTTGATTGCAAACGCAACTGAAATTTCAGGGCTTCTTGGTGATGATACATTAGGTGTGTCTCTTACAAGAAGTATTGAAAATGCAGGTGTAAACTCTGGCGAGTTAGCTGATAAGGTCAAAGACATGGCCAACACATTGGGGGTTGATGCAACCTCTGGAATGGAAATGTTGGCGTCCAATCAAGGTATTCTTAATAGTATGACTGAAGAGCAGATGTTAAATCGTGCTAAAGAAGGTTTGATGATTAAGAAAATGGGTCTTGATGTTAAAAAGATGAATGACCTTGCATCTGAACGATTGGATATTGAATCCTCACTTCGTGCAGAAATGAAACTTCAGATGTTCTCTGGTCAACAATTAAATATGCAAGCCCTTCGAGAGGCAAAGGCAAGAGGTGATGCTGCTGGTATCGCAATGGAAACTAAAAAGTTGATAGATACGTTGGGGCCTGCTTATGAAAGTAACGCCCAACTTCAACGTATTATTGCAGATGAAACAGGATTCACCAAAGATGAAATTCAGAATGTTCTTAATGCTACCGAAGAACAAAAGAAACTTGATGAAGAGTTGTTGGAGCTTAGAAAACAAATGCCAGAAGCAACATTGGAAGATTTGGATGCTCAAAAGCAACAAGAAGCACAAACTGCTGCTACAATTTCTACCGTAGGTCAATGGGCTCTTGGTCTTGGCGCCGTAGCCGCCGCCTATCTTTTAATAAAAAAGTTTGGTGGTGGTTTAGGAAAACTAATGGGTGGTAAGGGTGGAAACCCGATTGCAAACTTTGTTAAAGGGTTTGGTAATAAAAAAGTCCTTATGGGTGCTGCCGCAATGGCATTAGTTGCCGGGTCACTATTCATATTTGGTGCAGCCGTAAAACAATTTATGGAAGTATCGTGGGATGCAGTTGGTATGGCAGTTGTATCTATGTTAGCACTCGTTGGAGCACTTGCATTAGTGGGTGCTATTATGATGAGTGGTGTTGGTGCTGTCGCAATCCTTGCTGGTGCTGCTGCAATGTTAGTAATCGCAGCCGCATTGTTAGTTCTTGGTCTTGCAATTCAAGAAATCGCCAAAGGATTTGGAATGATGGGTGAGCTTGGTAGCCAATTAATTGCATTAGTAATGATTGCTCCAGGTCTTATTGCACTTGCTGGCGTCTTTGCTCTATTGGGAGCATCTATGATACCATTTGCTATGGGACTTGCATTTATTACACCATTCCTTCCTACATTATTGATTTTAGGTGCTATGTTACCATTAATTGCAGGTGCTCTTGGATTTGGTGGTGAAGGTGAATCAGAAGGTGCCGGTGGTGGTGTTAGTTCAGACCCATTATTGGATGAAATTAAAGGACTCCGTAGAGATATTCAGTCACAACCTGTTCAGATTGTTATTGATGATAAAGTGGTGTCTCAAATGAATAAAAAGAATGTAAGAATGCAATCTTATAGAGATGGATTTAAGTAAATGGCATTAAAAGATTTAAAATCAGACTTGTCTAAATTTAGAAGACCCGTTGAAAACCCACTTGTAGAAAAACCACGAGTGAATATTCCAAAATCTTCTAATCAGACCCCATTATCTCAATTTGTGGGTAATACTCCTGATGCGCCAAAGTCTCAAACAACAACCCCTAAACAAGGTGTGACTCCAACAAAGTTTGATAACTCACCAAACTATTTGGGAGAAACATCGCCAAGTCAGTTTGATAACTCATCAAACTATTTGGGAGAAACTACTACAAAACGAATGTCTTTAGAAGAAAGATTCTTGGGACAAACTGAAACAACATTAGTTCAACAAGGGGATAAATTCAAAGGTGAAACCGAAACGGCAAATATTACTCAAGGAGATAGATTTAAGGGTGAAACGACTCCTGAAGACTACTCCAATGCCGAAAAGTTCAAAGGAGAAACCACACCAACAGAACTAAAATTTACACAACAATTTTTAGGTGAAACAACACCAAAGCCAAGCACTGTTTCAGAAAAGTTTTTGGGTGAAACTAACCCAACCAAGATGAATTTAGAAGCAAGGTTCTTGGGAGAGACTGATATGCCGGATATGGTATTAGAAAGTCCATTTAAAGGTGAGACCACTCCAACTAAAATGAATTTGGAAGCTGGATTTTTAGGTGAAACGACCCCAAGTACCTTTACATTTGACCCCAATCTACAAACCCAAGCAAAAGACCCTCAATTTGTTGACTTTATTACAAATGATGATGCACGTGGATTTTCACCATTCCAACAACCAAAGAATAATTCTACTTTTGTTGGAGTAGACCCATCTCAAACTCAATTCGAGGGAGTTACCCCAATAACAGGTCAGTTTGTAATCAGTCAGTACAATGTATCAAAGCAAAATGATAGTGGATTGGGTAAATCATATACTGATAATAGGTTAAACGAACTATATAATCGGTATAATCTAAAAGAAGATTCTTACAACTCATCAGTCTTCAAACAACCATTTATTTTGAGTGGTATTCAGAAAACAAATGGTGAGCCGGAACGAGTTGGTATAGGTTCGTTTTCATTCATCAGAGGGGGTGCTATTACATCCACGGCTAGAGCTGTAATTGACGCAGTAAGAGTGGGACAATTCCTTTTAACCCCTCGTGGTTTAATTTGGTCTTTGAAACAAGTAGGTATGCAGAGAAGCCAAACATATGGTAAAAAATGGACTCCAATTAATCTACTTTCTAATATAGCAACCCAACATCTTGGTTTACGATTTGATAGACCTGGTGTTAAACCTATTGGTGATGAGACTTGGAAGTATAACCCAAATGCATCTATAAATGAAAGCCCATTGTTAAACACATATAATACATTTACATTGGGTGGTATAGGTATAGAGTCCGATATTTGGGTATTTAAGGCCCAAACCGGAGGACCTGACTCATTCTATGGTATTGGTGCTAGCGCTCACACAAGAACCATAAATACTTTTACAAATTACAAAAGTGACTCTGTATTACCATTACCTACCATAAACGATTATGAAGGTATTTCATATGGTACAATTTCAAAAATTGCAAATGGTAACGCACCATCAAAATACAAAGGTGATTTTAGAAATCTAAAAGATGCATCAATCCAAAAATCAGATTACACTCAAACAAATCGTAATAAAACTTATGGTTTGCCTGAAACATTTAAGACAAATGCTGAAAGAATCAGGCCGAGTAATTTTAGAGCAAGAACGGATAGTGTATACAACTCTGTATTTAATGCTAAATTACAAAATGATTTTGTACACCTATTCTTCGCATATGATACTGATGCTGGTACTCAAGACTCCGGTAAGATAATTCAATTCCGTTCTACAATCAATGGTGTAACTGAAACATTCTCACCAAGTTGGAATGGTATCAAATATCCCGGTCGTGCTGATAAAGCATATATGTATAGTGAATTTGAGAGAACTCTTTCATTTAATTTCAAAGCATATGCATCATCACGAGATGATATGAAACAAATGTGGGAAAAGTTATCAGAGTTGTCAAAACTTACAATGCCAACTTACGGAAGTGCATATTCTGGCCACATTTGTTACTTTAGATTGGGTCAACTTTGGGGTAATGGTACAACAGGAGTTCCCACTTTGATTACATCACTAACATATACCATTCCAGATGATTTGCCTTGGGATATAAATCACGATAATGAGTTAGCAGAATTACCAATGGGTGTTGATGTTTCAATTGGATTAACATTATTGCCAGATACTATTTATAGTAGTGATACAAACCACTATTCATTTTACGATACGTTGACATAATATGAACCGATACGAAAACATACAATTACAAAAGGACGCTACGGGTCGTAGATTCAGAACTACGGTATTGTTACCTGTAATTGAACCTGATTTGAATGATATATACATCATTGGCCAAGTAGGTGACCGATTAGATAATCTTGCATTCAAATATTATGGGGATTCTTCACTTTGGTGGATTATTGCAAGAGCAAATGATATTGGTAAAGGTGATTTTACTGTACCAATTGGATTACAATTAAGAATACCGGCAAACCAATATGATATTATAGATGCATACAAGATTTTAAATAATATTGAGTAAAAGTTATGGCTAGTAGTATATTCGATACGGGAACTTTACCAATCCCCCCAAGTCCGTTTGATAGTAGAGAACGTGCATACAAACGTAGGTCATATGGTAGTGTTACTTGTGTTGGTAATGACCAATTTGATTGTGGATTAAGTTATACAATTTCATTCAAGAGTAACGAATCTACAAAATATGCTCAAGGTGGTGCATTACAAGCCCGTGGTGGTGGTAGATACACTCCAAACTCACACTTAACATCCATAAAGACAAAAAACCAAGGTAGTGGTGATATTAACGACTCAGCATTATGGGAAATTGAATTTCAATATACTTGTTATAGTACAGCGCAACTGAATTCCGCTACAAATGCATTTATGGTTCCTGGAAATTTATTAAATATTACCATAGGATATGACCCTGGAAGTAAATTGACTATAAATAACGCTCGACTATATGACTTTAGTTGGTCTTATAATTCAGATGATGGAACATATAGTTGTACCGGAAAGGCATTGGGTAAAAACTCTAAAGCCGGTATTTTGAATGCGGTAACAGTAAAACCATCAGATGTTTCTGTTTCAATTAAAGATAAAGGTGACAAATCACAATCCGGTCATGGCGTCATAAAAAAGTTAGCAAACGAAGGTGAGCTTGCATTAGGATTAACTCGTAGAGATGGTAAACTTAGCGGAGCTCGAATACCATCAACGGATGGTAGAGCATATGCAAAGGAAGATTACGCTATTTTAAAATTGCAGAAAGATGCTGGTTTTTGGGATATGACATTTTCACTTGGTAGTGCTGACAATATAATTGTTCCAATGGTTAAGATTAAAAAAGTTGTTGATTATATGGCAGAGAACACCGGAGTCCCTATTGAATTTAATAAAGGGCAATTTAATACGGGGTTTTCATTATTAAAATCAGCCGACCCTCGGAAAATGTGTTTTCCTGGAAAACGAGGAAAGTATGGTGATGATAATGATTTTAGTGCATTAACGGGCACCGATGGTGAGGTGAGTGAGATTTATGTAAGTTTTCCTCATTTAATAGAATTGGAAGAACGCATCCTAAACGAAATCAGTAAAGAGGGTCAAAGTTATACACTACCTACTTTTTTTAATACATTGTTTGGTGATTTAGAAATCTTGTCGGGTGGAGCCATTGATTGTTTTTTAACAGCAACATCAACCGGATATGCCATAATCAATCGTAAATATGATATTAAAAAGAGTGGATATAGTACAATTAACTTATATAGTAAAGATTCCGCTGTAAAGAGCGTAAATATGTCATCTAATCTTGACCCTGATATGGCAGCACTTGCATTTGCAGGTGGTAGTGGTAAATATCCTACCGCATTTGCAAATAATTTGTTTAGTGGATGTACACGAAAAGATACAAAAGCCACTAAACCAGTAGACGACCCAGCAGCTAAACTTCAAGCGAAAATAGATGATATTGGAAAAAACTATAAATCAGAAATCGTATCCGACTTTCAGTCAGTATTAAGAGAATATATAAATTCAAACGCAAAGGGGTTTGCTATACGATATGGCATTGATTTATCAATAACAATGGATGGGTATTCTGATCCTGAATTTATGCAAAAGTTTAGAGTAAGTCCAATGCCAGCAGCAGTTTCTGGTGCAAGTGTTTACTTTGTAGTTGGTGAGATTGAACACACTTGTGATGGTGAAACGTGGGATACTTCCATAGTTGGATATATGATGGTTTCAGTATAATGGCAACACGAAAAAAAATATATTATCCAGAAGGTCAAATCCAAAAAGGACTCTATACCGAAGGTAAAGAGTGGATGTTGGAAGACGGTACTGAATATGTTGGAGATTATCACAAATACTCCACAGGTGAAGTATTTACCAAATCATCGTACATAAAAAATGTATCTGAATTATTGATACCATATGTCAACTTGAATATCAGAGAGTTTAAAGAAAAGTTTGAGTATGACCGATTGATAGGTGAGCCGCCAGAAGATTTTGTGTTTGCTACTTATGGAGTAACACCACCTACTCAAAAGGAGTACGACTTTGGATACTTTAAAAGATATTTTGTAAAGAGACATTTTGATAATATTATAATCGAAGTTACATTTGACACATTTGATGCAGTTCAAGAAGAACACTATGTGAAAGTCGAAATAGGGTGGAAGTTGACCGGTGATGTGGTTGATGTTAATTATACACAAATTGCATTAGCTAACGAAAAGATGGTTGGTTTACGAAACTACATTACAAATTATTCTGAATTTGCAAAAGTTTAACAATTTCTTAACATAGGGGGCTTGTATAAGTCCCCTTTTTTTATTATCTTTAACTTGTTAAAGAGAGATAAGTTATGATAATGAAGAACGAAAGATTTCAAGTGACCAATGAGTTGATTGGTAAGTACATCAACCGAGTGTTGTTTTCAGATGTTGACCCTGTGGGTAAGATTGTGGGTATCAAAGGTAAGACCAAGATACTGATTCAACCGGTCTTCGCAAGTGAGAACAAAGCCGACATGAACTTTATACCAGGTGGATTTGCCGGACATTGTACCAATATGTATGACCAATCATATGAGTTCTACGAACATGGTGAGGTCTTTGAGGCCACATTAAGTAAAACGGCTATGAAGAAACGATTTTGGTCAATCAACGAACATCCTCGTAAATTTTACGATTACAACTTCTAAAAGTTTAACAATTTCTTAACATTAGAAATTTGGATATTAAAAAAAGATTTCGTACATTAGTACTGTAAGATTGAGAGTTAATAATTAAATAATGAAAAGTATGACTTACCAAGAGTTAAACCAAATGACCATCGAAGAACTACGAGTGTTGAACAACAAAGTAGTTGAAGTGATTAAGATGAAAAAGAGTGAAGTCGCCCTTGATGTTAAAGAATCACTTTATGTGGGTGCTAATGTTAAGGTTAACCACCCCAAGTTGATGGGTAAACAACTTCGTGTTGAAAAGATTAACCGAACCAAGGCTGTTCTTAAAGTCCTTAATGGGTTTGGTGGTTACACAGTTCCTTTGTCAATGATTGAAGTAGTAAAATAATCAGATATGGCTATTCTAAATAAACCCCAAACACGAGGTATTGAAATTGACCTCACCGGCCCTCAAGGTAACGCATTCTTCCTTCTTGGAACTGCTAAGAACCTGGCTCGCCAACTCGACTTCAATGAAAGTTTCATTTTGAATGAAATGAGAAGTGGTGATTACGAAAATCTAATCAAAGTATTTGACCACTACTTCGGTAGTGTGGTAACCCTTTATCGTTAAGATTATGATGAGTGGTAAACTTGATTTTCAAACTTTAAGTAAAATTGAGAAAGAATTTGGTTCATTTGATATTGGGCAAGTTCATGGTGGTGGTAATCCAATCTACCTACGATTTGGATATTGGAATCACGTTGATGTTGTTAAACTAGCCGAAATCATTGGTTATCGTGCTAATGTAATCGAAGAAGATTACTTTGATGATGATTGTGGTTGGAAATATTCATACTATCTAAAATAGTAGGTATGTGGTATCAGATAGAAATTGAAGCTGATAAATGGGAAGAACAACAAAAAGTTCTTCGTGATTTGGAAATCAACGAATAGTTTCGTATATTTGTCTTTGTGAAGATAGTAGATACAAACGAAAGATTAAGAAAGCATATTGTTTCTCTCTCCGAGAAGGTGTTGGTATTTCCCATTCTAACAAGTTTGGAGAAACACCCTCACCTTTCTCGTATATCGGCTATTTTAGTATCCGATGGGGTAACTGACCTATTTGTGAATTATAACAACATAGACGCTAGCTGTGTAAGTGATACGATAGATTTCAGTCCATTCAAAGAGGTATGGGTAGTTGGTCTGAAAGACTTTTTACATCACTATGAGTTCCTACCTAATATGTATGACCTTGAAATGGGCCTATTCCACGAGGCAAGGGACTTTGATGTAGATGAGAAACCCATCTACACTATATTCAGAAGAAGAAAAGCACCCAAAGCAAACGACCTCATTCCAATTTGGAAACACTACGAACAATTCCAAGAGTGGAAGAAGAAGTGGGATAACCTCACCCCATCCAAATTCAGTCAACTATACCCCAAAGGGTACAATTGGATAGAGAAGAGTGGACTTCATACCTCAACGGGTATAGAATACACCCAATATAATATGTTAACTACAACTTCACGACCTTCAAATGCATTTGGTGGAGTGAACTATGCAGCACTACCAAAAGATGGTGATGTTCGTAAGAGGTTTATATCACGATTTGAGGGTGGTAAGTTATGTCAGTTGGACTTTGATGGGTATCATCCACGGTTGATTGGAAAACTTATAGGTGTAGACATCCCATTAGACATTAAAGCACACAAATGGTTAGCTGACCAATATGGTGCCGACCTCAAAGATGCCAAAGCAATTACATTCCGACAATTGTATGGTGGAGTACAGGATGAATACAAGCATATTCCATTTTTCAGTAAAACTGCAGAATATATTGATTCACTTTGGAGTGAGTTTTTACTAAAGAGAGAGGTATTTACCCCAATTTTTAAAAGAAAGATAAAATATCACCAAGATTTAAACAAAAATAAGCTATTTAACTACATTCTCCAATCCGTTGAGACCGAACGAAACATACTTATAATCGAGAAATTATCTAAAATGAGATTATCTCAACAGTCCTTACCAATCCTATACACATATGACTCAATTTTGTTTGATGTTCATTCTGATGATGGTAATGACTATGTAAAAAAGATAAAAGAGGTGATGGAGATGGATGGATTCCCTACCGATGTAGAATTTGGTGACAACTACAAAGATATGGTTAGGGTAAACCTTTAGATATTTATGGTTATGAAGAAACTTATCAATTACATAGCACAAAAAGTGTGGAACGAGGTCGGAGTATCCCTAAAAGAGGGTATTACTGAAGAAGAGGCATTAAAGGCCACCTTCAAAGTTGTTTCAGAAATCGTAGATGAAGAGTTTGCTGAAGCATATATCGTATCATTGTTAGAAGTTCAAGGTGCCAGCGGCGAAGAACCTGAAGTAGGTGATGAAAAAGACCTTGAAGATGAAAAACTTGGTATGATGACCCAAGCTGAAAAAGATGCTCAAAAGAAAAAATTAGAACTTGATGAAGCCGATGGTGATATTCAATCAGTTCTCAATAGTAAGATAACAAATCCAGATACGGGTAGACAAATTAAGGTAAGTTCGGGCCTATCTTATGATAAAAATTCCGGTGGTTACCAAGCCGCAAAGGCAAAAATGAAAGATTCTGGTATTTCGGATGATGATATTGAAAAGGTAACTACCGCATCAACCGATGATACTAAATCCACATCCAAGTCAGAACCACAAGCAAATGGATATGTTGGTGATAAGGATAAATCGCTAAAACAAGGTGACCCTACAAAAACCGAAACATATTCAATGGATTTACCACCAGATGAAGCTGATTTCCAAAAAAGAAATGCTAAATTTGCCAATCCAACCCCACCCGAATCATATAAGATGCCAGACTTTATGAAGAACAATCCAAAGTTCCCTAAAAAGTATCTGACCGCATTAGAACGAATGATGAATACTCAACCAAAAGGTGATGCTACTAAATGGCAACATTATAGTGACATTGCTGGTGGAGCAGGTCAAATTTCCGCACAAGCCGGTGAATTGATGACCATGATGGGTGCTACTATGAGTGATAAAGAATGGGGTGAATTCAGTAACTCACTCCTTCAACATGAAGCTTCTCTAAAAGAGAATCATCCTGATGTCTTTATGAAAAAAGATGCAAAAACTGGTAAGTACAAAGACAATCCTGGTTCAAGAGTTGTTGATGGTTCTTGGGTTAAAGCCGCTACTCAAAGTAGAAAGGCAATCAAAGACCGACTTTTGAAACAATATGGTGATGGTACTGAAATTGTAGCTGGTGCTTGGGATACTGAAGCTGATGTTGAAGCAATGGGTATGTCAAATTACAATGATAACAAAGGGTTCTCAACCGATATGTACCTAAAGGTGAAAAAGCCAAATGGTGAGCAAGTATTAGATGAGGTGTCTTTGAAGAAATCAACTAATGTAAACTTTTTAAATTCAGGCGCAGGTAAATTTAACGAATGGGACCCTGATTTACCAGATGAAATCAATCCATCGGTATATGTTCAAAAAGCAAGAGAGCGAAACATCTCGTATGTATCACGAAATAGAGCTAAACTTGAAGAGTTGATGAAATCGCCAAAGGGTAAAGAAATTAACGCAGTTTTAAAGTCAAAGAAATTAACCCTTGACCAAGCTTTAGAAGGTAACTCACGAGATAAACAAAAAGTTTTATGGACTGCTATCAATTCATTAGCTAAAGCTGGTGACAAATCTGCAAGTGAAATAGTAGATAGAGATGATAGGGAGCATAGAGAGTTCCAAGAAAATTCAGTAAAAGCAATTACTGAAAACCCAAAGATGAAAGAGGGTATGTTAAGTGAAATTCGTTCAGAATTCCCTCTTAAAGCAGTTTCCGAAGGTGAAGAGACAATGGCTATTGGCCCTTACTCATTGGATAAAGAAACTATGAAAACTATCTTTGGTACTGATGATTATGATAAATTAAAAGAAAATCTTGTAGCAGAATCAAGTCCAGAGGGCCCGTTTGTTGGATATCGTATCCAATCTTCAGGTGAAGTTTTTAAAGTAGCAGATATTGTTATTAGAGAAGATGGTCGTGGATATGGTGGTCAGTTTAAGTTTGAAATGAAACTGAATCAAAAAGGATTTGCTAACCAACTTCGTAAAGCGCAATCCGAAGTATACGGATAACACGGGAGATATGAGTGAGAACACAATTATTATGTACCTTCACAAATGAAGGGCAATTTGAACAAGTTATTGCTACGATATTTAAGTCGTTTGAATTATTCAGCCGTAAGATATTTGTATTAAAATTAGACCCATCCAAAGAATTAGTAATAAGTTATAATATTATTCCAAATTCATCAACAAAGTTCTTACCATCAACCATTATGGTTCATCGTAAGAAAGAGTCAAACACTATGTACACTATTAACGCATTGAATAGATTGATTGTTGATGAGAATGGGTCAATGGATAAAACATACCAAGTAGATTGGGAAAAATATCGTAATTCAGTAATCCTAACCGATGGTGATGGATATAAGGTAATGAAGACAAGTTTGTTCCGAATTATTGATGTTAATTAACCCCAGCACCATATTTATACCAGTAGTACAACTACAAATTGAAGATTGAAAAAAATATTTTGAAATACATTTGGAATTGTCACCCAAATGTTGTATATTAGTGACAAGTTTAACAATTAACAATTAAAAAAAGGAAATTATGGCTATTGATTTAAACGCAATCCGTAACCGTCTGAACACCCTTCAGACAAAAGTAACAAAAACCGATAACTTGTGGAAACCACAACCCGGTAAACAACAAGTAAGGATTCTCCCTTACGTTCACAACCCATCCAACCCTTTCTTGGAACTTTACTTCCACTTTGATTTTGGTGGTAAGAACATCATCTCTCCAATGTCATTTGGTGAGGCTGACCCTATCGTAGAGTTTGCTGAAAAGTTGAAGGCAACTGGTAATCGTGAGGACTACCAACTTTCTCGTAAATTGACTCCAAAGATGCGTACTTACGTTCCTGTATTGGTTCGTGGTGAAGAATCTGAAGGTGTTAAGTTTTGGGGGTTTGGTAAAAACGTATACCAAGAGTTGTTGGGATTCTTCGCAGACCCAGACTATGGTGATTTGACTGACCCTGTAAATGGTCGTGATATCACAGTAGAATTCAAAACTGCTGCTGAATTGGGTAAGTCTTACCCTGAAACTTACATTCGTGTAAAACCCAACACATCTCCTATTTCAGAAGACAAAAACATTTTGGAAGTTGCTAAAGACCAAATTGAACTCCCATCTATGTTCAAACGTGTTTCTTACGAAGAAATGCAAGGTATGTTGGAACAATGGTTGGAAACTGGTTCAGTATCTGACTCTTCTCAAGAGCCAGTTGCAGAAACTTCTCAACCAACACAAGCTACTTCACCTGCTGGAAACGTGAAGGAAGCATTTGATGACCTATTTAACGACTAATTAGATTATGGCAAAGAAGAAGGAAAGTTCTCGTGATGAACTATCTTCAATCCTAGCCGACAACCTCAACAAGAAGTTTAAGTCCGCCCACAAGGTGGCTTTCTTCTTGGATGGGGAGGAAGTTACTCCAACCGACTTAAATGAGTGGGTATCAACGGGGTCTCCTATGTTGGATTTAGCAATCTCAAATAGACCAAATGGTGGATTGCCAGTAGGTCGTATCACCGAGATTACAGGATTAGAAGGTAGTGGTAAATCGCTACTTGCAGCTCACGCAATCGCAGACACTCAAGCAAAGGGTGGATTTGGAGTCTATATCGACACCGAAAATGCCATCAACCAAGAGTTTCTTGAAGCTATTGGAGTTGACATTAAGAAGATGTTGTATGTTCCATTGGAAACAGTAGAAGACATCTTTGAAGCAATTGATTCAATCATTGAGTCGGTTCGTTCTTCTGACAAAAAGAAATTGGTTACAATCGTAGTAGACTCCGTTGCAGGTGCATCTACTAAAGTTGAGATATCAGCTGATTATGACCAAGCCGGTTACGCAACTCAAAAAGCCATCATTATTTCGAAGGCAATGAGAAAGGTAACTAATCTTATTGGTAGAGAACGAATTTCACTAATCTTCACCAACCAATTGAGAACTCGTATGGGTGTATCATTCGGTGACCCTTGGACAACGAGTGGTGGTAAGGCAATTGCGTTCCACTCATCGTGTAGATTAAGACTGAAACAAATGGGTCAATTGAAGTCAAAGATTGGTGGTGTAGACCAAGTTGTGGGTATTAAGACTCGTGCTCAAGTAGTTAAGAATAGAATGGGGCCACCACTCCGTTCAGTAGATTATGACATCTACTTTGATAGTGGTATTGACAACTATGGTTCGTGGTTACAAATGATGAAAACCTACAACCTTGTAAAACAAAGTGGTGCTTGGTACACTTATGTAGATAAAGAGACTGGTGAGGAAATTAAGTTCCAAGCTAAAAACTTTGAGGAATTGTTGGCAGAACAACCTGAACTTAAAGAGTCAATTTATAAAGAAATTTGTGATGCATATATTATGTCTTACAAAGAATCAAGCGCAGGTTCAAACATTGATAATATTGAAGTAACCGATTTTGATGATTAATAGGTATAAGGAACTACTCAAAGAAGTTAGTATCGAACGTAAGGAAGTAGAAAGTGAAGAACTTAATGACCGGGTTCTTATTATAGATGGACTAAATCAGTTCATCAGAGTATTTGGGGCAGTTCCTGCCTTAAACGATGATGGAGAACATTGTGGTGGTGTGACAGGATTCCTCTTGTCCACCGCTGCAACCATCAGAACATTAAAACCAACTCGTGTTGTCATCGTATTTGATGGTAAGGGTGGCTCAAATCGTAGAAAGAGTTACTACAAGGGGTATAAAGAGGGTAGAACCGGTCTAACAAAAATCAACCGATTGGCTGGTTATGAAGACCTCGAAGACCAACAAGAATCTATGAGAAATCAATTTAGTCGATTGATTGAGTATCTTCAGGTTCTACCCATCTCCCTTACCTATATTGATTATGTAGAGGCAGATGACATCATTGCATATCTTGCAAACCACTATTTTAAGAAAGAAGTCACCATTGTATCATCTGATAAGGATTTTCTTCAATTGGTAAACCACCGAATTAAAGTGTGGGCCCCTACTAAAAAGAAAATGTATGATGAAGCTTTAGTAAAAGAAGATTATGGGGTAATTCCACAAAACCTAATTTGGTATCGTGTAATTACAGGCGATAAATCTGATAATATTGAAGGTGTTCGTGGTATTGGTGAAAAAACCATTCACTCTAAAATGTCATTTTTAAATCAATCCGAACTTGATATGGATGGGTTTATGTCCAAAATCAAAACGGAATGTGATGATAAGTTATCACAAAAGTTGACTGAAAATGTGACAACTATTGAGATGAATTATAGATTAATGCAACTCAAAGACCCTGAAATTTCATCATCAATTACTTCTCAAGTACGAAATATTATGGATGAACTCCAACCCGAATTAGACTTGGTTGAATTTAAGAAGATGTTTATGTATGATAAACTCTATACCGCGTTTGCTAATGTAGACTCGTGGTTAAGAAACTCATTTACATCTTTGCACAACAATTTGAAAAATCATTTCAAAGATTACGAATTCAACGATAAATAATTTTGATAGTAACAAATAATTTCGTATATTTGTACCTATATGGAGAAGTTAGGGAGTAAGTTTAGTACATCATTTCAGAATAAGGTTATATCCGCTATATTGTCGGATAGGTCGTTTACACGACAAATCTACGATATTCTAAAAGCAGAATACTTTGATTCGGAAGCGTCAGAATGGTTGGTAAAGGCAATTATGCAATATTTTGACCAATACGAAAAGATGCCTACTTTGGATGTCCTTAAAGTGAAGATAAACACAATTGAACGTGATGTTCTAAAAACTTCCGTTGTTGACACTCTTAAATTTGCTTGGAATCACCTTGAAAGTGATGATTTAACATATGTGAAGGAACAAATCCTTGACTTTTGTAAAAATCAGTCTATCAAGAACGCAATTTTGGATTCTGTGACTCTTTTAGAGGATGGTAAGTATGATACCATCAAAAAGAAGATTGATACTGCTATGAAAGCAGGTCAAGATTCAGATATAGGTCATGAGTACAAAACTATGATTACTGAGCGATATGAAGATTCAGTTCGTAATGTGGTTTCAACGGGTTGGAATGTCATAGATGAGATTACACAAGGTGGTTTTGGTAAGGGTGAGTTAATTCTATTCGCAGCCCCTCCGGGTATTGGTAAATCGTGGTCATTAATTAACATTGGTGTTAACGCAATGAAACAAGGTAAGATAGTAGCACATTACACTTTGGAGTTGAATGAAGGTTATGTCGGCCAACGATACGATGCTGTTTTAAGTGGAGTTGCTGTGGCTAACCTTAAATACAATATGGATGATGTCAAAAAGGCAGTCCAAGGTGTTAAAGGTGACCTTATAGTAAAACATTATCCTACCAAAACCGCTAGTGTAACCTCACTAAAAGCACATATGGACAAAATGATTCTTCAAGGTAAGAAGGCAGATGTGGTGATTGTGGATTATGCTGACCTTTTACGAGGACCTGCTAAAGAAAAGAGACATGAAGAGTTGGAAGAAATCATTGAAGACCTTCGTGGTATGGCCGGTGAGTACGAAGTGCCGGTTTATACTGCATCTCAAATCAATAGAAGTGGTGCAGAAGATGACATTATTACAGGTACAAAGATTGCGGGGTCATTCTCAAAGATGATGACTGCTGATTTCGTGGTATCACTATCTCGTAAGATTGAAGACAAACTTGCTGGGACTGGTAGATGGCACGTTATTAAGAATCGGTTTGGGCCTGATGGTATGACTTTCCCATCAAAGGCCAACTTCTCAACCGGTCAAATTCACATCTATAATGATGATTCCATTTCTGGCCAACAAACCAAAAAAGAGATGAAAGGTGGGGAGAGTTTAGTAAGAAAAGAATTGGCTCAAAAATATAAAGAAATGAGTGGTGATATTGGTTTTTAAACACTATATATAAACACCCCCAAATGAAAAATATGTCTAACATTTTAACGCGGAGCCACTATGGGTCTATTTGACAATCGTATACCTTTTAAACCATTTGAATATCCTGAATACTACACCGAGGGTTGGTTGAAACAAGCACAAGCATTTTGGTTACATACCGAAATTCCAATGCAAAGTGATATCAAAGATTGGAATGAAAATTTGTCAGTATCAGAGAAGAATTTAGTAGGTAACATCCTACTTGGATTTGCTCAAACGGAATGTGCTGTATCCGATTATTGGACTACTATGGTAACCGAGTGGTTTCCTAAACACGAAATCAAGCAAATGGCTATGATGTTCGGTTCGCAGGAAACAATTCACGCAACCGCATATTCATACTTGAACGAATCCTTGGGGTTAGAAGACTTTGAGGCATTTCTTCACGAACCTGCAACTGCTGAACGATTTGAGAACCTTGCCGGTGTATCAAACAAGTATACATACGAAGACTTAAAGTCAAATCCTGACGCAAGAAAAGAAGTGGCTCGTTCACTTGCAATCTTCTCCGCATTTGCCGAAGGTGTTGCACTTTACTCTTCATTCGCAGTATTGTACTCATTCCAAATGAGAAATATGTTGAAGGGAATTGGTCAACAAATGAAGTGGTCAGTTCGTGATGAGTCACTACACTCTAAAATGGGATGTAAACTATTCAGACATATGTGTGATGAATATCCAGAGTTGAAAGTTGATGTTAAAGAGGCCGTTGAAGCGGCTGCTGAAACTATGTTGGAATTGGAACTCAACTACATTGACAAAATGTTTGAAATGGGTGACCTTGAGAACCTTAAAAAGAATGACCTTAAAAACTTCATTCAACGTAGGGTAAATGAAAAGTACAACGAATTGGGGTACGAAGGAAAATTATTTGATTATAATGAAAAATCGGCCAATGAATTAGAATGGTTCTATCATCTTACAGGTGGTACAACACATACTGACTTCTTCGCTGTAAGACCTACTGATTATAGTAAGGCAAACGAAGGTGAAGATTGGAACGATTTATGGTAAAAAAAGTTATGAAGAATTACGGAGAAGAATTAGGTTGGGAGTTGGGAGTTGACTTTCCAACTTGGGGAAATACTGAAATATATGTCAAAACAATATCAAAAGGATACTTACTCGTAGGAGAAACGCCAAAAGATGCATATTGGAGGGTATCAACCGCTGTTGCACGCAGGTTGGGCAAACCTCATCTCGCTAGTAAGTTTTTTGATTATATTTGGCGCGGGTGGCTTAATCTTGCTAGCCCTGTACTTTCTAATACTGGCACCGATAGGGGTCTTCCGATATCTTGTTTTGGGATTGATGTCGGTGATTCAATCCAAGAGATAGGTCAAAAGAACCTCGAATTGATGTTGTTGGCCAAACATGGTGGTGGTGTTGGTATTGGTCTTAATATGATTAGACCTGCCGGTGCTAAAATCACCGATAATGGTACAAGTGATGGTGTAGTACCATTCGCTAAGATTTACGACTCTACAATCCTTGCAACTAACCAAGGAGCAGTTCGTAGAGGTGCTGCTTCGGTTAACCTAAACATTGAACACAACGACTTTGATGAGTGGATTGAAATCCGTGAACCAAAGGGTGATGTAAACCGCCAATGTTTGAACCTACACCAATGTGTTATCGTTGGTGACAAGTTTATGAGAAAACTTGAGGATGGAAACGAAGAAGCAAGACGCAGATGGGGTAAGGTACTTCAAAAGAGAAAGGCAACTGGCGAACCTTACATTATGTACAAAGGTAATGTAAACAAACAAAACCCAGAGGCATACAAACAAAACTCATTGAAGGTCTTTATGACCAATATTTGTAGTGAGATTACACTTCACACCGATGAGTCACACTCATTTGTATGTTGTTTGTCTTCAGTCAACTTGGCTAAATACGATGAGTGGAAAGATACTGACCTTATCTATACAGCAACTTGGTTCTTGGATGGTGTACTTGAAGAGTTCATCCAAAGAGCAAAGAATATGAGAGGATTTGAGAATTCGGTTCGTTCTGCTGAAAAAGGTAGAGCATTGGGTCTTGGAGTTTTGGGATGGCACACATACCTACAACAAAAAGGTATGTCATTCGAGGGTCTTCCTGCTCAATTTGAGACTCGTAGAATCTTCTCTCAAATGAAGATTGAGTCAGAACGTGCATCTCGTGATTTGGCTAACGAATATGGTGAACCACTATGGTGTGTTGGTACAGGTATGAGAAATACTCACTTGAGAGCTATTGCACCAACAGTATCCAACTCCAAATTGAGTGGTAATGTATCCGCAGGTATCGAACCTTGGGCTGCAAACGTATTCACCGAACAAACTGCTAAAGGAACATTCATTCGTAAGAACAGTGAGTTGGAACGTGCTCTTCGTAAGATGGGTATGAACAACAAAGAGACTTGGGATAGAATCCTTACAGATGGTGGTTCAGTTCAAGGTTTGGATGAGTTGGATAATTGGGGGTATGTTGAGGGTAGACTTCAAAAGAAAGAAGATATGGACTCTCAAGTGATTGAAAACAATCAAGTTGATTGGGTAAAGGATGTATTTAAGACATTCAAAGAAATCAACCAACTTGAATTGGTAAGACAAGCCGGTATCAGACAACAATATGTTGACCAATCGGTATCACTTAACTTGGCATTCCCATCTCAAGCATCACCAAAGTGGATTAACCAAATCCATATGGAAGCTTGGAAACAAGGAATTAAGACACTTTATTATATGAGAACGGAGTCGGTACTTCGTGGAGACATCGCAGCTCGAGCCACCGACCCTGATTGTTTATCTTGCGATGGTTAGGAAATTATTATGAAACAATATCTTTACTTTTCAGCTCCGTGGTGCGGCCCGTGTCGTATGTTAGGGCCAGTAATGCAACGAGTTAACAACACGATTCCAGTTCAGAAAATCAATGTAGATGAACAATCTGAAATGGCAATTCAATACAACGTAAGAAATATTCCAACCGTCGTATTATTGGAAAATGGCCAAGAGGTTAAACGAATTATCGGAGCAAAATCAGAATCAGAATATCTAAATGTTTAAGTTATGAAAACCACAAAAATATGTCTAAACGCAATGGTGGGTAGTGAAGAAGCCACCATTCAGCGAATGTTAGATTCAGTTGCGAACTATGTTGATTATTATGTCGTTCAATGTAATGGTAATGACAACACAAAAAATGTAATTGATGATTTCTTTAAAGAAAGAGGGATTCCTGGATTCACATATGAAATCAAATGGGAATATCCAGGTTGGAATCGTGACCACACCTTACAAGAGGCTTTGAAAGCAGACCATGGGTGTGATTGGATTCTTCGTATGGATGCTGATGAACAATTAAAAGTTGAAGATGACTTTGATTGGACTATCCTAAACGATACATCAGTAGAATCTTGGAATATTGTTGCTGACCCAGGCAATTCACTCTATTTCCGTACTTGGATGTGGAATGCAAAATTACCATGGTACTTCCAACACGACAAACGACACGAAACAATCCATTTGCCGGAACGAGGTGAATCATTCCAACGTGTTAATCTACCAAAGTCATTTAGACAAGTAATTACTAATGATGGTAACACTTGGTTGGCGCCAATGAAATTTATTACGGATGGTTTGACTTTAGAGTTAGATAAAGTTCCTACTAAATTGGTATTGGAAGACTACTACCACTTGTGGTACATTGCAAAATCATATCATGATGGGTATCGTGATGTAGATAACCTACCATTTGGTAAAGCACATTCAGATGAGTATGCCAGAAGGGTTATTTTCTACTATAAGCAGTACTTGAATATGTTGCATGACTTTGAAAATAGACAACACCCAAAAGCTGTTGATGATATGGGATATTATGCCTGTATGTTGATTGCTGAGGCATATGAGTGGTTGGGTGAAGAAGACAAACAATTGTATTTCTTACAAAAAGCATCTGCTTTTAACCCACGAAGAAATGAACATTTTGTAAAACTGGCGATTTATTACCAACGTAGACAACAATGGGAAAACATGATTTATGTGACTCAAATTTTGGTAAATCCTGAACGTAAAAACCCATTCCCTGATTATTCGTTCTTAATTGAAAATAACTCATATTGGGATACTGGTAATCTATGTCAACAACTTCACGAAATTGCAATAAATGGACTCAACTCGTAAGTATGACTATGTAATTGTTGGTAGTGGGTTCTTTGGGGCAATATGTGCTCATGAGCTAAAAAAGGCTGGTAAAAAAGTTGTTGTTTTAGAGAAAAGAGACCACATCGGTGGAAATACTTACACCGAAGAGAAAGATGGGGTGCATATTCACAAATATGGCGCCCACATCTTTCATACCAACGATGAAAGTGTTTGGAATTATGTAAATCAGTTTGCAGAGTTTAGACAATACGCTCATAGTGTTATTGCTAATTATAAAGGTGAGATTTACACCCTACCATTTAATATGAATACATTCAATCAGATGTGGGGGGTAACTACACCACATGACGCAAAGAAAAAGATTGAAGAACAACGATATGATGGTAAGGTAACAAATTTGGAAGAGCAAGCACTTTCACTTGTCGGTAAAGACATCTACGAAAAGTTGATTAAGGGTTATACTGAAAAACAATGGAGAAAACCTGCAACTGAACTACCTGCCTCAATTATCAAAAGACTGCCGGTTAGGTTTACATACAATAACAACTATTTTAACGACAAATACCAAGGTATTCCTATTGGTGGATATACTCAAATATTTGACAAGTTGTTAGATGGTATCAAAGTATATACTAATTGTGATTATCTTGAAAATAAAGAGTATTGGGATGATTTGACTGATAAAGTAATTTACACGGGCCCTATTGACAAATACTTTAATTATGAATTTGGTGATTTAGAGTACAAGTCAGTTAGATGGGATACTATGAAAATTAATGCAGATAATTACCAAGGTTGTGCAGTTATGAATTACACCGATGACTCTTCATTTACTCGTATTATTGAACACAAGTATTTTGATGACCAAAATCAAAAGTCTACTTGGGTGAGTATGGAGTTTCCACAAGAGTATCAGAGGGGAGTAGAACCATTCTATCCTGTGAATGATGAAGAAAACAGTGAAAAATATCGTAAGTATAAAGAGTTAGCTGACAAAGACAAAGTAATCTTTGGTGGTAGACTTGCAGAGTACAAATACTACGATATGCACCAAGTGGTTGCTTCCGCATTAAGTAAGGTTAAAAAGATTTTGAATAATCAATAATTTTTTGTATATTAGTAGTTATGAAAAAACAGTTACAACAACTTTGGGACTTCCAAAGAGTATACGACCAGCCTCGTAATACAAAACCAACCCTATTAGACCCATCTCAATCTATGTTAAGATACGAATTGGGTAAAGAAGAGTTGATTGAGTATTTAGACGCATGTAATAACGATGACCTTGTAGAGGTTACCGACTCACTTGCAGACCAACTATACATCCTTTTGGGTACTATGGTTGCTCACGGAATGCAGGACATTATTGAGGATGTTTTTGATGAGGTACATCGTTCAAATATGTCAAAATTGGGTGTAGATGGGAAACCTATCTATCGTGAAGATGGTAAGGTGTTGAAGGGGCCAAACTTTACTCCACCTAACATTCAACAATTCTTGGCTGATGATGGTCAACTTGAGATTCCTTTTGATGAGGAAGTTTAAGATGGCTTTACGAGGAGAATCACATCCGCAACACAAACTTACGGAAGACCAAGTAAAGTCCATTCGTAAGTTGTGGGCTATTGGTCATCGTAATATCAGAGTATTGGCCCGAAACAATGGTGTATCACCCGCCAACATTCGTAAGATTGTAAAAGGTGAAACTTGGACTCACATTATTTTTGGTGAATTTAACGATTATCAATGAAAGTAGAAGGTAAGGTATACTTTGACCCATCCAAATTTTCAGTAAGACCCATTGCTAAATCAGTAGCAAAGGACATTGTGGTAAATCACCACTATGCTGGAATTTGGACAAAGGTATCTTACGCTCTTGGTTTGTTTTATGAGTCCGAAGAAGAACACCAATTCTTTAGTGGTGTTAATGAGAAGTTAGTTGGAGTCGCTACTTATGGAGACCCCATAGGTAGACACTCTGGCGCTTCTATTTCCGAACTTATTGACCGAACTGAAGTTCTTGAACTCACCCGACTATTCGTTTTTGATGGATATGGATGTAATGTGGAGAGTTGGTTTGTAGGTCAGACCTTTAAATGGTTAAAAGAGAATGCTCCCCACATTAGGGCTCTGATTTCATATTCAGACCCAAAGGTAGGTCATAAAGGGACTGTTTATATGTCCACAAACTGG
>Ga0208644_1000834_pt1 | contig 27408 bp, 33 predicted proteins | sample VirMetDEL_Nov_18_FD_184517 | JGI IMG/M metagenome (GOLD analysis project Ga0208644, IMG submission 184517) | Aqueous microbial communities from the Delaware River and Bay under freshwater to marine salinity gradient to study organic matter... | ecosystem: Environmental > Aquatic > Marine >...
GCTCAAATCGACCGTCAAGCCAAGACGCTAAATTGGCCATTGAGTACCTCCCTAAAACTACTCCTGGCTCAAGGGTCAGGAGGCTTTTTCAAGCTCTCTGAGGAGAGTTTCAGAAAGCAAGGAGATGGCCGGTGAAGCGCATAAGGCGCAAGTAGCACAACCGCTGCGAATAGCCTGGAGAAATGAAAGATGCCCTACGAAACACAATTGCCAGATGACGTTCTAGATGTCCCCACTATGGCGCCAGGCGTCTATTTTGGCCTCTCAGAAGAGGACTATCATGCTGACATGTCCTTGTCTGCGAGCGGTATCAAGAACCTGAAAAAGGGTTCCATAGTTTTCTGGCGTGATAGCTCTATGAACCCAGAGCGTGAACGAGAAGAAAGAGACCACCTCAACTATGGGACCGCTATTCATAAGTTGATTTTAGAGGGAGAGGATTCTTTCTTTGAAGGCTATTACTTCCCTCCGGCCAAAGACGACCACCCGGACGCATTAGACAAGTCGGATGAATACAAGGCAGCGCTAAGAGGGCACGGACTTAAGCTCTCAGGCACAAAATACGACATGAAATCTAGGCTTCTAGAGGCAAAAGCCGATGTCAGATTTTGGGATGACATTCAAGACGCGGCAGCGACCGCTAATGCAGGAAAGAAGCCAGTTAGCTTAGACTGGTGGCGCAAAATGAAGACCACTAGCGAGATTCTAAAGCGTCACCCAGTTTTGTCTAAAGCTTTCGTTAATGGCTACCCAGAAGTGTCTGTGTTCTGGAAGTGGGGCAACGTTCCGATGAAGGCTCGCATAGACTACTTGCGCTTGAAAGGCGTGGTTGATCTAAAAAGTTTCTCACCTCAACACGGTGGCGGGAACATTGAGCAATCAATGCGAAGAGCGGTAATAAACAATGGCTATCATATTCCTGCCGCTGTCTACACTCAGGCAACGATAGAGGCCAAAAAGCTTATAGCGAAAGGCGCTGTTTTTGGAGACGTTGATCAAGAATGGCTATCCCGTTTTCAGGCGAAAAAGATCATAGATTTTATGCTCGTATTTGTTGAAGTCAATACGTGGCCTGCCGTTGGCGCAATGCGCTTACCAGCCGGTGACGACGTTATGTCATGCGGATTTGCAGCGGCCAAAGGCGGATTAGCCGATTACGAGAATGGCGTGAAAACCTGGGGGCATGAAGTGCCATGGATTGACCAATCGTCGCCCGTCGACCTTTCCGCAAGCGATTTACCCAATTACTTTTTTGAAGGATAGACGACTATGCCAGATGAAGCAAAAAACCTGCCTGCTGAGTTATCTTTTGACTTTCGACCAGCTACGCCAGAGCAAACCAGAGAATATTGTAAGTTCATGGTGTCCAATGCTGCCAACATGATTCCAAAGGATTACCATGGGCAGCCGGGCAAGATGTTCGCCGCGATCATGGCTGGCCAGCCCTTGGGTTTCCCACCACTGCAATCATTGAGCGCCTTTGCTGTTATCAATGGACGTCCAGCAATTTGGGGTGACGCCTTGGTTGCGCTTGTCCAGGCTAGCGGCGAATTGGAAAGTCTTGACGAAGACGTGGCCGGTGAAGGTGACCACATGACGGCGAGTTGTGTCGTTAATCGCAAGGGGCAAACAGCAACCTACAAAGAAGAGTTCTCGGTCGAAGACGCAAAGACTGCCGGTCTTTGGGGGAAGACTGGACCCTGGAAGCAATACCCGAAGAGAATGCTTCGTTTGCGAGCGCGATCATGGGCATTGAGAGCGGCTTTCGCCGACAAGCTACTCGGCGTGGGGGTAGCTGAAGAGGTTATGGACTACGGCCCTAACGTCGCCAATAGCGGCGTCGAGATTGAGCTTGTTTCGAGTGAGAACGTTACGGACATTTTCGAGGACGAAACCCCAGACGAGACCGTAATAGAGGCCAATGGAACGGACTGGCACGGGCTGCTCTCTGACTACAGAACAATCCTAGCCGAAACGCCAGATAATGAAGTCGAAACTATCCAGTCTGGCCAGAAGCAACTTCTCCTGAAAATGGAGTGTCCCGAGGATTGGATGCAGAAGTTTGCAGCTGCTTACGTTGAGAGAGCAAAGCGAAAGGAGCTACCATGACAGACAAGATAATAGACCTAAAAGCCGTTAAGTGGGCTGGCACTCATAGAGCTTTAGCAACAATAGGCTTCACTCCAGATGGAGAGCTTTACGAGCCCTATGAAGACGGTGGAATGCTGCTGACGAATAAGCAGTCAATAGTCATGCGTGATAGGGCCGCCAACGACAACCTCGACCCTGACGCCGTCTACTTCAACGGCGACAAGGTACGCAAGATTGAGATTAGGGAGGTTTGAGGGATGACAGTTAAAACGCCAAAGCCACTCACCGAATATTCGAAGGAAGAGTTGATTAGCAGGCTCTTTAAAGCAGAAGAAGAGGCTGCCGAACTGCGCGGGCGCATTCGAGACACCACAGAAGCCATCGCCACGTATCAATCAGCAGTAATTGAAAAAGGTTTCGACAAACGATTTCACCGCTTCGCTAGCGCCGTTGCCGTCGAGGTCATTTCACACCTCAAGGGGAACCACCCTTCGCAAAGGGCACCGCTATGACAGTTAACCTAACCAAAAACGATGGTGAAACTGTTTTGGTTGCCAAGATCGAGCGATACGACATCATTGATTACAATCCAACGTTTATTGAGCTGGGTCCAATGGAAGCGGGCAGTCTCGTTGAATTTCTAATCTCTATTGACTGGCGCAAGCAAGTTTCAAAGGAGAATGAAGAGTGAGTGGCACAGAAGAATTCACGATTGAACAGTTACGCTCTAAACGCAGAGGCGGGCAACACATTGGTGTTGAGCTGTGCCCTATAATCGTTACCCACAAACGTACCGGCATATCGGCGACAGTACTATGTCGATCACAGCACCGTAGCCGAACCATCGCAAAAGAAATGGTAGAATGGGGCTTGAGCTATAACCAGTTCCTTATCGACTTCGAACCCCAATTTTATGAAAAGATAGACCATAGAACTCTTCGGCTTGAACAAGAAGTCCGGTTGCTCAGATTTGCTTTGGAGCGATACTCAGACCATAAAAAGATGGGGACCGTTGAGCCTATGGAACCCTTCACGAAAGAACCAGTCTAACCCATGACCACCCGCCCCACGCCATTGATCGCCATCGACGAAAAGCAGGTAGCTGAGGCCATGAACCTTAGTGTCGCTCAAGTCTGGCGATCCGTGAGAAACGGGGAGCTTCCAGAGCCAAAAACATTCGGCAAAAAGAAGCGTTGGGGCGTCGATCAACTGTCAAAGCTCTTTACAACAGAGACAGATCAAGACAATGAAGATCCTGAATCCGCCATCAAAGAGCGGATCTTACAGAGATTAAAGGATCGTCAAAATGATAATTAAGGGAGTAAAGCGCCGCAAAGGCGGTTTACGAAAGGACGGGACGCGCGGTCCCGATAGGTGGAACCACCGCAAAACAGGATTAAAGCTCAACGGAAACCCAGAAGGAACCAAAGCCCAAAGAGCCGCATTCTTTGCGCATCTCAAGAAACTAGACAACACCAAAAGCCCAGCACCCCGAAAGAAAACCGCCAAAGGGTCTTGGGATTGGGTGATCGATCGCTTCAGGGAATCACCGACATATCAATCCATATCCGAGAAAGACAACACTCTAAAAGGCTGTGAACGGGATTTAAAGCTTATATCTGAACTGTTCGGACCCGAACAAGCAAAGGATCTTAGTCCATTAATCTTACGTGAAACCATGGCCAGCTTAACCCGCAAGAGTGACGGTGAGCCAGCCCCCAATCAGGCCAACAAAATGAAGAGTCGATTAAGCCAATTAGCCAGAGAGGCTATTGTGCAAGGTGTCTTGAGCACTGACCCCACGGCATCAGTTGATAACCTTCGCTACCAAAAGCAGGAATACCAACCATGGCCGGAATGGGCACTGGATCGCTTCTTTGGCGCGGAGGCTAACAACTACGTTCCTTCCTTGGAATTGCGCTTTGTGGTCGCTCTAGGGCTCTACACGGGGCAAAGAGAGGGTGATTGCTTATCGTTGGCTATCGAGCACAGAAAGCCAGGCCACTTCTCGGCAGTGCAGGAGAAGACGGGTAAACGGGTCTGGATACATGAGCGTCAAGTTTTGTTTGATTGGTTTGAGCGTATTGGAGCACCGCAAGTTGGCCCGAAAGAATACGTCTTTGCAAGAAACCAGAAAGGCGAACCCTGGACCGGAGACGGCTTTAGGACTTCTTTCTATAAAGCTCGCAAGATCTTAGGGCTTTTGTCCTACCAATTCCATGGTCTTCGCAAGAATGCCGTTATAGAATTATTGCAAGCCGGTTGTTCAGTTCCTGAAGTCGCTTCAGTGACAGGACAGACAATGCAGATGGTTGAGCATTACGCTAAGACTATGGACCAAGAAAGACTGTCTAGAATCGCTTCCGAGAAGATTTCTTTGATCGATGATACTAGGGAAAACAGAAAGAGATGGACCGGACTATGAAAATCCGGTCCAAGTCAGAGATTAAAGGCATCGGGTTAATGACACCTAAGCCCTTGATAAACAAGGGTAAAATTGGCTCCGCGAGCAGGACTCGAACCTGCGACCCAGTGATTAACAGTCGTAAGCACCTGTTGAAATCAAAAGATTATCCTGGCCCGGACAAGTCCAGGAACCCCGATTCTTTGGGTGTTTTTGGACCGGATTTTGGACCGGAAAATTCACTGACTAACCGCGTTTGTTCGCGGCTATGTCCCAACACTTTTGACCAAGGAGAAGACAATATGAACCACAAATTCCGCAAAAAGCCCGTCGTTATTGAAGCTTTCCAAATGACGAAAGAGCGCCGCAAGGACAATAGAGATTGGCCCGTATGGCTTGAGGAGGCTTGGAATAAAAACGACGACGAACCCGGCGCTTTGCGTCTTATAAACCCCTCGCTAAACGACGATGAAGGCGCATTGATGATCAACACGCTTGAGGGCGTGCATGAAGTGTCTTGGGGCGACTACATTATCAGAGGTGTAAAGGGTGAACTGTACCCCTGCAAGCCTGACATTTTCGAAGAAACCTATGAATTGGACCGGATTTAAGGAGAGATAATATGACAGTAATTCAATACAAAATGCTGGATTGTGGCGAATTCATTCCTCAGTTCGTCTGGGATGAGATTTGCAGCTTCGCGGCCAAGGCCAAAAAAGGAAAGAGGCATAAGAGATTAGCCAGCAAGATGGCTTGCAATTGGCACCTAACCGGCGATGTTTGGGGAAAGACCAGAACTATCGTTGGCCCCACAAAGTGCAAGAAAAGCCGAGAACAAAGGCTCCGTTCCCTGCAAAAAGAGAGAGGCCTTTAGACCATGAGAGAACTTGAAACAGTTATTGCAGAGGCTAGGAAACTAGCAGAAAAGCTTCACGGCAAAGAAGCCGCGCTAGTTTACGAGATGATCCATCATCTGGAGACAAGTCGTGACTAGCTACTCATTTGAACTACGGCAGTGGTGGAGTGATGAGACAGCGAGATCAAAGCACGAGGAACAGTCAAACGACTTCCAGAGTTGGACCACTTACTATTGGGGCGCTCGCAATAACCCTGCTGTGCCTATCTCTTTGGTGGTCAAAGATAGCTCTGACCACATTGCGCACATGAGCTACACGCCAGAAGAAGCCATCGACCTAGGCCAACGCCTTATAATGGCGGGGCTAGAGGCTAAGGAGGCATCATGCACCTAGTTTGCTCAAAGTGCGGCGAGTCTATCACCAATCAGGAAGAGAACGATCTAATTTATAGTAAATTGTGCATCGCTTGCAGCACGATAAAGACACGTGTCGATTTTCCCGAATATCCGCTTCGCACGCCCCGCGATTGGCCAAATGGGGACATGCAGGATTTCCCGAAAGACAATGTGCCAGACTTTCCAACATCGAAGGAAGCTATAGGATGGGGGGTGGAAAAATCCTTCTGGTTAATGAATTTATTCCAGAAGCAGTCCAAACCTATAAAGCAAATTACCCTACCACTCCGGTAGAAATGATCGACATTAGGAAAATCACTCGTCGTGGTGGACGACAGTATGTATTAGACTGGTTTAAATCTTATGGAATTGAGGAAGGTAATTACGACATCTTAGATGGTTCTCCTCCGTGCTCGACCTTTTCAACTTCTGGAAAGGGAAAGAAAAAAATAGAAGAGAAGAATGTAAAATACTCAGATACCACACAAGACCGTATCGGGATGCTGATCCACGATTTTGTGTATATAGCAAACTGTACCAAACCGAAGGTCTGTGTGATTGAGAATGTCCCCTCAATCAAATCGTCAGATGTATTCCACCACGCACTCAACCGTCTTCGTCGATGGGGGTACAAGGTAAATTTCAAAGTGTTGTGTTCCTCCAATTTTGGCGTTCCACAACGAAGAAATAGACTAATCGCAATAGCGGTTAGACCAGATATTTGTCGCAAGGTAGGCATAAAATCAGAAAGGGATCTCCTAGAGATTTATCCTCAGGGATCAATCTATGAACCAACACTTAGAGATGGACTTCAGGGTTTGGAGATAGATCCGACGCAAAGAAATTATCTACTGATGTCGTCGGTGAAGTCCTCTGCCTATGAGATATTGAAGTCTATTCCTAAAAATCCATCCCGCCCGATTGGAGTTGGTAATATCGATCCGGACTGGACATCGGATTTTAACCTAGTTCGAGCAAGTTGGGATCACCCATCGCCCACTCTGACCCAGATGGGACAACAAGGTGGTGGCGGTGGAATCCACCATCCCGATGAAGATAGAGTCTTTACGACTGATGAACTCAAAAGATTGATGGGATTACCGGATGACTTCCGTTTGACCGGAACCTTTAACCAGAAAGCAGAACGATGTGGACGGATGGTTACACCTCACTTGTATAAACATCTATCAAGGTCGATATATGAAAAAGTGATCCTCCCATCACGATAAAGGATTTTTTATGAATAACACAACCAACCTGTCGTCATTAATTTGGTCATCAGCAGATGATGTCCTTCGTGGTCTCTTCAAACCATCTGAGTATGGTCGGGTCATCCTTCCTTTCGTCGTCATGAGACGTCTAGATTGTGTTCTAGAACCTAAAAAAGACGAGGTATATGAACTCTATAACAAGTTCAAAGATCAACTCTCAGACCCCTCTCCGGTCATTCTAAGACAGGTTAGACTACCATTCTTCAATACCTCTAAATTTGATCTTTCACGTATCAAGAGTGATCCGACAAACGTGTTGATGAACTTCAATAACTACGTTCAAGGTTATTCAAAGAATGTTCTCGACATCATTGAAAACTTTTCAATCAACCCATTAGTCGAGAAACTTCACAAAAATAAACGTCTGTATCTACTGATCGATAAATTTACAGAGTTTGATTTACATCCCGACAAGATAGACAACCACCAAATGGGGTCGGTCTATGAAGAACTTCTTCGTAAATTCTCTGAGATGTCTAATGAAGAAAGTGGTGACCACTTCACTCCCCGTGATGTCGTTAAACTTCTTGTATCCTTTGTTTTTGGTGGGGATAAAGAAGACCTTCAAGGTGAGGGAAAAATAAGATCAGTCTTTGATCCGTGTTGTGGAACAGGAGGGATGTTAACCATCGGTAAGGAGTGGGTCCTTGAGAACATTAACCCAAACCTTAAGATCGATTTATATGGTCAAGAACTAAACGATGTAACCTATTCAATCTGTAAGTCTGATCTTCTCATGATGGATGAGAATCCTGAAAACATTCAGGGTCCAACATCGTCCATATCAGATGATCGTCATCAAGGTCGAAAATTTGATTACATGATCACCAATCCACCATTTGGGGTTAGTTGGAAGTCCGAAGCAGATTTTGTGAAAGAAGAAGCAAAAGACCCCAATGGTCGTTTCTTCGTTGGAACACCACGGACATCAGACGGTTCTTTGTTGTTCCTTCAACACCTAATTCACAAGATGAACCCTGAGGGTTCTCGTATCGGTATCGTATTTAATGGTTCACCTTTATTTACAGGTGATGCTGGTAGTGGTGAGTCTGAGATCCGTAAATGGATCATCGAAAACGACTGGTTGGAATGTATTATTTCACTTCCTGATCAGATGTTTTTCAATACCGGTATCACCACTTATGTTTGGATAGTTACCAACAAAAAGTCACCTGTCAGACGAGGAAAAGTTCAATTAATAGATGGATCCTCTTTTTTTCAAGTCATGAAGAAATCACTGGGGTCTAAAAGAAAATGGATTTCACCCGAACAGTCAGATGAACTGTTTAAGTTATATCTAAACTTTGAAGACGGAGAATTCTCTAAAATTTATCCAAACAATTTCTTCGGTTATACTAAGGTGTTCGTTGAACAACCACTCATCGAAAATGGTGATATTAAAACCGACAAAAAAGGTAATCCAAAACCAGACACGTCAAAACGGGATACAGAACGTGTTCCTCTTTCGGAAAATATTGATGATTATTATGACCGTGAAGTAAGACCCCACCTATCCGACTCTTGGATGGATCGTTCAAAAGACAAGGTTGGTTATGAAATAAATTTCACAAAATACTTTTACAAATTCACACCTTTAAGAGGTCTAGATGCGATCTCTAGTGATCTCAAAACTCTTGATGATGAGATTCAAACGTTGTCGTTGGAGATTACCGGTGAATAATTACGACAATTATAAATCGACAGGTCACCATTGGATTGGAGACATTCCTTCTTGTTGGGATTGTAATCGTGTTGGAAGGACAACCTATGTCAAAGGTCGAATTGGTTGGAAAAACCTTCGAGCAGAAGATTTTACGGATAATGGACCTTATCTGGTAACAGGAACAGATTTTGATTCAGGGAAAATTAACTGGTCAAAATCTCACCATGTGGACGATGAAAGATATGATGAAGACCCATTTATTCAATTGGAGAAGCAAGATGTTTTGATAACAAAAGATGGGACTATCGGAAAAATAGCATATTTAGATGACATACCAGATAGAGCAACTTTGAATAGTGGTATTTTTGTTACTAGACCATTATCGAATGACCTATACACTCAGAGATATTTCTTTTGGATAGTCTCATCACCTTTATTCGACGAATTTGTCAGATATAACTCATCGGGTTCCACTATTCTTCATTTATATCAAAATGTATTTGAAAGATTTTTCTTTCCTATTCCTTCAATCGAAGAACAAAAACTGATCTCTCGTTACCTCGATAAAAAGACCAGTCAGATTGATTCATTGGTCGAGAAGATTCAGAAGAAAATTGAACTCCTCAAAGAACAACGAACCTCATTAATCAATCATTATGTCACCAAAGGTCTCGACCTAAATGTTGAGATGAAGGACAGTGGTGTTGAGTGGATTGGTGAGATACCGAAACATTGGACAATTGTAAGACTGAGGTTCCTGTGTGATATCAAGACTGGAGGAAAGGATACGCAAGATAACGTTGAAAACGGTTCTTATCCTTTTTTTGTGAGGTCACCTAATATTGAAAGAATAAATTCTTTTTCCTTTGACGGAGAAGCAGTTTTAACATCAGGTGATGGAGCAGGTGTTGGTAAGATTTTCCATTATTATGTTGGAAAATTTGACTACCATCAACGAGTATATAAATTTTCAAATTTCAAAGACATAATGGGAAAGTACTTCTATTGGTTTTTGAAAGAAAACTTTCAGTATGAAATTCTTCGTTGGAATGCTAAATCGACCGTAGACTCTGTAAGATTACCATTTCTCCAAAACTTCCCAATGGTACTTCCACCGATCGAGGAACAAGAGAATCTCTTATTAAAGATTGACTCTATTGATGATCGTGTTGAAAAACTCATCCAACGTTTGATGAATAAAATAGAAATTTTAAAAGAATATCGACAGTCTCTGATTTCTTCAGTTGTTACCGGTAAGGTCAGGATAACGGAGGACATGATATGAGTGGTCTGAGTCCTACCGAAAAACGGTTTGAAGAACATATTGAAGACCACCTGAAGTCAGTTGGATATTCGACCACCCACTTTAGTGAATATGACCGTAATCTTTGTTTGATCCGAGATCACGTCATCGATTTCATCAAAAGAACACAACCCGAAGAATGGGGACGTCTCCAAGATATTTACGATGTAGATACTGAGAACAAGATTCTTTCAAGAATCTCATCAGAGATATCCAAACGGGGGATTATTGACGTATTAAGACACCAAGTAGTTGATCGTGGTGTATATATTAATCTGTGTTATTTCGAACCCAAGAGTGACCTCAATCCAGACCACTTAACACTATATCAATCAAACCAATTCACGGTAGTTCGACAACTTCATTATTCCAATCAGAATGAAAACTCGATTGATATGGTTTTGTTCCTAAACGGTCTCCCAATTGTGACTAGGTTCTGGAAAGGCAAGTTCGTACAATGGACGCATGAGCTTGAGGGCGCTTCCTTTAAGGACGCACGAACCTTAATCGCAAGGGCCGCAAATAAAGGCGGACTGGTATGCGAAGAATTCCGCACTCCAAGAAGAAAGGGGAAGGAAAAGCCTCCCGCATTTAGCGCCGAGATTTACCACTTTCATGATTTTCACTAGGTCTAGTTCCCGCCCCCACCCTTAGAAGCCAGCACCCTCTTGCTAGCCCGTATTTGCTCTCTGAGCACAATATGGTCCTTGGTGAACTCTGCGGGGGCAGATCCTTCAGGTTGACCCTCTAGCCAGTCTGCTAGCTCTGCAATGAAGGGTTCATCGTATTGCTTAAGCTCTGGCAAAGCAGAGACGTACACCAGCCTAGAGCCCGTTGTCTCGCAACCTGTTAGCAGCACGCTTGTTACAAAGAGGCCGCTTATTAGCAGCGTCGACTTGAGCTTTACGGATTTCATTTTCTGTCTTTCTAACTCGTTCGTTTTCGGCGGCTAGTTTCGCTTGGTTCTTTGCGTTAGCTTCTGCTTTGCCTTCACTCTTTTTCTTTGCGCCATATGCCTTGAGGCCAAGTAGCAACAGAGCAAGAGCACCGACCGCCTGAACGATACGATTGTTAGTAAAGAAGCCGATTATTGCGGGTATGCCGATCATTGCGGAACTCCAAAATTAACAACCAACATCGCTAGGATCACCGCGGCGGATATTGCTAATAAAATACGCATTACGCCTGCCCTTTTTCGTGGTCTTCCTTGCGGGCACGCTCAACCTTGTTTGCTTGTACACGCTGTAAAATGAACAACACAGCGGCACCGAACAACAAAACGCCAATCCCGACTTCAATGTATTGTGACCAGCCCCACGCGGTTTTAGCTATTTCCGTTACAGCATTTGGGTCGGCGGCGATCTCTTGAGCGCCTTCTAGGAACGGTTTAGCCGTGGCTCCGATACCTGACACGACCCCGACTGTAGATCCTACCCACGAAGTGGCTTTCTGCTTTTTCACAGCTTTGATCGTTCGGCTTTCGCTCAGATTTCGGCGCGGCTGAATCTCGAAGTATTGCAAGGCCCCTTGAACAATCGCATAGGCGAGATCTTCCACCTCCTGCGGCTCGTCCACCTTTGCGCAATTCTTGGGATTGCTACCAAAGAACGGTTCAATTAGGATCGTTGGTGCCTTGCCGGCCATAAGGCTTCGGGAGCCCCTGCCGCCATCCGCACGGACCTTCACCCCACGGTCAGGGAGGCCCAGAGCGTCGACCATTTTATCCTGAACGTAGCCAGCCAGAGCCATAGAGCCAGGCGTGCCAGATGATAAAACCTCTGTGCCTGTTGCTGTCTTGCCCGCCGCGTTGAAATGCAGCTCTATCGCGGCATCAGCGCCCCATTGATCAACCTCCTTGTAAACGTCGATGACTTCTTGGGGATACCCGACGCCAGGCTTCCTAAAGAAGATTTGAGACTCTACAGAAGCGTCAGCGTAGGCGTGAATACACTTTGCAAGGCCAGTATTAAATTCAAATTCAGACTGCCCATTGTCAGCCCTAACCGCGCCTTGTTTTTGGCTGTTGTGGCCAACGATGATTGCTAGTTTTTTTGACATAAAAAAAACCGCCTCAAGGGCGGCCTCCTTTTCTGGCAACCACCCAGAAACTCACGGCTAGAATGACTATGCCGTAATCTTTCAAAACCCAGAACGGCAGCTGTAGGTCCGAGGGTGATATGCCGGTTTGAAGATAGTAGATGTTTCGCCCGAATTGGCCGATTAAGCCCGCGGCTATGACGCTAAGACCCAACCTGTGCCACTTAGGAGCCTTAACCAGGCCCTCGTGCGACTGTAGAATGGCAATGATTGAGATCGCCCCAATAGGATCAGCTATTAAGATCCCATAGACAGCAATTAGCTCAATCATCATCTGTCTTACCGCCCCGCAAAGAGTTTACCGTTTTGATCGGGTCTTTTGAAAAGCGGTCCGCTATTTTGAAAAGCCCCGACAAGAGGTACATTGCAAACAGCCCTGTTAAAAAAGCTGCAGCACCTTGTGAATGCTCTTTGAGATCCCAAAGGTCGCTTATTAGCGGCGTGAAGTAAGCGGCACAAAAGGCCCCTGCTATCACTGAAAGCAGAGATTTCCGCCATGTCAGTTCAGGTAAAAAGGCCAATGAAACTACTCCGCCAACAAAGCCCGCTATGAATTCGGGAAATTTAAATCCAAGAAGATTTTCTATCATCGCCCTATCATTTCTGGCAGTTGTCAGCCTGGTTGGATTGTGTCATTTTGGCCTTGCATTACGGGGCCGAGATGAACTGGTCCAGGGTTGTTTAGGGCGCGGCTTAGGCTGCGCTCTTTTTTTATGCGCGCACGTCACCGTAGATTACGTGACCCCAGGAGCCCGCATTGCCGTACGCTGGGCGATTTAGCGTTGTCGTTGCTAGCTGGTCATTTGCTGAGATAACAGACCCGGCTTGGCCGTTGGCTACGTAAAGATCAAAGCTATCGCCATGGGCGTCGGTGTTGTTGCCTGTGATATCCCCAGATGCCACATTGACTTCACCGCCTGCCGTGTAAACACCATTTCTCTCGCAAAGAGTGATAACAGTGCCTGGAACAACAGCCCGTCCCGAGTAATTGTCTATTCCGTTCTTGCAATAAGCAATAACAAGGCTCGGGTCTCCTAAAGCGCCAGCTGCTTCTATAAACCCGCCGGGCCTAATTTCGATACCTGCGCCGGGGAAATCAACGATCCCGATGTTTTCTATTTTGACATTGCCGCCATTTCTAGCCCCACTTCTGTCACCTACAACAAGACCGTCAATTCCTGGGTTGCCTTTAATAAGAAAATTCTTAAACAGACCTAGATTTCCCAAGATTGCCAACCCTTGGCTTTCGCAAATCAGGTGGGTTGGGAATTTGCCTTCCATCATCGCAATATCTGTCGCCTTGACGTCCACAAAATCGGAAAGCTCCGGCATGTCTGTTACATTTTGACCGGTCAAAATGATGTTAGAGCCAAACGGATGCTCAAAGGCCATCAACGGGGTTTCCACCAACTGCGGTGTTATCTCATGCTCACCAAACACCGAGATTGTAAGGCGCTTTTTATTGTCGATTGCGTGAGGTTGGAGAAACTCAAAAACATCGTTTAAGTCATCAAATATCGCGCCTGAAGTCCCTGGCGCTTTAACTTCGATTGTGGCGTTGTCGTCCAGGCAAAATGCGTTTAGGCGTTGGATTTGCGGGCATGCAAAAGCATAAGCCGCTCTCTTGCCGATCTCATCCAATGCAGGCCCGTCAAAGTGGAGATCATTGGTTTCGTCATTAATCCCAAGGCCTTCTGTTGGGATAACCATGTGCGTTGCGGACTGGCCTCGGGAAAGCCATTGCTTTGTGAAACTTTGCGCTCCCCACCTTTTATAAAGAAGAACATCTAAGAATCTTGTTTTATCGGTCCACCAAGTTTGCGCGGCAAGGCTGTTTTTAAATTCTAGTGATTGATCGTAGTAATCATCGAGCGGGTTGGAGTTATCGCTTTCGCCCTGCGTCCAAAGCATGGCTGAAACATCCGAGGCCCCTAAAGCGTTGAGTGCGTCTTGCACGTCCTCAAGTAAAGGAGACCACATATCCACACCGCCGACGGGCTCCGTCGGGATAGCCAGCCCATTAGCCGGGTTTGTCCAAAACCTAATCGGCAAACCGCCCTGAACGTTTAGAACGATCATTACTTCTAAACCGTACAGCAGGGCCAATTCGTTCGCCATTTGCAGGGTAGAGCTGTTTTTTCCTACCTCGAACGGTTCAACGCCGTTTTCTGCTTGAACAAAACCCTCTACTGTTGTGTCCCATACCTTAACTAAGTTAGATATCGTGTCGTTACCCCCGACGCCCTTACCGACTGCGTTCGACTGGCCGGAGGCGATCAAGATAATGCGTAAAACATCACCAGAACAAACCACAGTGGGGATTAGCTGAAGCCCCCCACTATCGCTTGAACCAGCCCCAGCAACCGCGCCTTCGACATGGACGTAATCTGACGGATAGCCCTGGATTGACTCATTTATATCGCTATGAATGTCCACTTTGTAAGAGCCAGCAGGCACATAGATTTCCGGGAATGTGCCTGTACTGTCAGCGACAATCGGTGTAGGATTAAACGTTTCAAACAAAACGTCGCTGTAGGTCTGCACGGGCGTTGATGAATCTGCCTCAAACAGATATAGTTTTGCTCCCGGCACGGCTTCGCCGTTAGGACCGAGCGCTCGAACAGCGCCCCCTTGTAGGAGTCTTGCCATTTTGTATTTTTTCCTTTAGATTGACCAGCTTATGACCAGCTGAAACGAGATGAATTTGTTACGACCACACAAGCCCCATGATCCACATGAGACTATCGACCTCCCACCGGACCAATATGGCAGAGGGGAGCCCAAGAAGTGGAAAATTTGGCGTTATCATATAAAAACTATGTTAATCTGGTGTGTTATCTGGGTGCCCGCAATAGCCGGTTCATGGGCGCTGGTGTCTGCGTTGGACTGGTTATCATATCAGGTGTCGCTGCCAATATTTCTCCTGACGAGCCTGCTAGTCGTTGCGTTGATCTTGATACTGCCTGGGGGGGAATAGGGCTAACCCCACTCGCCACGGCATCCCGCAAAGACCGGGACGCGCCAACCATCGATTTGTCTGCCGATTTAGCCGCAAAATGGCCGACCCCCGGAATGATAATGTTTCCCCCTGGAATCATTGATCCGACCCCCTGACCGACGCCAAACGACACAACTCCGCGAGGAGCGAATTTAGCTAATAGCCGCGTGGCGGCTCCGCTTGTTTTTGCGCTCGCCATTTGCTTGACTAGTGCTACCTCCTCCTTACTGAACCCCCTGACCTTCTTGTCTTGTATCTTGTTGTAGAGAGTTTTCATTTCTCTCCTTATCGTATTAGCCATGCCTGATTGGGTGAATTGTCCGGTCGCGTCGACTTCTGCCTTATCTAGTATTCGTTCAATGATCTTGGTTTTTGCTTTCCTGGTGTTTAGTTGCCTTGCTTGCTTGAGTATCTTCACGCCAGCAGCGTTGCCTGTGATTTGTGACGGGTTTAGGTTATCCGAAAACTCGTCAATCACATCTTTCATTATTTTCAATTTTTGAACATCTTGTGGTTGCGCTCTTTTGATGGACTTCCCGACTACCTGCCTAAGCTCGTCCAATGCCTCCAGGCTTAATTCTCGTCCTGCTACGTCTTGCAGGTCATCAACAATGCCTGCTGTGTTGGGCCGAAGTGTTGAATTGACTCGCCCAGCGGACACACGCATTTTGTTGGCAAGTTTCGTCGCCGCTTCTTCGCTTATGACAACCCCAGCCTCCCGAGAAGCGCGATAAAGATCATCGGTTTGCTTTGCGAGCTCTTCGACAGCCGGGGCTACTGCTTTTGCGCCTCGCGAAGCAGCCGCCTTGGCAACAGCGTTACCTATCTTTTGAACTGCCGCCCCCCCAGCGGCCCCAAAAGCTGCTCCCTTGATAGCCCCCTTTAAGCGTCCTTCCACGTCTTCACCAGAACCAGAGCCATAAAGGCCACCATATGCGGCTCCCTCTACCCCTGCCCCCACGACAGACCCTAAAGGCGTAACTGCTTTTCCTGCCAATGTTATCCCAGATTTTGCCAGACCCACCCCGCCCGCCACGCCGCCGGTGATTTGTCCGGCTATTCGAGCGGTCTTGTTGTGCTGCTCGTCAAAAGCATCTATTCCGCGTTCTTTAGTGAGCGCTTTATCGTAGTCGCCTAAGTACCCGAACCCGCTATTAAAGCCTGCCGCTATTTCGTCTGCGTAACCGAGAGTCGCAAGGTCAGCGAAACCGCGAACGTAAGCGTCTGCCGTCTCCAAAGGGCCGCCACCAAGTCTATTTGGGGTTTGTTGCGGCTGTGCCGTGGCCGCTGCTTGGCTCCGACGGTCAAGCTCGGCCTGAGCAGCTGCCGCCATTTGACGCCGCTGAAGTTCCGCCCTCGCGGCTTCCTGTAATTGATTATTGTCCATTGATTATTGCCTGCAATTGTTCGTCAGTATACCCCGACATATCAAAATCCGACCCGCCGACGGTCGCCGCTGCGGCGTCAGGCTCTATGGTTGTTGAAAAATCTGTAATTGTCCTAGACGGCTCAAAACCGTAAGTGTTAGCGATGCCCTCATACTGGGACCGAAGATTGTCGACGTCTTGTCTTGCGCCATCGTAAAGCGCCTTAGCGCTGCCGACAAAATCGTCTCTCTGTTCTGGCGATAATCTCTGACCCGTCGACATCTGTCGTATTGCGTAAGCAATAGGTCGGGGGATTGTAACCCCCGTCTCTTCGGATTCCTGCAACCACGCAGACGCCTTTGCTGCTGTGGCGAATTCACTCTCCCTAACTACTGACCCCGGGTCTAGTATCTTCATGTAATTGAAGATCAGAGACAAATCGCCAGCTGGGCTCGGGTCTCTTGCGGAGTTAACGATCCTTCCATAGGCCTGAGACTGCTTCGAGAACGCCCTAACCTGCGGAATCGCGTTCCACTCTTTTCGGAGATCGCTTTCGCCCTTTACATCCTGGAGGGATGCCGACCTTTCTTTTTCGGCAGCCTTTTGAGCGGCGGCGGCCTGTTGCGCTTGCAACCGCTGCTGCTGAAGTTGGTAATTCCTATCCGCATCATTTCTGCCGGCGGCGAATTGCTGTTGTTGCAGCCCGAAAGTTCTATCTGAGTTAGCTTGCTGTTGCACTAGCTGTTGGCCACGCTGATCGAAAGTAGCGTTCCATTGGTCAACACCTGTTTGGAAGTCTCGCAAGTCGCGCTCGTCTAAGATTTGTCCCTCAACACCCCGAGACGCCGCGATAATAGCGGGCAGCTGCTCGAATGTGTATTGCGCAGCATCATCCTGGCTTAATACTCCCATTTGCACCAAAGAGCCCTTTGCCATCTCGAATTCTTCAGGCGTTTTTACACCGTAAGCCGCCGCCGCAATCGTTCCCATGCGTTTAGCTTGACCCTCTTGGGCTCTGTCTTGATACTGGGATGCCAGGCCGGGATCAATTTGCGCAAGCTTGTTTATCGCGGGCTGGTTGCCCGCCATGATCTGGCCACCGCTAGACGCGTATAGATCATAAAGTTTATTCCTTCGCCCAGCTTCTCGCATAAAATCACCGGCCTGAGCACCTCGCTGCATGTTGCCAACAATGTCAGCTTGTTGTAATTGCGCGACCATCAATAACTCCCGTACCCGTTCAACCCGGCAATGCCCGCTAGGTTGTTGAAACCACCGGTCAATGCGTTTGCCTGATTAATATAACCCGAGGCTCTAGCATCACCTGCAAGCCGGTTATTCTGGCCGACTGCGTTAGCATAGTTCTGACCAAGCGCTGCTTGTTGACCCGTCGCGGTCTGCCCCGCTCCCGACAAAGAGGCCAACCTGTTGAGGTGCTGTCCGTATTGCTGATCTGCCAAACCCGTAGCAAAGCGAGCGCCTGATTTTAGCGTGTCCGAGGAAAGCCTTAGCCCCCTGGCGGAAGCTCCCTGCTCAATGGCTCTCATTCCTTCCCCAAGTTGGAACTGGTAACCCGGTGCCTGCTGGAACCCTGCGTAAGTCTCAGGTGCTTCACCAAGGCCCAGCTCGCTCTGGTAGGCCGCTAGCGCATTAGCTCCGGCTTCTCGATATGGAGCCCCGAATTCAAGACTATCGTTGTACATGCGGGATTGCAGAGCATTGCTCCGATTGCTCGCTTTTTCTTGAGCTTTAGCGGCTTTGTTAGAGCCGATTAAGCCAGCAACGGTGCTACCGATAGCTAAAGCTGTTCCAAGAGCCATTTATGTTTTCCTCACAAAAGAGTTTTCTTTTTTCTCAAAGCCGCGACGGGCTAAAACCTTCTCTACTCGGTCCCCGGAAAACGGGTCCAGTGTCGACATTCTTATTTCATTTACGTTTTTGGCAAGGCACCAGTCTTCAAAGGCACCCAGAAGCTTGAGCCCTTGCCTGTCTTCTGAATACCAAGCCAGTTCATGCGCTTGGCGGTAGCTTCGATTGCACCATAGAGGGGCGATAAACCCGGCAATGAAGCCCTTTTCAGACAGAAAGGCCGCGCCTTCGCTATCACTAACCAACCAGTGATAAAAACCTACCAAATCCTCCTTGTTCGGAGTTGGCGACCCGGCCTTGTAAGCAAAAATGAAACTGAGCTTTACTAATTGCTCAACATCGTCTTTCGTGGCTTCCTTAAGGTTCAAGGGCTGTTACTCTCGCGTCTAAAGAGGCGATTTGGCTATCGTGTGTGGCGTCAGTCGCTTCCAATGTGTCAGCCCTAACTTCAAGGCCTGTGACTCTTGCGGTCAGAGCCTCCAACGCCGTTTCAAGCGTTTCGTGGGAGACCTTCAAAGCTTCGTGATCTTGTCGCAACTCATTGATCGCCTTAATGAAGTCTCTTGACCATGCGCTAAATTCTTGAGCGGGGAGAACCTCGCCGTTCTCGGCAATCCGGCCAATCGGTGACCGCGTTCTAAAGTCTCTAACTTGGCTCAATCGTCATTCCCAGCACATCTCTTGGCAAAGGATCAGTAACGCGGATCTTGAACTGGAATCTTGTGTATTGCCCAAGCGCCCGCCACTCAACCGCACCGTTGTAATTGCCTCTTGCTTTTGCTGTTTTCCACTTTTCGAGGCCCCAGTGCCTTCCGTCTTTGGTGGTTTGAAGCATAACGCTAGCGCCTTCTGGCTCTGTGCCAGTTCGAAAAAACGTTGCAATCCTGGCTATCGAAAACGGGTTTACACCTCTAACAACTGGCGCGCTTACCATTTCAGCGGCGATATAGTCCCCCATGTCACTATAGGTCTCTTCGTCCACGAGACAGAGATAGCCGGTTGATGTGCCTAAATATTGCTTTCCGTCCGCTAATGCTGAGCAGGTAGCGACCCAGGCCCCGTCTTTTAGCCCCGTTGTCCTCTCTGACCAAAGATTGGTTGTCAGGTCAAAAGCCAACGTCTGCCCATTTGTGACGATACAATAGAAGTAATGGCCACGATCCAAATAGACAAAACCGCCCTTTGCACCATCCGTTTTTATTCGCTCTTCGATCTCTCTTGTTGATATTACCGCCGGAGTGGAGCCAGACGACCTATAGGCAACGTTGTTGTGACCTACCCAAAAAACGGAATTGTCAGCCTTGGCTACTGTCGCGCCATTTTGACAGCCCGTTTCAATCGCCGCGCCGTTTACCCGCACGAACGGGAAGCCCGACCCACCGCCATTGTAGAAAATTTCTGTTGTGTCTGTGCCGTGTAGCCATAATTCCCCATGATCGGAAATCACCGAAACGATTTTGTCTGATGAATATGAGGCAGTATTAAAATTCAGACCAGTAAATGTCGTCCCGTCATCGAGCGCAGAAACGGTGATGATATCTTTGCGGCCCTGCCCCTCACCAGCAACGATGAAATACCCATCTTGATAAGCAACAGATCGCGGGATTTCCACGTCCCCAGTGTCCACACTTTGCATAGAACCGTTGTTTTTGTTCCAAACAAAGTATGCTCCACCCATAACAACCGCGACCTCGTTGTCGCTCCTGGCCAAGGAAGCCGAGGACGCGTTGTTTAACGCTCCGAGATCATACCTAATATTCCTTCGAACCTTCCAAAGCCGCTCGTTCGCAACGGCGTAGATCGTATCGCCGACACTGTCGAGCGCTAGAACCGGAGCGCCAAATTCTACAACTTCTTTTAACCCTGACCTTCCAATCAAGACCGCTTCCGACATAGCATTGGAAGGCCTAAGTGAATAGTTAACTAACCTTTCGCCGTCGTAGCCAAAAGCGTAAGGCCTGGAGCCTGATTGCCTTGCTGGAATTGTCAGCATCAGAAATAGTCACCTGTTTCAATTGGATCCTCAGGGACCGCTTTGAAATCACGCGCCCTAACACGGCGATGACCCCAGGTCGCTAACCCAACGTATTGAGGCTTGCTAAATCCAGTTGAGACAGTGCCAGCAAGCCAGCAAGCAAATGGGTCCAAAAGTTCGTCAGGGATAGTATCGAGATCCCAATCAACGCCGCCGCCATTTATCTCTTTATGCTCATCATACAGAGATTCCAGCACCGTCACACAGCGCTTGTAGTGGTCTGCGTCAGGTTCTTCATGTACCGCCGTCACTTCGATTTTTCGAAGCGCTTCGGTGATTACATCAAGCCGCGTTTTCATTTACTTCTGCTTTAGCCTCTGCTTCTGCTTCAATTTCCTCTTTGGTGCGCCGTTTGCGTTTTGGTTTGTCTATCAATTCAAACCAACCATGCCCTTCCAACTTCTCAGCAACATCGTCCAAAACAGGGGTGGGAAGGTCTTTTTTGAAGTTCTTCCCGCAGATAACCAAGTTTTTGTGCGGCCCTCTAAAAATAACAGTTTTCATTCTCTTTCCCTCAAAAGAAAGGCGGCCCGAAAGCCGCCCTCCGATGTTAAGCGTCGTAGTTAAGCGTCGTAAGCCGTAGCAACGAATCCAGTAACCATGCCCCAGTCTTTGTCAGCGTATTGAAGTTTCTCAACGCCTCGCAACTCCATGAAGCCAACGCCATGCACAAACTCATAGTCCGTCTCTTTCCTCAGCGTCGTCTTGGTACGCTTTGCCCATGCGGTTGCAAGTGCCTGAGCGCCGCACAGATAGACAGGTGATAGATCGGCGTTTGAAGCGCCAACATTATCTAGAACCCCAATTTCTGGGATTTCCCGAATAACCACACCGTCATAGAGTAGTGAAGTTGTGCCCGTGAAGAGTGGATTGCTTTTACCGCGGGCCATCGCGTCCTTATGGTCGGCGTCCATGTTATTTTTCAGATCACGAAACGCTAACGAGTTAACAAACATGACGAATGTTTCTTCGTCTTCGCCGTATGTGAATGGACGAATACCGTTTCCGTTAACATTGGTCGCGGTCTGCGCAATGCGCTTCAGCAAGGAAACCGTTGATTCGTTGAGCTTCATGCTGCTGTCTACAGCAGCCAATGAGCCCGAATGGTCATTAGTCGCCCCGCCGGCTGGCGCTGTCTGATCGACGTTCCCTTTAGCGTTACCGAATAGAACCCGGTCAACATTAGCATCTAACCAGGCGTCTTTTTGCGCTTCTGTCGCCGTGTCGTAATTAACTCCACCAACAGATCCCATAGCCGCGATCAGGTCATTGCGGAGATACTGCATTTGCAGATCTTTAAGAGCAACTTTGCCAGCATTGCGAATATTGATCGGGCTCGCTTGTTCTTCTTCCACAGTAACCGCCGTTGCATCGCGAACTACGCTGACTGTGATCTTATGGCCATCATTGGGCAGCGCCTTTTCATTACCGACAAGGCTGGTTGAACCATCGTTGGCTCCAGCACTAGCATCTAGAGCTCCAACAAGTGGAATAGTGATCGCATCGCCACGTTTTTTAGTTAGATCCTCCTTAACTTGGATAATCGAATTTTGGCTTGTGCCCATATAGCGCTTGAAGCGATTGGCACGAACGTATTCGGCGTGGTGTTTATCGTCCCATTGTTGGACGCGGTTAGCTGCGGAAATTGTCGTATTGGTCATATTCTTCTCTCTTTAGGAGAACAGCTCGTCAAGCGACGTGGGGCCGCTCCATTGCGGTTGTTCTCTTTTTCCTAAATTGGGTGTTTTTGAAAGTGACGGCGGTGCCGTCGGCGTAGGAGCCTGAATTTCCGAGGCGGCTTGAGCAGCTAGCTCCTCTTGAAGCTCTTTTTTAAGCTCTTCACGAAGGGTGCTTTTATAAGCTTCTGGATCAGTGCCTATCTCAGCAAGCGCTGTCTGCTGCTTGTGCCAGTTAACAACAAATCCATACGGGTTTGGTGCGTTTCGCAACTGGATATCGAGTGAAGGGTCTTTTGATTTGGCTGTAAGAAAAGCGTCGGTAGCACTGTCCACAACTTCGTCGCCAACTTGACTGCGCATGACCATTTCTGACATGTCCAGCTTCTGATTGAAATGCTGGGTTGCAATCATCTTGGCGTGTTGGGTTAGTGCTTTTTCTGGATCAGCATAAAATTCAACAGGATCTTCTTGCTGTTCCTGCGGAGGCTGTTGGGATCGCGCTTTTAACGCTTCCATTTCCTCCTTTAGCTGTCGCTTTTCTTTCCTTAAAGCAGTCGCTACAGCTGCGGGGATCATATTTTGGCCATCACCCGGCGGCGGTGTTTCTTGTTCGCCCGTTTCTGGCTCTGCCTCATTAGCCGCTTCTTCGGCTACCTCGACTTCTTCGACTGCTTCTTCAACTTCTTCCTCGATTGTTTCTTCAACGCCTTCCATTTCTGGAATAGGGTCGTCAGAAAGTATTGCCTCTAAATCAGACATTGGTGTTTTCCTATTTACGCTTGGATTTGCTAAATCGACCGTATCGTCGTCGTCACGTTTCGACCGTTACCCCGTCGTCAGGCTGTCTCAAGAAGGGCCAAAGCCTCTCCCTCAAGAGCAGAGTTTTCCATGTGCTGTTTTTGCGCAGCGGCTTGCTCTTTACTTGCCCTAGCAAGGCTTAAAGCCATATCCGCTTCTGCTTTTTGTTGCTCGCTTTGTGCCTGTGCTTCCGCTGCTTGAGCTTGGCTTTGTGATTGCCCTTCGAGCATTTCAATTAGCTTGTCTTTAATGTCTTTTTTCAGGTTTGGAGCCGCTTCGATCAAGATAGCTGGCGGAACCGACCCTGGCATTGAGGTTGCTAGGTTCACTAACTGTTCGAAGGTCTCACCCTGCAACGTAACTTGATCCGGCACCTCTTCAAGCATGATATCAACGTCCATTTTTGCGACGCTATTCTTTGTTCTGACGACCATTTGCAATCGAGGGTCATTCGGCACAAGATTTATCCGCCGAGCTATCGCCTGAACCTCTTCTGGTTGCATACCTTCAAGCTCTTCCTTGAGCGTGACAGGTCGATTAATGCCAACGAATTTCATATTTCGTTCGTCGTCAGTTACGCGGAGCCATCGCTCCTCGGTCCAAAGCTGGCGAACTAAAGCCCAAATCTGACGATACACAGCTCTTGTGAACTGGCTCAAGCCATCCGTCAAAGGCGCGATCTCAATCATACCGCCTTGTTGTCGAGCAAGAATTGCGCGGCCTGATTGGCTTTCGCTTTCTCCCTTCCCTGCGAGACCCGAATTCGCCCCCATTAGGTCAATCTCGCTTTTGGCCTCTTGCAAAAGCTGGAATTGTCCTGCTGTTTGATCTTGATTCGACAAGACCTCAAAAGGTGCCCTTGTGCTGTTCGGGTCGACCACATCATATTCAATATGACCGTCAGGCTTGGCCATTTCAGCCTTGACCGTCGCGGCTTTAATCGCGCCCTTTTGCGCTGCTGTCTGACGAGTGTTTAGGCTGTGAAGCAATTTAGACCGGCGCTTGTTGATCTCGTCTTGTGGGTCAAGCATGTCTTTAACGATGCCGTAGCGTTGGTTGTCACGGTCAACGTAAGCCGACTGCATGATCAGAGGGCAGAGGCTTTGGCCGTCTTCGTCGCGGTAAGGGCTAGCTCCTTGCTCAAGAATGCCACCGAACACAAATTTCGCCCAATTCCACTCGCCACCACGATTGTAATAAACAAGAACGCAAACAACACGCTTGCGACGAGGGTCTGACCACACAAACCTTGACGGCTTATCGTCAAAAGTGTCGTCAATGCTGTCTTCACGTCGGATTGACCCGTCGATGATGTCTTCTTTACCGGGATATTGAGCCTTCAAGCTATCTGTGTCCGACCAAATAACCGCGCCCTTGTATCTAGCGTCAGAAAAGTCCTCTTCCTTTGAATGAGGATCGTAAAACAGACGGTCAAAGGAGTAGTAATTGAGAACAATTTCCGGCTCACCACGATTGTTGTTTTCATGGACGATCTCAACGCCACCAAGACCCTCAACAAGAATGTTCTCCCATATCTTAGACCGCTTCTTGTCCCAGTCTGTATTCTCAGCAACAAAGCGCAGTGCATCGGTTGCTGAACTGGCTTCTTGTTCGTGCTTTGGCGTCCGCGGAAAGGCCTTTGGATCTGTCCTTGACTGCATCTCGAGACCACGCAGCCAATCCACTTTACGCCTAACCCGGTTAATAACAATAGGCGCTTGTTTGCGTTTCTGAAGTGCCGCCGCCTCTTCCGGCGTCCACTGCTTGCCGTCGTAGTAATCTCTACACTTGTGTGACGTTAGTCTGGCGTCAACTCCCGCTTCCTCAGACTCGCGGAACATGTCGCGAAGGCTTTCAATGCCTATGCTACTTTCCATGATTCCTCTTCCTCATCGTCGTCATTAAGCAGGTAATCTGCGCCACGGCTGTAACTCGTTAACTGATCGATATTATCCAAGACGGTGCCCTTACGGTGCAGCCCTTCCGCTCCGTATCTTAGGCCATCCATCAAATGATTGTTTTGGTCCAAAACGACCGACAAGACCTCTTCTGTCTTGGGATCTACTTTGTAAGAGTACTTTTTAAGCTCGTTTTGAGTGTTGACGCATCTGGGATGCACAACGATATCGAACGACTTCAAGAAGTTAATGCCATGCTCAATTGAGCCCTTACCTTTACGACACGCTTGAATTCTTTTAATCCCGTGACGCCTGCAATAGTCGATGGACTCTGGCCGAGCATTATCAGCAATCACTGGATACTTTGTTGATCCTGGTATCTGACTTATCAGGCTCGGCAGGCGTTCCATTTCAACACCAACTTCGTAAACCTCGTGATCGATATAGAGTGTTTTTCTGTTGCTTTTGCCGGGTAGAATGCAAAACCTTAGTCCTGCTGTAGGATCTTGAGAGAAGCCCCAGTCAATGCCATAAAACCAGATGATGTTGGCTGGCACTGCCAATTCTTTGACAGTGTATTCTTTAAACACCCGACTTTGTGAATGCTTAGCGTATTCGCCTAGCCAAATGTGGTTGTATTCTTCAATGTCTGCCCGCTTGTCGGCTTCTGCGTCGTCTTTAATGACTTGTGGGCAAAACGGGTTATCCACATAGTTCACATGAACTAAAACCGCCCTGCCTTTGTTCTTCCTAAACAGCGCCTCTATCGGGTCCGTTGGCTCGTTTGGGTTCCAAGAAAACCACAGTTCTGAGTCTTCTTCCCTGATTGTCGGGACAAGCAGCTTGAGCGAGCGTTTCGAAGCGTTTTGGGCTTCTTCGAACCAAGCTGTATGAAATCCCTCTAGAGACTTGACTGAATCTGCTGTGTGGTCTTGCATTCCCTGAAACAGGATTAGACCACGGCCACTTGTTGACCTTATTTCGCCGTCTACACTGCGAAAAAGATGCTGAACATTCATTGATCTGACCTTAGTCTCAATCAACGCCTTGGCTGAATGCTGCAAATCCTTCTGAACTTCGCGCAAGCAAACCGTTTTATGGTGTGGATCGCGGATATGGTTGATAACGGCTTTTTCTGCGAACCTGTGTGACTTCCCGCTCCCTCGTCCACCTTTAGCCCCTTTGAAACGCGCCCTCTTCTCAAGAGGCAGCGACCATCTAGGCGTCGGTATTTGGAGTAGGGTCAACGACTACCAACTCAATCTTGGTCGGCGTCATCGTGCCATCTGAGCTGCTTAGATCTAGTTTCTCGCCATAAGCTTTAGGTTTGAGTTTTGACGCAACCCACTTTCTGGCATCAATCCTCAACCGATCTTTTTGCCAATCCGTCGATTTGTCTGCGATCTCTACAATCTCTTCAGCATAATGGTCCGCACATTCTTGTTTTGCGCGCACGTATTGGTCAACCAAAGTTTGATCAGCGTCTAACCATTTATAGAAAGCGGCACGCGAGGGATAGCTCTTGTCTCCCTCTACAATAGAGCGAAGAGAGCGTCCCTTAGAGATTTCAGAGCATATGTCATCAAAGATCTCTTGAGTGAATTCTGTCATTTGTGTTTCTATTGAGTTCAAGCATAAAAACCCCCGCTGATTTAACTACGAGGGTTTCAAGCGACCGGGAGACGCCCAGTCCAAAAAGTTAGATCCGCTTTTACCTGCGCGTCAGCGGAATACGCGCCAAAGGTTATATACCTTTGCAGGGTTTTGACCCGAGCGCCGTAGCTAGCTTACACTCGGAATATAAGTGCTTGGCAGCACCTATCTAAAAGCAAAAGCCCCGAAAGTTCCTACTTTAAACCCCGCGTGATACGTAGGGCTTCGAAACAATCAGGGCTTCGCAAAGGTCTAAATTGCAGAGAGACGCTCAAACCAGGGATCAAACCAATAATTCGAAACGCCGAATCTGGGCTATCACATGCAAAGCGCTCTGCCTTGTTCGCCTCGCAATAGGTTACGTCACCCTACAAAAGACTTCAACGGAGGCGCTTCTCTGAGAGGCAGTCGAAGTACTATTGTCTATATTTAAACTGAAGAAGGAGACAGCTTTGCTGATCTTAGCCAAGATCCTACCCGAATCCGTAACAGTTGTCACGCGCTTTTTTAACTATTTTTCAGTTAATATATTTGTAAGCCAGATACTTGAGGCCATCTTTGTACCGTCGATGCATAGCCATTTTGTTAGTACTGCGCGCTCTTGCGAGATCTTGAAAGGATCTTTTTGCTTTCCCAGTACCTGCGTCTATAAGCAGTCTTTGGGCCACAACCCACCGAACAGGCTCTTCGGGTATCGCTTTTATACGCTCAACCCAGGTGTCAAAATGCGTGATGTCGTCTGGTGCGGGCCTAGGTGGTTTAGGTATCGCCTTCATATCGGCATAATCTGAGGCTTCAGGGACGATTTGAGGCCAGTACGCTTTCGCATCCTGTGGATAGCACCCATGGGCTGGCATAGCGTTTAGCGTGGCTCCTGCTCTTTTCAGCTCTTCTGACACTACGGCGATTTTCTCGTCAATTGGAGCGCTTGCCATAAAAACCTTCTGCGACATTGATGATAGCTTGCTTTGCGAAAGGGTCATGAACTTCATCAATAGGTATCATTGCAACACCGTGATTTTTCCATGCT
>Ga0208644_1000836_pt1 | contig 27339 bp, 37 predicted proteins | sample VirMetDEL_Nov_18_FD_184517 | JGI IMG/M metagenome (GOLD analysis project Ga0208644, IMG submission 184517) | Aqueous microbial communities from the Delaware River and Bay under freshwater to marine salinity gradient to study organic matter... | ecosystem: Environmental > Aquatic > Marine >...
AGTCAGCGTTTTGTAGTGTAACATCTCCAGACCTAGCTGTCACAGTTGTTAGTTCTGAAGGATCAATAACTGATGAACCTGAACGATTTAGTATCTGTGTTATTGCAGTAGTTGCTGTTCTACTTACCGCAACTAAAGTTGAAGAAGAAGCTGAGTTTAATACTGATGTCCCTGCTCTGTTAAATACAGAACTTATAATACTGTTTAAAGTCCTGCCAAATACTGTTAATGTGCTGGAAGTAGATCCAGAACCTGCTGGGCCTGCTGGGCCTTGTGGCCCTTGTATACCTTGGGGGCCTTGAGCACCCGTGGCACCGTCGTTTCCATCCTGACCGTCTTGACCGTTATTTCCGGCTGGCCCTTGGGGGCCTGTGGCTCCTTGGATTCCTTGTGGCCCTTGTGGCCCTTGTGGCCCTTGTGCGCCGTCATTTCCATCCTGTCCTGCGGGGCCTGTGGCTCCTTGGATTCCTTGGATTCCTTGTGGCCCTTGAGCGCCAGTCTCGCCCTGTGGCCCTTGTGGCCCTGTCTCGCCTTGTTCGCCTCGTCCACCACCACTAGAGTAGACAACTGAACTGCCTTTAGTTCCACTAGCTGCGCCTAGCTCGTCTAATGAGCCTGCATCAATAGTAGAGCCGTCCGTCATGGTACATACTAAATGACCATCTATGTCTAGCTCTACAGAGGATATGCCTAAACCTTCAGGGCCAGCTTCACCGTCCTTACCGTCTGTACCGTCCTTGCCGTCCTTACCGTCCCTACCGGGAACACCGTCCTTACCGGGAATACCTTGTGGCCCCTGCGGCCCCTGTGGCCCTTGAGCACCTGTGTCTCCTTTAGGGCCAATTTGCTTTGTTACAGCGTTGATCTTAGACTCTAAGGAGTCATAGACCGCTGCTAGCTTTAGATCAGGATTAATCATTAAGATAGTCTGTTAAGAAGCTGCTGCTCTGCTTGAGCATTTTGCTCTTGTTGCTTACCTTGGGTTTTTAATGTTTTCTCTTTTAAGTCTATATCCTTCTCTTTCAAAGCTATGTCTGCAATCTTCAGCCTACGCTCAAACTCTTTATCGTCAGCAGTGCCTGCCTTCAGATTGTTAGTGGCAGCTTTAATCTTATCAATCTCAAGCTCATCAGGCAGCAACTGAGTTTCCGTAGCAATCTTCTGCGCTCTAGCGTTAGACTCCTGTGCCTGACCGTTGAGTGCTGCTGTCTGTGACTGCTGGAAAGCCATCTGTGCCTGTGCAGCCGCTTGTTGCATCTGCTGTTGTTCAGGTGTAGGCTGTGATGCTTGCTCTGCCTGAGCCAACTTAGCCATCAGTTCTTCACGGTTAGACAGGTTCATGTTGTCAATGATTGACTGAATCAACGTGTTGTACAGTGGAGACTCTGCTGGCATGGTTTGCAGTAGCTGCACAAGCTGCGTTACTTCGTACTCACGGGCAATGATGCCTAGAGTAGACGTAGTGTTAAACTTGTAGTCCTTAACAGGATAGTTCTCTGGGTCAAACTGCATGTAACGACAAGCAGCCATCTTAACAAATGGAATCAAGAAAGACTGCTGGAAGTTAATCAGGGTGCGCTTGTGACGCTTGATGATTGCACCAAGGGACATACTGATACCAGCAGCCGTAGCGTCACCATTGATGCTGCCGGGGATACCAGCGGAGTCAATAGCACCTGTAGACATCTGAACCATCTTTTGTAGTTCTGCTGCCTGTGCAAATGTAATCTGACTAACCTGACCAAAGTTAAAGGGATTGATGACTCCTTTAGGGTCACCGTTGGTCAATAGAATCTTGCCGGGGCGTACTTCTGGACGAGAGCCTCTAGGGAGCCTTGTAGCGTCCATAGCCATCATTGGGTGTACAGTTAGTGCTAGGGCATCAATACGGGCACGTAGCTCTGTATCAAGCGCCTTCTGGCTGTTGTAGCCTTTCTCACAAACACCACGTCCCCAGAACCTACCGGGTACTATATCCCAAGGAAATGCCACTACAGGACGATCCTGCATCATGTATGGGTTAGCTTCTGCTTTTAACAGTATACCACCATTAGCAATAACAACAATAGCTTCAACGTAGTAGCTTTCATTCTCATCTGCCTCTGGTTCTTCTATGTCAATATCAGCAATGTCTTCGTCTTCATCAAGCATTGCTTCTTTTTCACCTACCTCCAGCAGGTAGCGAGGCACAAGTCCATAGTACTTTGTTAGGCGTACTTTGTCTTCGTCGTAGCTCGTTAGGTCTTGATCTGGCTCTAGGTCGTAGTCACTAGCCGCCTGACCTACGTACACGCTCCTGTAGACACCTTCTTCTTGTAGCTGTTGTACCTTGTGTCGTGGCACAAACTCATCCACAGCAACACCTATAGCGTCCTCAATGGACGTAGCTACTGGGTCAATCAGGAAGTTCTGTGGGAGTACAGGGCGTAGTTTAACTACTGTACGGTCTGTGACGTTAACACCTACTGCCTGTAACTGTCCGTCCATGATGGGCTGTGTAGCAGGAGCCATCTCTTTGACTTCCTCTAGCACTACTTCAGCTACACCAGTACCAAACACAGCACTGTTGATTAGACACTCACCTACTTGCTTACGTATCTGTGTCTTCTCAAAGTCCTCATGCAGCTTTTGTCGCAAATAAACGACATCCTGTGCCTCTGCGTCCCCAAGATCGTCGGTAATGTCAAAATACTTACCACGACCAAAGGTTGCTTCCTCAATCTCAGCTACACTAGACTCTACAGCCTGCTGTAATGCAGGTGAAATGATACGTGAACGCTCACTTTTGCGCTCCATGTCCTCTGCGGCCCAGATTCCACGCCACAAACGGTAGAATTCTTCAAATCTTTCTGCATAATTGGACTCATAGTGGTCTCTCCACGAGTCACACTTAGCCATTACCCAGTTTTCTAGGTGTTCATCGCTCGACAGAACGTCATTATCACCGTAATCCATTACCGACCCCTTCGTAATTTTCTATTTCGGGCTGTTTTGGCTGCTTGCTTGAACGATTTAGCGGTAGGAGCGCCTTTACTGCCGGGTTTACGCATCGTTTCACCGCTACCGGCTTTAATACGCCTACGCTTGGCATGAATGTTGGCATATAGTCCTTTCTTGGGCATGTTAATATCCTGTTACTGCATCCAAGACTTCAAGATCATCAATCTCAAAGTCATAACTGTAGGCTACTTTAGCCAGTTGGTCTGTGTACGCAAAGGCATCCACAAGGTCATCGTGGGTCAGTGGGTCAGGGAACTGAAACAACTGGTCTAAGAATCTACTGTTCCATTCACCTTTGCCTAGAGTAATCTGACCATTCTCAAATCTACCCTGTAAGGCCCACATGATTCTGTCTGTCTTCTTACGGTTACCGTGGGTTAGTTCTTCTACAACAAAGAATCTACCACGCTGCTTCATCAAGTCCATTAGGGGAGACATAACAGCTTGCTTGGATATACCACGCTCTATGCCTACACTAATGGGCCTGTAGTCCCTAACAGCCTCAAATATCTTCCTAGCTGTCTCCGCTAAGTCCCAGCGACCATGTATGATGTTCTCTAGGTGCCAGCCATTCTCATTTACTTTTACAACAGCAATGGCTGATTCATCCAGCTTAGAGTTTTTAGTTCTTTTCTTGCTTACGTCCTCAAAGCCAGCTAAGTCAATGCTTATGTAGTAGTCACCTATCTCCGGTGACTCACCAAATACAACCCAGTCTTCCTTAAACATCTCTGAGCCTCTAGCTTCAAAGGATGCCATAAACTCTTGACGGAATGCGTAGGATGACATAGACTTCTTAGCTAGGTCAATCTCATCTGGGTCTAACAACTCATTGTCATAACTTGTAAAGTGCCATGCAGAGTATGACTCATCGTCCTCTAGCTCTGCGTACTTGTACAGGTCGTAGAAGTGATTACGCCCCATAGGTGTACCAATGAACAGTGCAGCACCCTTCTGGTCAGCCAAGGCAGGTCTAAGGATCTGCTCAAAGACTTCAGGCTTCATGTCTGCGTACTCGTCCATCACTAGGAACTTTAGTGACACACCACGCATAGTCTCTGGCCTGTCAGCACCCTTGAGGCTGATGGTTGCACCATTGACCAGCTTAATCTGTAGGTTGTTAATGTGACTAGAGGTTACAACAGGGTGCGCCAGCTCCAATAGTGTTTGCCACATAATGTCTCTGGCTTGTCCCTGTGTTGGAGCTACATAGAACACATGCCCTTTGTCTGCCTGTAGGGCATTAACAATCAACATCCATGCTGCTAGTCTGGACTTACCTGTACGTCTACCAGCAGCTACAATCTTAAATCTAGTGTCATCCGCCCAGACTTGCTTTTGCCAATCTAGCAGTTGTATGTTTAGTTCAGTCACTTATAAGTCTAAATCTTTTTTTAATTTTTCAAGCTCAGTCTTAAATTGTTTACCATAAGGCAGTCTTTCTGTAGGCCAATCTCGCATAGTAGGGACAGAAGATTTATTACCTCCTAGTAAGTACCCGCCTATTATTTGGTCTAAACGTGAGTGTTTGACCCATTTGTCAAAAGGTCTTTTTTCACCGCGTTCCGCTTCTCTTTTGTAAGACTCTTTTAACCATCCTCGTGTAACAGGGTCAGTAACAGCACTTTGATATAAGCGTTCTGCTCTTTCAGGGTCTATTTCTTTTATAAGATGTAAACCTTCTCCTATAAGCATCTCTTTTCTATAGTTAGGGCCAGCATTAAACCTTTTGAATTTAGCATCATTTATGTAAATTTGGGGCTTACCAGTAGGTGAGTCATCTCCTATTTTTGTTTCAGCCCATCTAAAATCTTCTTCTCCAAACTCTTGTTGAGCTTCTTCTGGGGATACTACAGCCTCATTGATGGCACTATAGAATTTAGTCTTAAAGTCACTCATTTACTTCGCTACTCTCTTAGTCATAGAACCATCTGACTATGTACTCGTCTAAATCTTCTTCCTCTGCACACTCATACTCAGCATCTAAATCAGGATCACCGTCCCAGTTTAGATCCTCTTGCTGTGCTAAGGTTTTCTTGTATTCTCTGTTAGTAAGCACTAACTAATAGCTCCGCTATTCGCGCCACGCAGTGGCTAGGTATATGTCCACATTACAGGTGTATCAGTAACTCTAATGTCCACATGCACAAAGCCTCCGGCAACACCAATCCCAGTAAAGCCTAACTTAACAGCATTCTTTACTATAGTGTACCTTTGTAAACCAGAGGACACAGCTATGTCCGCTGCAATACCTTGTGCATGTGTACCCGGTCGTTTCTTACCTAGTTCAATAGGATGGTCAGGTGATCTATAGCCACTTGTGATAACAAAAGGGAAGCCACAGTGCTCTCTAAGCTCGTCTAGGGCAAAAATCAGTTCATCTTCTATCTCATTCTCGCCTGTGGCTTGACAAGTAAACTCATCCCTACTGAAGTACTTAAACATCTTTAAACTCTCCTTCAATAGGTTCTTTAGGTGTAACATCTGTCTCTACAGACCCACTACCTATACCTGAGATAGTTATGGATACCGCAGAGCGCCCACCGGCACTATCTTTTTCAAAGTAGCTAAGGGGTAACATCCTGTCCATAACTAACTTCCAAGCAGCAGCTTGATTCTTATGGTCATCATTTAGTGCTGCATCAAAGATACTGTCTAATACTTTACGAGACTTAGGGGAAGCTAACATCCTAGCCTTGTACTCATTAATAATCGAAGCATCACCTTTAGGTCTACCTACCTTACCCCTAGAGCCAGTAGTCTTCTTAACTACCTCGTCTTTCCTAGGTCTACCCCGCTTACGCTTTGGAGGATCATCTTGATTATCCATAATGTATTTACCTTAACATTCTTTAAGATACCTATTTATTATAGCATATTTTTTAGCATTTGTCAAGTACTTTTTACTGTTATTTTCTTGACTGAGTCAAAGTTTATATTTCTCTTTTGTTAACAAGGGGTTACACAGGCTAGCAAATGCTTACTTTTTTAATAATTTACTATTGTTTTCTAATTTTCACTTTTGAGTACTGGAGTGCCTACTACAATAATTAGTCAGCGCACAGGCCCACCCCCGTACCTTTGTCGTTAGCCCACCCTTAGCACAACAGTTAGTCTTAGGTTTGCCCCAGATTACAACAGTTAGACTATGGCGCACCAAAGAGCCTAACGGTTAGACTTAGGTGCGCAACAGATTACAACAGTTAGACTTAGGTGCTAGGTTGTTTCCGTTAATGAGTACAACAGTTAGCTTGTGTGGGCCTGAGAATGCTTGAGAGTGAGAGTCTATATAGTAGGCTCTAAGGCTCTCTCCAGTAGTCATAAGACCATCAATGCCTATAACAATAAGTTCTAAGCCTAGGGTATACATTGTGTTAATGCTCAGGCAATATGCTCAACAACAGTAACAACAAGGACAGACAATGACACTAGAAAAGAAGTTTTGGCAATGGGTAAGCAAAGAGCGAATACGCTTTAAGAGTGAAGATCACAAGTTTATCGTTCACCAGTTTGATGCGGATGCTGAAGTTACATATTTCAGCAGGTATCCTGACGGCGACGGATACTATGACGTTCAAACGCTAGTGACATTCAGCGACGGATCAAAAACTAATTTTAACTACAAAGGGGAAGAAGGCTGGTATTAGCGCCTAGTGCCCCATAGATAACCCTTGCAATCAGGGGTTATCAGTGGCAGCATTACGCCAAACACAACAACAGAAGAAGGATAGAGACATGTGGGTAATAGAGAGAAGGCTAGAGCGCTTCGGCGAGCAGTGGTTCGACATATGCGCTGGCAGGGATTTCATACCGGAGACGGAAACAACAAAGCAACAAAGGATTGACTGGGCCACCGCACTCATCATCCAATTCTTAGCAACAGAGGACTAAACAATGAACGACACAACCTACAACGGATGGTGCAACTTTGAGACGTGGCAGGCTGCTCTGTGGCTGGACAATGACGGCACTTTGGACATGCTTAGGGACTATGACAACCTGACAGAGGAAGCCATCACAAGAGAATTGGAAAGCCTGCTGGACAACATACCAGCCAGCCTACTGGGTGACATAGTGACATCATGGCTTCACTGTGTCCGGGTTTCTGAGATCCTAGAACATGCAACGGAGGCATAACAGCATGCGAACAATTACCAACAAGCATGGCGACCTAGCTTGTATAGAGGTCTGCGACACTGCACAACGCTTTTACAACGTCAGGATTGACACGGAGCCACCAGTTCGCCTACAGATTGCACACGCTGACACCATAGCAGTGAACAACAGAGCTAACAAGGCGGAAAAAGAATTGACTGAAGCACTACTATGGAGTAGGCTTGCAGAATATGGATTTAACAAAGGAGACTTAAAACGATGAAAACAGACTACACAATCTCACGGCGTGAAGAACGCGAACAACAACAGAACGAGGCGCTAGTGTTCTCAGTGCTCAACAGGACAACAGCAGCCATTACAATTATTCTTGGCGTTTACCTAACGTGGGCGCTATTACTTGGGATATCATCATGAAAATAACCGATATAGACTTTCACGTTGACGAAGTAGCTAACCCTACACCGTTTAACGTCATTGTGTACAACTACAAGAGCAATGGCGTTACAATGTCAGCGGATAACTTAAGCGACGATGAATACGACGTTTTAACTGATCTTGTGTTTGAAATGTACAACGACGGGAGGATCTAACAACATGATAAGAAAACACAGCGACAAGAGCATTTTAGAGCTAGCGGCAGAGATTAAAGCACTTGCGGACTCAATGCGGAGACCTGAGCCAGTAAAAGAATGCAATCACGAATGGGAATATGTACCGGCAGAATATGAAAGCCTGTCGGGGCGTGGAACCGTGGAACAATACCCCGAAGGCCACTATTGCGCTAAATGCAATCAGTGGGAAGAAGAACTAAACTAACCTAAACCAAAAGGAACCTAACCAATGAAATTTTACAAAGTAGCAAACACACCAGCACCTAAGCAATTGTACCGACGCAATCAAGGAACGTGGAAACCTTTAATGCAAGGAATGCGCCAAGGTGAGTGGTTTTTAGTGGAGAAGGCCAAAAAAGCTAACGTACAGACCGCCGCTCATGTATACTGCAAAGGGCGTTACAGCCTGTACATGCACCCCAGCAAGAAAGACGTGTATGTATTCAAGATCAACAAGAACTAGGAGGCAAGGGACATGATCTACAGACTGAGAAAACATAAGAGGCGCTATGGTCTAACAAGAGGCCGAGCATTTACTGGCTATCACTTTGGGAAACGTAGCTGGTACATAGCGCACAATAAGCGCATGGCAAAGCTAACGATCAACGACTGGCATGGATTAACTGAGGTAGTCAAATGAATGTTTTGAGCTGTTTTGATGGTATGTCCTGCGGACAGTTAGCGTTACATAGGGCAGGCATCAAAGTTAACAATTACTTTGCAAGTGAAGTAGACCAGTACGCTATAAAAGTAACGCAAGCAAACTTCCCTAGCACTAGGCAACTAGGGGACATTCAAAAGGTGACAGGGGCCCAGACTGGGCAGATAGACTTGCTCATTGGCGGTTCACCTTGCCAAGGGTTTAGCTTTGCAGGTAAGCAGTTAAATTTTGATGATCCTAGATCCAAACTGTTCTTTGAGTTTGTTAGACTGAAAGAGCAATTAAAACCTAGGTACTTTTTGCTTGAGAATGTAAGAATGAAGAAAGAGTCTCAGGACATCATCAGTGAATACATGGGTTGTCAGCCAGTATTGATTAACAGCAGTCTGGTGTCGGCTCAGAATAGACAAAGACTGTATTGGACTAACATTCCTTTTGAAGTGCCGAAAGATAAAGGCGTTATGCTGGCTGATATATTAGAGTCAGGCTTCACAGACAGAGAGAAATCCTACTGTATAGACGCAAACTATTTTAGGGGAGGCAATCTTAAACGGTACTTTCAGAGAAGCAGTAGACAGTTAGTCTTTACTGGTGCTGCAAAGCGGGGTCGTTATAATGATGACGGCAAGTCCACAAGCCAGCAATTAGAATTGAGATTTGACGGTAAAACTAACGCCCTAACAACCACACAGAAAACCACACTAGCAGCAAACCTAAAGGATTTAACGTATAGGAAACTTACGGTAACGGAATGCGAAAGATTGCAGACAGTTCCAGAAAATTACACAAACCATGTAAGCAATACCCAGCGTTACAAGATGCTAGGTAATGGATGGACAGTAGACGTTATTTCAAGTATCTTTGAAGGACTCAAGAATCAACAGGAGCAAACAGCGTGAGCACAACATATTGGGACGAAGATGTGACGGATGACCGAGAACCTGATCCAGAACAAAACCGGCGTGACATGATAGTGCAAACCTTGAGCGAGTACAGGCTCAACGTAATGGCCGTATCAGAGATGTTAGCCATGTGTAGTGCCTACCTACATGATGACCTAGAAAGGCGCTCTACGGACGATTTAGAGGGCTTGTACGCGCAATTGGTAGGTAATGAGTCACAGGAGGTACACTAATGCGCTGCAAAGCCTGTGATGTGCTACTTGAGGACAAAGACAAGCTAGATTTGTGCAATCCTTGTAACGTGGAGTCACTGAAGGCAAGGTTTCCAAATCAAAAGGTAGACGATAACGAAGTGCAAGATTTAGTCAAAAGACTTGAGGAGGTGAAACGGTTAACATCCCAACATGAATTATTTTCATGACGGTTGAAGAATTATTCATGTACAATAGACTCAAGAGAGCAAGGAATACATTATGTTAATCATAATGATTATTCTTTAGTTCTCTTTAGTAAACTAAAGTAAACCTAAGAGGTAGAAGATATGGCAATAGTCAGTGGTAAAGTAGCGTTTTCTTTCTTGGACAGCACGGAAATTTATAACGGAACGGACACAGGAAAGTTCTCCGTGACTATCACCTTGGACGATGAAAATGCTGATTTGTTAGCTAAACAAGGTGTTAAACTTAAGGACTACCAAAATAACAAGCAAAGGAAGTTCCGTACCAAGTTCAATGTTAAAGTCATTGACGCTAACGATCAACCTTTTATTGGTAACATCCCACGAGGCTCTGTGGTGCGTCTTAGTTACAAGACAGCAGCCCCAGATCCTGTAAACGGCACACCAACGTACCTAAACGCAGTGCGGGTGCTAGAGGTTGCTGAAGACAGCAGCGGCATAGATGCCGACCTTTAGTGGAGAAAAGAGCACCTTTGTAAAACATGAGCCATGCCCTAAGTGTGGCTCAAGTGATGCGCTGGCCCGTTATAGCAACGGGTCGGCTCATTGTTACGCAGCAGGGTGCAATCACCACGAAAATGCAAATGGCAATGTAGTAGAGCTACAGCCCAAACCAAGGAGGCCATTAGACGATATGACAGCATCAGGTGTTATTGCAGCTATCCCCGACAGACGTATCAGCCAAGACACATGCAGGAAGTTCAATGTCATGGTGGAGTACAACGCAGCCGGTGAGATAGCTAAACACATCTACCCGTACTACAGCACCAACACTGACGAACTGAAAGCCACCAAGGTACGCCATGTGAAGACCAAGGACTTCCATGCGACAGGTGACATGACTACAAATGTAGGTCTGTTCGGACAGCAAACGTGCAAAGGCAAAGGCAAGTACATCACCATCACAGAAGGTGAAGTAGATGCGTTAAGTGTCTCTGAGATGTTCGAGCGCAAGTGGGATGTAGTCTCACTACGCAATGGCGCATCTTCAGCGGCTAAGGAGATCAAGGAGAACCTAGATTTCCTTGAAGGTTACGACAATGTGGTTGTATGCTTTGACGGTGACAAGGCAGGCCAGCAGGCCATAGATGACATCAAGGACTTGTTCTCACCAAGCAAGCTAAAGATAGCCAAGCTACCCTTGAAGGACGCTAACGAGATGTTAGTGGCTAACCGGGTTAGAGACTTCACTGCTGCATGGTGGAATGCCAAGGTGTACCAGCCAGACGGCATTATCCAAGGTAGCGATACATGGGAAGCCTTAACCAACAAGATCAAGGTGAAGTCAGTACCCTATCCTTGGCAGGGACTCAACACCTACACCAAGGGATTTAGACCATACGAGCTAGTGACGATAACGTCAGGCTCGGGCATGGGCAAATCACAGATGGTCAGGGAGCTAGAGTATTACCTGCTGAACGCCACCGAGGACAACATAGGCATCCTAGCGTTGGAGGAAGACGTAGCAAGGACAGCACTAGGGATCATGTCGGTACACGCCGACTGCCCACTGCACCTTGAGGAAGACCTAGACACCGACATGGCATTCCCTATATGGGAGGAAACCCTAGGCACCGGAAGGTTCTACCTGTTCGACCACTGGGGTAGCACCAGCGAGGACAACCTGCTGGCTAGGGTCAGGTACATGGCTAAGGCATTGGACTGCAAGTGGATCATCCTAGACCACCTATCCATCGTAGTGTCGGCTCAGGACAACGCAGATGAGCGTAAGGCCATCGACGCTATTATGACCAAGCTACGGTCACTGGTGCAGGAGCTAGGCGTAGGTTTGTTCCTTGTGTCTCACCTGAAGCGTACCCAAGGCAAGGCACACGAGGACGGTGGGCAGATTAGTCTAAGTGAACTGCGTGGTTCACAGGCTATCGCTCAGTTGTCTGATATGGTGATAGGCTTGGAGCGTGACCAGCAGGACGATAACCCTGAACGACGTAACACCACCACGGTGCGTGTACTCAAGAACCGTTACTCTGGACTCACTGGGGCATGTTGCTACCTGAAGTATGATAACTTTACTGGTAGAATGTCAGAGACAAGCAAGCCAAAGGAGGACGCAGTTAATGAGCTATAGCCCTATGTTTTTAGACATAGAAACTAATGGCCTTGATCCTGATACCATCTGGGTAGCAGTAACTATGCAGGACAATGTGGTGAAGGAGCACTATGACCGTGAAAGCCTCGCAAAGGCGCTGGAAGGTGACTTCCCTGTAGTAGGGCACAACCTGATAGGCTTTGACATTCCAGTGTTAGAGAAGCTATGGGCTATCTCAGTGGACAAGAGTAGGGTGCAGGACACCTTGGTCATGTCCAGACTAGCTAACCCACAGCGGGAAGGCGGTCACAGACTAGCAGTGTGGGGTGGCAAAGGCGACCACGATGACTGGTCATGCTTGTCTAGGGACATGGTGGACTATTGTGTGCAGGATGTCCGGGTGACAGCCAAGGCATACAACAAGCTGAAGTTAGAGTTGCGTAAGTTCAGCCAACAGTCCATTGACCTTGAGCATGAGACGCAGTGGATTGTGCAGAAGCAGATACGCAATGGCTGGCTTTTGGACATGAGACATGCTATGGACTTGCTGGCTACCCTGAAGGAGCGCAAGCTGGTTGTAGAGGAAGAAGTACACAAGGTATTCAAACCTAAATGGGTGGACGTTAAACAGGTAGTGCCAAAGACCAAGAAGGACGGCAGCCTGTCTAAAGTTGGACTTACTGACGATGAATACCAGAAGGTTCAAGAGTCCGGTGACAGGTCTCCCTTTATGCGACAGGTTCTCAAGCCATTCAACCTTGGCTCAAGACAGCAGATAGGCGAGTACCTGAAGGACTTTGGATGGAAGCCTTGCAAGCTAACACCAACAGGTCAGCCAATAGTAGATGAAGCAGTGTTGTCTACTGTCAAAGACATACCACAGGCAGCGTTGATCGCTGAGTACCTGATGTTACAAAAGCGTGTTGCTCAAGTGCAGTCATGGGTAGATGAAGCTAACCCAGACACCGACAGAGTGCATGGATATGTTAACACCAATGGCGCTGTTACAGGAAGGATGACACACTCTAAGCCTAACTTGGCCCAAGTGCCTGCAAGCTACTCACCGTATGGCAAGGAGTGCCGACAGTGCTGGATTGCAAGGGATGGATACAAACTTGTAGGGTTTGACGCTAGTGGCCTAGAGCTACGCATGTTGGCTCACTACATGAACGATAAGGAGTATACAAATGAAGTCATTAACGGAGACATCCACACTGCTAACCAACACCTTGCAGGACTTGAATCAAGAGATCAGGCAAAGACTTTCATCTACGCACTTCTCTACGGGGCAGGAGATGAAAAACTTGGAAGCGTGGCTTCAGCAGGCAGAGCTGCTGGTAAAACACTTAGAGAACGATTTATGTCTAATCTCACAGCATATGCAGATCTTAAAGAAAGAATTGTCAGAGAGTCAGAACAAGGAACTATTGAAGGCTTAGACGGCAGACTGTTACATATTAGGTCAGCACACTCTGCACTCAATACTTTACTGCAAAGTGCCGGTGCAATTGTAATGAAGAAAGCAATGTGTTTGCTGGAAGAATATGCTACACTATGGAACTTAGACTATTACTTTGTGGGGAATATCCATGATGAAGTACAAGCGGAAGTTAGGACAGACCACGCAGACAAGTACGGAAGACTTGCAGTCTCCTGCTTGGAAGCAGCAGGAATTGAATTGGGACTCAACTGCAAACTCACAGGAGACTACCAAGTCGGAAGTAGTTGGGCAGAAACACACTAATATACCTTACAAAAGATATATTGAAAACAAATCAAGGGTGACTATAAATGGAAAAAGATACAGACTAGGTAATATAAATCATCCCTTCCATCTTGTGTACAAGACCAAAGGTATGGAAGCAGCATTCGAGGCTATGAATTTAGTACCCAACAGACTAGAAGAAATAAAGTATACGGTACAGAAACTTTTTGATGAAGTCCGTAAAGGTCAAGTCTACATAATAATCAACCCAGCATTTCCGGGCTGGTGCAAAGTAGGGATGGCTGTGGACGCAGAGGATAGGCTCAAGCAGTATCAGACTAGCTCTCCCTACAGAGACTATGAGTTGATAGCAACGTATGACACCAGTGACAGACGCAAGGCCGAGAAGTTTGCACATGATCTACTAGAGAAGAAACATGAACGTAGAGGCGAATGGTTTTACATTCAACACCCTGTCGCTACAGCTATATTAGAGTTACCTATGAGAGAGCATTTATGAAAACGACTAACACCCTGATAGATGACATATACAATCTTGTGAAGTTCAAGTCTCCTGATCGCTCAGTGGACGCAGAGCAGATCATTGATGACTTTGGTGAAGCATGTAAGGATCTTATGCGTAAGGAGTTTACCCAGCGTGGTAGCTTTGATGCACGTAAGCTACGCATGTCTAACATTGGTAAGGATGACCGCTACCTTTGGAACCACTACAATAATGTAGGGCCGAAGGAAAAGATGCAGCCACATACCCTTGTGAAGTTTATGTACGGACATCTCATTGAGGAGATGCTGCTATTGTTTGCTAGACTAGCAGGCCATACAGTAACGCATGAGCAGGCACAGGCAGAAGTACAAGGTATCTCAGGTAGCATGGACTGCAAAATTGATGGCGTAGTGACTGACGTTAAGTCTGCCAGCACTTATGGCTTCAAGAAGTTCAAGGATGCTACACTTGCATTTGATGACCCCTTTGGGTACATAGATCAAATCAAAGGATACGCTAAGTCTGAAGGTGAGACACAGGTAGGCTGGCTGGCTATGGATAAAGCTAATGGTCACCTGACCTACCTGAAGTATGACCTAGAGGACAAGCAGGCTCCTGTCTATGAAGTGCTGAAGAAGGACATAGAGGAGCGTATCATCCATGTGAAGGAGATGGTAGAGCAGAAGGAACCGCCGCCCCTGTGCCATGATACAGTGCCTGACGGCAAGTCCGGTAACAAGAAGCTGGCTATGGGCTGCTCTTACTGTCACTTCAAACATGCTTGCTATCCTAACCTACGTACATTCCTGTACTCTACAGGGCCACGGTACTTAACGGAGGTGGTGAATGAGCCTAAAGTCCAAGAGATCACGTAAGCAGAGTGTCTACAGGTCTGGACTAGAGAAACGCTTTGCACAGACTGTACCTAAACGAAGGTACCTGTACGAGCCATATGATGTACCATACGTGATGCACAGGAAGTACAAGCCAGACTTTGTGGACAAGAAGACAGGTGACTACATTGAAACTAAAGGATTCTTTAGGACAGGAGACACCCAGAAGTATACATCAATACGTGATAGTATAGCCCCTACTAAACTAATCTTTGTGCTGTCTGATCCCAACAAGAAGGTCAGGAAAGGTTCTAAGATTACAATGGGCCAGTGGTGCCACAAGGAAGGCTTTGAGTTTTACACAGTTGATGAGTATGTAGATCATGTCACTAACAATGGATGAAGTAATAGAGCGTATCCTAGCTAGATACGACGCAGAAGACTTACTGGAAGCTCTGGACATTAGTTCTGAAGAACTGCTGGACAGGTTTGAAGATAAGTTTATTAACCGTTTAACCTTCTTTGAAGAAGCTGTAGATGAAGATGAAGTGGAGCTAGAGCAAGATGAGTATTGATAACGCTACTCCAGCGGAGTGGAACAAGATAAACAGAAAGAAAGATTGGGCTTGGATGGATGCGGAAGACAACGAACCTAACGACCACCCAAGGTTTTCTGAAGAAGCAATGTCAAAGACCTACGACCCGGTTAACAGACCGGAGCATTACAATACTGGTGGCTTGGAATGTATTGATGCTATTCGTGGGATGCTTACACATGATGAGTACATTGGATACCTGCGTGGCAATGCCCTGAAGTACATGTGGCGCTTTAGATACAAGAAGAAGCCTATTGAAGACCTACGTAAAGCACGTTGGTACGAAGAACGATTGATGAATTACATTCTGGAGCACCCAAGTGACAAGTAAGGTAGGCGTACAGGATTACTTAGGTATCCAGATTGATTATGACAGAGAAGAAAACCTTAATGTGTTCTCACTAGAGACACTGAAGGATAGATATTTCTGGGAGGATGAGACACATGCCCAAGAAGCATTCGCCAGAGCAGCGGTCTATGGTGCAACGTATCAAGGACATACTGACTACAATCTTGCACAGCGACTTTACGACTACGCAAGCAAGAGCTGGTTCGGTTTTAGCACTCCTATACTTAGTAACGGGGGAACAACTCGTGGCCTCCCTATTAGCTGTTTTCTTAACTATGTTCCTGATTCAAGGCGTGGTCTATCTAATCACTATGATGAGAACATTTGGTTGGCAAGTGGCGGTGGAGGCTTGGGTGGATATTGGGGTGATGTTAGAAGCAATGGCGTTTCTACTTCTAACGGCAGTCAGTCTACTGGTTCTATCCCTTTCATGCACGTAGTTGACAGTCAAATGCTTGCCTTCAACCAAGGCGTAACAAGGAGAGGATCTTATGCAGCGTATATGGACATCAGTCACCCGGAAGTGGAAGAGTTTATCGCTATGCGAAAGACTACTGGGGGTGATCTTAATCGTAAGTGCCTTAACCTTCACAATGGAATTACAGTCACAGATGAATTCTTGGCCGCCGTCATGTCTGATGATAACTGGAGGCTGATAGACCCTAAGTCCAAGCAGGCAGTCAAGACTGTATCAGCAAGGGACTTGTGGTGGCAGCTAATCCACACTAGAGCAGAGACAGGTGAACCGTACATTGTTAACCTAGATCGCTGTAACGAGGCTCTACCGGAGGAACAGAAAGAGCTAGGGCTACAGGTACGCCAGAGTAATTTATGCTCTGAGATTACCTTACCGACCAGTGAGTCACGCACAGCAGTGTGCTGTTTGTCCAGTGTTAACCTAGAGTACTTTGATGAATGGAAGGACAATGAACTGTTCATCAGTGATCTAGTGACTATGCTGGACAATATCATTGAGCACTTTATTGATAACGCTACACATGGAGAACATGCTTGGCATAAAGAAGATACCTTCGAGGAGTTTAATGAGTATGTTCAAGAAGATAAAACAGGCTTTGCAAAGGCCGCTTATTCAGCATATAGAGAACGTGCGCTGGGACTTGGAGCGATGGGTTTTCATAGCTACCTTCAACGTAATGGAATACCTTTTGAAGGAATGTACGCCTCCAGCTTTAACAACAGAGCGTTCAAGCACATTAAGGAAAGAGCTACTGCCGCTAGTGAAGTACTGGGTAATGATCGTGGGGTGGCTCCAGATATGCTTGGTAGCAACCGTCGTAATTCCCATCTGCTTGCTATTGCCCCTAATGCTAGTTCTAGTATTATATGTGGTGGAACAAGCCCTAGTATTGAGCCTACAAGGGCTAACGTATTTACGCACAAGACTTTGACAGGCTCATACAAAGTCAAGAACAAATACTTGGAGGAACTACTTGAAACCAAAGGTGCCAACACAGAGAAAACATGGAAAGATATTGCTGCTGCTGAAGGCTCTGTTAAAGACTTACCGCAACTCACGGAAGAAGAGAAGGAGGTATTTAAGACAGCCCCTGAACTTAACCAAATTTGGGTCATCGAACATGCGTACCAAAGACAAAAGTACATCTGCCAAGCACAGTCAGTAAACCTGTTCTTTGAGCCACCACCGGCTACGGCACCACAGGAGCTACATGATGAGTATTTGGAGTATGTTAATAGCGTACATTGGACAGGAGCTAACAAACTCAAATCTATGTATTACCTGCGAACTACAGCGGCTAGAAATACAGAGAATGTTAACGTCAAGATACCAAGGATCAACCTTGAAGACGGAGAATGTTTAAGCTGTGAAGGATGACAAGGAGCAGTTCAATAACTATTGTCTGCAACAGTGGACACAGTACATGGAGAGGATAGGGAGAGAGCAAGAGTCACCCTTGAGCTTCAAGCAATACCTGAACAGATACAAGAAACTACTGGAGGAAGAATACAGTGAGAGACCAGAAGATTAAAGCCCTAGAGCTAAAGTACAGGGCTGGTATAGCGGAACATCTAGCAGAGATTCAGAACTATGTAGACAATTCTGTGGGCGTAGGTGAGCATGGAAACTTGGTTGAGTCTATGGATCAACTTATCGCTAAACTGTCTGAGTTTGAAGAGAAACTAATAACACTAGAGAAGTATTTTAACTATGAGTAATGTAATTAACCTTATGCCTACACAGGCAACCGCTGATGAAGTCCTAGAGGACTGCAAGGGTGACTTTAATCACGTACTTGTTATTGGCTGGACGGAAGACGATGCTCTGACAGCTAAGGCTACAGAGTCTATGGACTTGAAGGAGACCATCTACTTGGTGGAAGTATTCAAGCAAGCAGTAATTATGGCAGGACATGAAGTAGAATGAGCTTATTAGATACTAGAGATTACTACAAACCATTTGACCATCCTTGGATGTTCGACTACTACTCACAACAGAATCAGATGCACTGGTTCCCAGAGGACGTACCTCTGCACAATGATGTCAAAGATTGGCAGACAATGACTGATGAAGAGAAGAACCTACTGACTCAGATCTTCCGTCTGTTTACACAGTCTGATGTAGACGTAGGTGCCGGGTACGTTGACAGGTACATGCGTATCTTTAAGAAACCTGAAGCACGTATGATGATGTCTAGCTTTGCTAACATGGAGTCCATACACCAACATGCCTACAGCCTGCTACTGGACACCGTAGGGATGCCAGAGGTTGAGTATAAAGCGTTTGCAGAGTACGAAGCTATGGCAGACAAGCATGAGTACATCAACGCTGTGAAGGTCACCAAGGGCGACAAGAAGTCCATTGCTAAGGCACTGGCTATCTACTCAGGTTTTACTGAAGGCTTGCAGTTGTTCTCTAGCTTCATCATCCTGCTTAACTTCCCACGGTTTGGCAAGATGAAGGGCATGGGGCAGATCATTACGTACAGCATACGTGATGAGTCCATGCACGTAGAGGCAATGACAAAGCTATTCAGGGAGTTTATTCAGGAGAACATAGACTTGTGGACTGATGACTTCAAGGCTGAGATCTATCAGGCATGTCGTGAGATGGTTGACCTAGAGGATAGGTTCTTGGATTTGGTGTTTGAGCAAGGTGACATACCGGGCTTAACCAAGAAGGAGATGCAACAGTACATCAGGTACATTGCTGACCGTAGACTGCTACAGTTAGGACTCAAGACTAACTACAATGTCAAAGAGAACCCACTGAACTGGCTGGACGATGTGTTAGGTGTAGAGCATCAGAACTTCTTTGAAGGCAGAGCTACTACCTACATGAAGGCTGGACTACGTGGGGATGTAGGGAAGGTTAAGTTTTCTAATGTAGCTTGACAGGAAGACTTGGGGGCGCAATGCCCCCTTTGTCTCAGTCTTCTGGTTCTTCTGTTGGACTTTCATTTAACAAAGACACAAGAACTAATCTATCTGCCTTCATTTGCTCTACAGCATCTAAGTGTCCCATCTTCTCAGCCTTCTTAATGGCTGTGCCTGTGTCAGCGATTATCTTACCTAGAAGCTCCCTAGATTGCCCTGATAAGGCGGCCTTGCCCCCACCATATATCAAAGTAGCCGCCACTCCTGACGCAAGCAGGGGCCATCCAGTAGCTAAAAACCCTGCTCCTGTACTAGCGGTAGCTGCTAGAGCTAAAGGAGTTCTTGGTAAATAATTACCAAGTGTTTTACCTAGCCTAATTAAAGTATGCCTACCATCCCTACTAATTTTTTTATTCACTATTCTAGCAGCGTCTAAAAAAGCCGCTTGTTTTCTTAAACTCCTAGCTACTTCAGTATTCTTAGCTTCTCTTTCAAGTATCTCATTCATAGCATTACGGACGGATCTGGAAGCTGTGGCTAAAGAGTTTTGTGTAGTGTAGTCTACTTTACCATCAAAGGATCTTGTAAACTTATCTACGCCTCGTCTAGCCTCTAATAACCCTAACAGGCTACCATCACTGCTCTGGATCTGTCTAACTGCTTCTCCAAAGATTGAGTTAACCTGCTTGAGTTTAGTTTCATCCCCTATGGTTCTTTGAGCTTCATCAAGAAACTGTTGAGCTTTAGTCTCTATTTCTCTTAGGACATTAGCTTTATTCAAGATAACATCTTCTTTAGCTAATCTAGCTTCTAAAATGTTTCTTTCTCTTTTAGCAGCTTCCCCTAGTTTCTTAGAGTTATAAGTATAAGTTTTCTTGGGATTAGCAACGCCACTGTCAGTAACTATGTCAATAGTTTCTTGAGTATAAGGGCTTTGTGGGTTATAAGTTATCTTCTGTGTAATCTCAGTAACATCAAAGTCTTCTCCTGTAAGATGTTTAGCATCAGGCTCTAACATAGCTGTTATAAGTTCTCTTTCTTCACCTCTAATCTTACTTCTGCCATTTTTAATTAGATTGCCACCTGTGTCTTCTAAAGTCTCAGCGACATCTAAAACAGGAGCTTTAATTTTAGTAGGGGGAGCTATCAAGGCTCCTATGTTAAAGTAAGACTCAAGTAACTTAGCATCATCCGGGTTAGCGTCAGCCCATGCTTTGTACTTATCTGCTGATAAAGTAGCTAATCTAAGTCCTTCTTTACCAGCTTCAGTTTGTGCCACATAATTAAAAGCATCATCTACTGCTTCTTTAGCTAAATCAGGAGTTAAATAGGAGATACCTGTCATAATAGCATCGCCAGCTATCTCACCGACACCCCCTGCTACATCCCCTAGAGTCCTGACAAGTTTCTCACCAACGCCTAAAGCACCTTCTTGAGGTAAGCCAAGGGCTAGTGGCCTAGCTAAAGTTTCTTCTATACCTGCGCCCCTACGCTCTATTACTTCCCCGGCTCTTTCTAACAGAGTAGACTCAGGCTGCGGAGTTGTGTCAGTTACAGGTGCTAAAGGCTGTCTATTAGGAAACTGAGCATCCAGAAGGTCTGCAATCTCATTTGCAGATTGATTATCTCCCGCTGCAATAGCGTTTTTAATACCCTGCTCTAACTGTGCTTGTGTGTAAGCCATTGTCTAACCTTATTGTGGGATAAACCCTGCTGCTGTAGGATTAAGAGATATTGGCCCAGTAGGAGCAAAAGGCTCTACCTTAAAGGCTGCTAAGGATGAAGGAGTAGCAGTTTCAGCATAGCTGTCGTACACTTGCTTGTGTATAGCCAGCTTCTTACGCGCAGCTTCATCAGATATTCTCATAAGTTCTCTAATGTTTTCTTCAGTTAAGTCCATCTTACCAGCGGCTGCTGATGCAGCTAAAGCAGCGTCTTTATCTGACAAGCCTGTACCTGAACCGAACATCTTAATAGCGTTACCTATTTCTACAACCCTAGTTGCCATAAAGCGTTGAGCATTTTGAGCGTTCTCAACGGCTTCACCTTCAGCGCCAAACGCCTTAGCTACCAAAAGAACTTCATTAACTGGCGCAGCAAGTAAAGAGCCTACAAACACACCTTCATCAAGTATCTTTCTACCTTCTTCATTTGTTACTAAGGTGCTGTTAGCTGACCTTGCTTGGTCAGTCAAGTCTACAAAAGAAGTGACTCCTGCTTTGGTTAATGCAGAGCTTAGTTCACCAGCTTGGTTTAATGCTCTAGTTTCTTTAGGAGCCTGTAGTAAACCTAAGTCTTCTGCCCTAGACCATCTATTAACACCTGTTTTAGGATCTACTACATTAACCATGCCAAACTTATTAACACGATAAGTAGCTAAGTTTCCTTGAGCATCCTTCAACATAACATCATCAGCTTCTTGTGCTGAGATAACATCAGCAAACTGTTTATCATCTAAACCGCTGTATTGCTTAATCTGATCTTCAGTAAGCCCTGCTGCTCTACCCACAGCAAACCTTCCTTGTTTTCCTCTGTTCTTTACAGCAGCTTCGCGTTCATCTGAAAGCATTTCTTTACGTATGTCCAGAAGCATCTCAGGAGTAGCATCAGCAATAGTAGCAGATCGTTCCTCACTACCGCCAATAGCTTCATTACGCCTAATCAAAGATGTTCTAAATCTTTGCTGTCTTTCATTTTCAGCAGCTTTAAGTTGCTTTTTAGCTTCTTCAGCCTTAAAAGACTCCATAAGCTGTAAGCCACGTATAGGGTCAGTCTTAGCTAACTCTTGAGCTACCTGCATCTTTTCTTCAAAAGTGCCTGTACCTTTACTGACAAGTTCGCCTAAACGCTCCTGCGGAGTTCTCATGTCCAGCCCAAGCAAACCGCCAATACTTCTACTGGCTAGTTGTGCAGCAGGAGACGGTGTAGTTAACATACCACCACTAATCCCCTGTGTAGGCGATATAGTAAAAGGGTTGCTCATGTTTTTATAATTAAAGATAGCCATATTTGTACCTTACTTAAAATAAGTCCCTAAGTGCAGAAAACAGCCCAGAAACATCAGAAACCAAGGATGCTTGAGGTTGCTGACGTTGTGCTGCTGCTGATCCTAATATACTACCATATATACTAGCTAAATCAGAAGCTCGTTGTTTCTCAGCACCTAGTAAGTTCTCCAAACCTGCTGCTTCTGCTTGTGTTAGCATTTGCGCCCCTAGTTGCTGACCAGTACGCGACAAGTCAGCAATACTAATAGCAGGAGTAAGTGAAGCAAGTAACTGTTGCTCAGGCTGGAACTGTGCAGCTTGTGAAGAAATAATGTTCTGTAACTGTGCTGCCTGTAGTGCAGAAGGTAATCCTGCTGCTCTACCACCTAAGCCAAATAAACTTTCAGCCATACCTAGCTGCTGCTGTTGCTCTGCTTGTGCTTGCTGTAGTGCAGCTAGAGATGCTCTGGCCTTAGCTTCCTCTTGGGCTTGTGATAACGCTAGTTGCTCAGGAGAACCACCAAACTGTGCTGTACGTAAACCTGTACGCCCTTGTGCAGCTAGGCGTTCTTCCAGTGCAAGCTGTTGACGCTGTTCTTCAGGTCTTTGTGTAGCTCTAATGCGCTCATAGACATCAGCCTCTCTAGCACCCATAGGAGCCATAAGCCCTGTGAGAGCGCCTGTAACGCCTCCTAACGCTTGTTGCTGTATACCTGATACATCTGGTGCTACTGCCCCCATACCGCCTAATAAGCCCCCTGTGATGGCTTGTAGCTGCTGTTGTTGTGCAGCTTGCTGTGGAGATAAAGCAGTAGCAAAGCCTCCTTCAGGGGTAGTAGTTACACCACCAAAGCCTGTGGATACTGTAAAAGGCCTAAAGGCTGCTGCTTCTGCACCTCTTGCTGCAATGTCTTGAAACATTGGCACAGCTTCTCTAGCTCTTTCCCTAGCTTCGTTCAAAGCGTCTAAAGACAGCCCAGCGCCTAACAGTTGACCACCTGTGCCACCTAACAAGTTAGTTATAGCACCTGTTACATCACTAAGACCACCAAGGAAACCTCCACCCTGTGGAACACCTGAGCCTGTACCTGCCGGGACACCTGCCATAATAGCGTCTTGTAAAGGATTAGCGTAAGGAATACTCCCGGCCCCTACGTCAAACTCTATTTGAGGCATTGTAAACGGTCTGTTTGTACCATTACTCATTTATATTCTCTCTATGTCAATACTGTTGTTATCACGGAGGCTGCACCTGTTACCACAACAGTAACAACAAGCCAAGCCAAACGCTCCCACTTTAACGCATGGGCAGAAGCTAGTTCTTTAAGCTGTCGAAGTTCAGCAGTAGCTTCACCCCAACGCTCACCACATTCTTTCTCATGTTGAGCTATCTTCTCTAGTGCTTCCAGAGCCAAGTCAAGTGTTTGCGTCTGATCTTGCTTCATCAGTCTTTAGCCTTACCTACGTTTAGTGCAATCATGTCTAGTATCTTGTATGCCTTAGCTACTAGCTCATCATCTTTAGGTGTTTCAGTTACTGCTGAGATAGCTGACGCTAGGGCAACTAAAGCAGTAACAATGTTGAAAAAGTCAATTACGTATGGCATTACCAAGGTACTCCATCAGCAGTTGTAGGATTCTTTTGTTCTTCAATGTTAGCTGTCAGTGATGCTTCAATACCTTCTTGGTCTAACTCATCCTGACACCAGCCAATAACATCAGCTTCCGTTAGGTCTGCGTAAGCAATATAGTCGGAAGCAGAAGGATCTGGGGTGAACCCACAGGTGCCGTAGCTCGTAGCCGTGTATGTATCCTCTCCCACAGTTTCAGATTCAGTGACGCGCCAGTGTGCGATGATAACACCACCGTCAGCAGTGTTGCGTTCAAGTTGTGCTATTGTCCATGTAGCCATTAGTTATTCTCCAGTTGTGCAACCCTTGCACGTAGTGATTGTATTTCTTTAACAAGCATTGGTACTAACTTTGAGTAGTCCACAGCCATCATTTCTTCTGAGTCAGCGTCTCCAGATACAGCCTCTGGCGCAACAGTCTGTAGTTCTTGAGCTATCATGCCGTAGTCTTGGTGAGAGCCATTAGTAATCCAGTCAAACTGACGTACTTGAATGGCATCTACTCTGCTTCCAGCGTCATCAGCGTCTGCAATGTTTTCCTTGAGACGTTGGTCTGATGATGTGTTAAATGCTGTAGAGGAAGCGTTAACAGTAATACTTCCTACAGGGCCACTTGTGCCTCCTGTGGGGCTATAGTACTGCTGACATACCTGTCCATCAGAGTTAACCCTTATTTTTAAATTACCAATTTGCTGGAAAAGAAACCCATCTGAGTTTGGCGCATCTCCAGTTTGACCAGTACAACCTATGAGAAGTTGGCCTGACGAATCAATACGCATACGCTCTGCGCTTTCAGTAAAGAAACGTATTGGTCTCGTCGTGCCAGTGCCACTTGTGTTACCAATTTGCAAGCCTTGGTTTTCTTTGATGAAGGTGCCATCGTCACGAATGCGTAGCTCGCCTGCCGCTTTAACGGTAGCGTTGCCTGATGAATCAATGCGGAACCGCTCACTAGCATTTGTGTGAAAAGTCAGAGTTTGAAAAGTTGTTTCAGAGCCATTTGACCCAATTTTTAATTGTGCTCCAGTAGTTGTATTACTACCTAATGCCATGCTTCCGTTGAAGAAAACGCCATAGTCGTTATTGGCTCCACCACTCACCACGTTTACACCGTGGTCGCCAGCCACACTTCCTGTTCCAACATTTATACGACTTGCTCCAGAGGAGGCTTGTACGTCTAACGCTACAGACGGGCTAGTCGTGCTAAGACCTAACCGTTCCGTAGAAGCATCCCAGAAGAACTTAGGCGTTGTGCCTGTGTCTTCGTAAAAACTGACATCGCCGCCAAAAGCAAATTTTGCTAAAGGACGTGCGCCAGTTGCGTTATAAATGAAAACATCATTTACATCAGTTCGTAGTTGATAAGCATTACCGCCAGTTGCTTGCAGTTGTAGCGTAGCGTTTGTGCCGTTGTTTATTACTGCATTTCCATCAACAGTCAAACCATCGCTAACAACGCTGCCAGTAACGTCTATGCCTGTGTTCGTGGTGGCTAGTTTGGCTGAACCGTTGTAACGAAGGTCAACAGCGCCGCCATCAGTCGCCGTGATATAGCTTTGTGTACCAGCCGCGTTGCCAATATAAAGATTAGATGCTGACCTAAAATATAAATCACCAGTCCCTGCATCAACGATATAGCTATTCAACCCATCATGATAAATCTGTAGGTCAGAGCCAGCGCCAAAGATAGCCTTGTCGTTGTCGCCAAACAACACATTTGCTGTAGTCGTTAGACCCGGAACAGTAACAGTTCCAGTAAACGTAGGACTAGCAAGGGGAGCTTTAGCGTCTAACTGTGTCTGGATATTGGAAGTAACGCCATCGACGTAGTTTAGTTCAGCAGCAGTACTGGTTACTGTAACTCCATTAAGGGACAGTGCATCAGTTTCCAGAGTACCATCAACATCAACATTACCTGAGATGTCCAGTGTCTGAGCAGTAGTCGTGCCAGTTAAGACAGCATCATTAGCGTTTGCTTTAGTTGCTGATGCAGTTGCAATGTTATTAAACTCTGTATCAATCTCAGAGCCTTTTACAATCTTAGCAGCGTTACCTGAAGGTAGAGAATCCTTTGCTGCAAAGTCAGTAGTTTTCGTATAGTTCGTCATTAGATTAATCTACCTATAAGTGCTTCAATGTTTACTTCTTGTATGGACAGTGATCTTTCGTTAATTGTACAGTCCAAACCAATAGTGGCTACTCTGCCAGATCCAGTTGCTTTAGCCTTGGCTTTGTCAATAATAATTGTAGCACTGTATTCTGATGTGCTTACGTTGTACTCAGATAATCCATACTCAGCGATACTAGCGTTGGCTACAGTTACAGCTTGCTTTGTGTATCCTTCAGTGTAGTCATATCCCCAGTTAACTGTTACTGGTGCGCCTTGACCACCAATAACTGTAAAGTTAATCTCTTTTAGAATCTTCAGTCTACTAGCGTCACCAAAAGACAACGGGTTAGTGTAGTAACGCATTGTGTAGGTATCAGTGTCATCTAAATATCCGTTGTACTTATTGATACCTTTGACATTACCTAAGTACAGTGTACCATCTGCTGCTCTATTGCCACATAGGATCTTAGTGCTAGGCCAAGTAGTCACCCGGTTACTGCCGTCCTCTAGCTTACCTCGCATATCAAAGCAGTAAACAATAGAGCTAGTGGGCAAGAATAACAAATAGAAAGAATGCTCTGGGCTATAGACAGACTTAATGTTATTAGTCTGTGTATTAACAGTGAACATCATCTCATCACGTACATTCTTAGATACGTCACCAATAGGGTTAGACTTCTCTTGTATAACTCTGCCTAAGCTACGTACACCAGTGTCAGAGAGGAAGATTAAGTCTGTACCTGTAGACTGCACACTGTCTCGTGCAATACAGCCAATGTTTGTAATTACGTCCGACAACACCATAGTAGACGGTGAGCTTGCACCAGAGTACAATAGAATGCTACGCTTACCAAAGATAACTAAGAAGTCGTTAAACTCCGCTAAAGCTACAATCTCATCGTATCCTGTAGGCCACACTGTAGTTAAGTCTAGTGAGCCTGAAGTACCGCCTGTCCAATGATGACCGTTTAACAAGTCAGACCAGTACAGCGTGTATTTGTTGCCTGTAACGTCCCCTGCCCATAAACGACCAAAAGCTGCTAAAACTTCATTAGCATAAGGTGGTGTACCTGTAGCATGGCCGTGGTTGCTATGGGATTCCAGAACATTTGAACCACCGTGGTCAGTGTACAAGAGATACTCATGGTCTCTTTGAAATAAGTACGCATGGTTGTTAAAGTTTACAATCTTCCAGTTGTTAGCACTAACAGTATAAGCAGCAGGTGTAATGTCCGTTAGTGTAGTAGTTCCACTAAAGATTTTATTGTTACCTGTGGAAAGAACTGTAATGTCACCACTCTGGTCTACGTACTCAAAGATAGTCTCAATGCCAAGGCTAGACCCCAATGGCGTAGCACTGCTTGTGAGCTTATCTAAGCCCTGTCTAGCGCCAATACGTCCGTACTTGTCTACTACCATGTTTTCAGCAATAGACGCAAAGGACGCATCCTGAGCCACAGGAGCGTCTTGTGTA